>Ga0187827_10008154_pt1 | contig 11439 bp, 13 predicted proteins | sample ETNtaG_39_FD_167969 | JGI IMG/M metagenome (GOLD analysis project Ga0187827, IMG submission 167969) | Marine microbial and viral communities from oxygen minimum zone, Eastern Pacific Ocean - ETNP2014_SV_150_PacBio MetaG (Illumina Assembly) | ecosystem: Environmental > Aquatic > Marine > Hypoxic... | reverse complement strand
TAAGGTATAGGATTTCTATCTTCTGATAGAAAAGCTTTATGCAAATTTAAATCAGAAGCAAAAGCTTTATCTGCAATTTCTTTGAAAACTGGAGCAGCTACTATGCCCCCATAAAAACCATTTTCTTTTGGATCGTGTATTACAACTATACAAGAATATACTGGGTTATCTGCAGGAAAGAATCCTACAAATGATGCCTTATAACTCTTTGATTCATTTTCTTTTCTTTTCCAATAATTTATTTGGCAAGTGCCTGTTTTCCCAGCTATGGAATACTGCTTGTTTTTTATATTTTGAGCAGTTCCTCTTTCCACTACATCCACCATTAAAGGAATGATTTTTTCAATATTTGTTTTTCCGCAGATAGCAGGATTTATAACTTCTGGTTTGTTTGCTTTCAAAAATTTTCCATTTTTATTTAATGTTCCAACAAAAATTGGCTTTACCATTTTTCCTTTATTTGCAATAGCATTGTAGAAAGTAAGTACATGTAAAGGGGTTAAACTCACCTCATAACCAATAGACATCCATGGTAATGTTGTGCCAGACCAATCATAACTTTTCGGTGTTTTTATTTTTGGATTCTCTGGTGTTGGAATTTCAATATTAAGTGGGGTGTTAAGTTGCAATTTGTATAACCTGTTAATAAATCTTTCGGGATTTTTTTTATATGCATTATGAATAATTTTAGAGATTCCTACATTGGAAGAATATACAAAAGCATCACCTATTGTAATTTTTCCATATCCCCCTGGTTTGGAATCAATCATAGTACGATCGTAAAATTTACATCTTCCATTCTCAGTATCTACACTATCAGTTAATTTAAACACTCCATCTTCCAACCCTGCTAAAACAGATGCCAATTTAAAAGTAGATCCAGGCTCAAAATGCTCGCCTATTGCATAATTATAGTTTTCAAAAAATAACCCTTTCTCATTTCTCTTTACATTAGCGATGGCTTTTACTTCTCCTGTTTTCACCTCCATGAGGACTGCACATCCATGTCCCGCTTTGTGTTTCTCTAGTGCATTTATTAAAGATTGTTCGGTTACATCTTGTAAATCTATATTGATTGTACTGATAACATCATTCCCAGCAAGAGGCAACTTATTCGCCTTTGAGTTAAGAGGAATTTGTCTTTTTTTTGCAATTTTTTGAACTAATTTTTTACCATCTCTTCCTTTTAAAATTTCGTTATAAGCTCCCTCTATACCAACTGGTTTAACTCCCTCTCTTTCAGAACCAATTGTTCTTTGAGCTAACAATCCGAAAGGTGTTTCTCGGTTTTCTTTTCTCTCACAAATTAGCCCCCCTTTGTTTTGTCCTTTTTCAAATATTGGGAAACTTTTTAATAACTTTACCTGATTATAAGTGCTGTTTTTTTGTAAATGGTAATATTTTTTTTGTTGTTTGTGTGCATTACGAAAAGCAATCTCATATTCCAAAGATGTTTTATCTTTAAATAATTTCGAAATCCTGTTTGCTAAAGTGGATACTTTAGTATTAAACAATATGTCGTCAATTACTGAAAAATCAATATGACAATCATACAATGGCATAGAAATGGCAAGTAAACTCCCGTCATCAGAAAAAATGTTTCCTCTTGGCGCCTCAATAGTAACAAATTCTGGTTGATTTTGACTAAAAGAATCATTAAACTGCTGAATAACTATAACTTGTAATAAAATAACAACTGCAAAAAAAATCACAAAAAGATAGAGAACAATTAATCTCCAATTCATTTTTTGTTTTTTCATTATTTTGTTTCTATTATTTTTGGAGGTAATAGAGATGAGCTTAGCCCCATTTTTTTGACTACCTCCTCTATATTTGATCTTTTATACTTTTTCATTAATTCTGATTTTGTTGTAATGTATTCTACCCTTAATTCGTACAATTCTTTTTCCATTTTACTTATGTTCCATGCTAGATTCTCAGCATTGTAATAAAGAGTAATATTTATTATGATAAGCCCCGCTACAAAAACAATAAATGGTAGATGTTTTTGATTCTCTTTTCTGGAAAGAAAATTTCCTTTAAAAATTTCAGAAATAATATATTTCTCTTTTTGTTTTCTCATAGTTATATCTTCTCAGCAACTCTTAACTTAGCGCTTCTAGCTCTCGAATTTTCTTTTATTTCCTCATCAGAAGGGATAATTACTCTTTTATTAAGACTTTTATACATTAATTTTGGATTTCCATAAAAATCCTTCTCCAACTTCCCTTCCAAATTTCCCTTCTTGATAATATTTTTTGCTAATCGATCCTCAAGTGAGTGATAAGAAATTATAGATAATCTACCTCCTTTTTTTAATAGTTCCGTTGCAGCAATTAGCATCTCTTTTAATGCACATATCTCATCATTTACCTCAATTCTAATTGCTTGAAATACTCTGGATAAAAACTGATTCTTTATTTTTTCTGGAACTATATTTTTTATACAATCGATTAATTGTTTTGTGTTATTTATTTTACTTTCTTTTCTTTTCTGGACTATTGCTCTTGCAATTTTTCTAGATTCTCTTAATTCCCCATATTCAAATAGCATGTTTGCTAGTTCTTTTTCAGAATATTTATTTATGACATATTTTGCGTCAATCTCTGAATATGAATTCATTCGCATATCTAAAGGCCCTATAGAGCGTGTTGAAAATCCTCTTTCAAAAACATCTAACTGATGGGATGAGACTCCTAAATCAGCCATTAAACCATCAATCTCTTGCACTCCCTCAACTTTTAAAAACTGTTTTATATGTCTAAAGTTTGCATTCAACAATTTTAATCTTTTATCCTCCAATAAATTATCATTTGCATCCACATCTTGGTCAAACGCAAATAATTTTCCATCTATTAGTTGCTCTAAAATCATTCTTGAATGTCCGCCACCACCAAAAGTAACGTCTACATAGACTCCTTCAGGATTGATATTTAGACCTTCTATACTCTCACTTAGTAAAACCGGTTTATGATATACCATCAATATTCTCTGAATTTGGCTGCTTTCCCATTACTTCTTCTGCTAATTTTCCAAAATCCTTAAGTGTTTCTTTTATGGTTTTTTCATATTGCTCCTTATCCCAAATTTCAATTACATTAACTGATGCAGTTAGCACTATTTCTTTATCAATTCCAGCAAATACAATTAAGTTTTTAGGAATCAAAATTCTTCCGGTCCCATCCAATTCTACTACTTTTAAACCCGACATGTAAGAACGTATAAAATCAACATTCTTTTTAATAAAACGATTAAGTTTATTTACCTGAGAAGCCAAGATATCCCACTCCTTCATTGGATACATTTCCAAACAGTTATTAAAAACACTTCTCTTTATTACAAAACCTTCTTGTGTAACTGGAGACAATTGTTTTTTCAGTGCAGCAGGAAGCATAATCCTACCTTTTGCATCTGACTTACATTCATATGTTCCAATTAAATTAATCAATTCTTAATACTTTTTAATGGGTGTAAATATATTATAATTACCCCACATTCTACCACATTCTACCACTTTGTTGAAAACTTTCTCCATTTTCTTTTTGTTTCTAGAAGTACAGGAAAATACTTCTTGTATTTTCTATATCAAATAAAATTTCTTTACTTTGCATACTCTAGGAAAAGAAATAAAATGCTAAAAAAAGAAGGGAAATTCACGTATCTTGAAGAAGGGAGAGGGAATCCAATAATTCTTTTGCACGGACTTTTGGGTGGAGCCGACAACTTTGGGGATATGGTAGATTTTATCTCAAAAAAATACCATATTTTCGGGTTAGATCTAAAGTTATTTAAAAGCAGAGTTTTAAAAGTTTCCGTTAAAGCATTAAGTGATTATCTTTTTGAGTTTATGAATAAGATTGAACTTAAAAGTGCTGTTTTAATAGGGAATTCAATGGGCGGACATATCGCTTTAATTTTTGCAAAAGAACATCCTGAAATGGTTGATGGCTTAATTCTAACTGGAAGCTCAGGTTTATTTGAAAATTCTATGGGTGATTCTTTCCCAAGAAGAGGGGATAAAGATTATATTAGAAAAAAAACTGAAGAAGTTTTTTACGATCCTAAAGTGGCTACAAATGAGTTGGTAGATAGGGTTTTTGAAATCGCAAATAATCGTATCTCTGTATTAAAATTGTTAGGATATGCTAAATCAGCCATTAGGCATAATATGGCAAACGATATACAAAACATTACTATACCAACTTGTTTAATCTGGGGGGAAAACGATAAGGTTACGCCTCCTCATGTTGCAGAAGAATTCAATAACTTAATGCCAAATTCAGAATTGTATTGGATTTCATTATGTGGGCATTCAGCTATGTGGGAACATCCTGAAGTATTTAGTAAAGTTGCTCTAGAGTGGTTAGAGAAAAAAAGTCTTTAAGATAAATCTCTTTTTATGCATATTAAAAGTGCCGATTTTATTATCAGTAATACAGACTATAAGTTGTGTCCAAAAGAAAGCATTCCGGAATATGCATTTATTGGAAGATCCAATGTAGGTAAGTCATCTTTAATTAACTTTATCACAAGCAGAAAACATTTAGCAAAAATTTCAGGGACCCCTGGCAAAACGAAACTCATTAATCATTTCTTAATAAATAAATCATGGTATCTAGTAGATCTTCCGGGATATGGATATGCTACTGTTTCCAAAAAACAAAAAGAAGAATTTCAAAAAATAATTTTTACTTATTTGAAAAATAGAGGGAATCTGATGTGTCTCTTTGTATTATTAGATTGCAGACACAATCCTCAGAAGATAGACTTGGAATTTATGCGCTGGTTAGGAGAAAAACAAATCCCATTTGTGATGGTTTTTACCAAAACAGATAAATTGGGAAAGGTTCCTTTGCAAAAAAGTATTAAGAACTATAAAACAGAGATGTTAAAACAATGGGGTGAATTGCCTCTAACTTTTTACTCCTCTATTTTAAAAAAGAGGGGTAAAAAAGAAATTCTAAATTTCATTGAGCAAACCAATCTGTTTTTTACTTAGGGTTAATAATGCCTGATTGATCTGCAAAAAATGTGCAATAATCTCTCAGGGCTCCTGCTAATTCACCCTCATTAGTTGCTCTTTCTAAAGAGTTTGCCATAGAGATTAGAGTTTGATGATACATAATCATCATCTCATTTACCTTCATGTCTTTTCCCTATAAATCAATCCTTAGCGTTTCTTTGGTTTTAGCATCCCAAGCCGAAATGAGTAAAGATTTCACTTTCACATTATTAAGTTGTCCATCATCTGTATTTAAACTTATATTTTGCGGTAGATTATTCTCGTCTAATTCTATTTCAAAACTAATTTTTGACTTTTTCATGTTTTATGGTTTGTAGCCTGACTCTCTCAATATCTCTTGAGCATTTGTGTTTTGCATTAATTCATCTAACGTTAGATTTGGATTATTTTTCATGTAATCTTGAACTATATTCCAGCCGAGCCAATATGCAATTCTTCCAGGTGATTGTTTTGGCATTCCTTTTGCAAAAGGAGAAAAATGCAGATAACTAGTAAATTGCTTGTAATCATTTGAAAATAAAAGTTCTCTATCAATAAAAAATTTCCATATATTTTTCTCATTTTCTTTACACCATAAAAAGTCTTTTTCGCTATATCTTAATTTATCGGAAGCAGAATAGTTAGGCAACATTGCGTCAATAAAAGTCATGAGTTTTCCTTTAAATATTATCTGTGATAAAAAATCAGTTTCTCTATCAAAAACACCAAATTCATTGTTTGCAATAGCCTCCATACAATATGGGACTATAAATCTCTTTTGGCTTTGTTGAATCATATACTCTGGAATATTTAATCGTTTGTAAAAATTACAATCTTTCCCTAGAAAATAATCTAAGCCTATTACCAAAAAAGTATCATTTGTAGCCACACCAAAATTAAATCCACTAAAATATGTAACCACTTTTGGCATTTTCTTATCAGGAAAATGCTTTTTGTAAATATTAAAAGAATTAGCTAGTTCTACTTCTAAGAATTCAATATTTTGATATTTTTCTAAAAGTGTATCGTAAGCTTCTCTCATGTCAGAATGAGAAATAAACGTTAACACCTCTTCTTTATAATTCTTATTATTAGAGTTTGTTCTTAAAACCTCATGGTTAAAGTTCTCAAAAAAAGTTCCCAATTCTTTTTCCCACTGTAAAATATCACCCTCTATTTTTTCTTGATTTGTGTTAAATAGTGTCTTTTCAAATCTATAAACCTTTATTCTTTCTAATGAATTGATTTGTTTTCTCTTTAAGAAGAGCAAAAATATAATTATAGTACCAATAAATGTGATTATAACCAAAGTGGATGATAAAACTTTTGTAGCTTTCATATCTGCAAAATTAAGAATCTATTTAGTTTTAATTACTTTTGCGAAAAACAAAATTAGTGCAAACAAAAAAAGTAACTAAACACATTGTAAATTGGCTTGGAAATTATGCGAAAAAGTCAAATACAGAAGGGTTTGTAATTGGCGTTTCTGGCGGTATTGACTCTGCAGTGACTTCTTTATTAGCAGCAAAGACTAATCTCCCTTTGCTTTGCGTTGAGATGCCTATCCATCAGAATAAAACACAAATGGATAGGGCTAGTAAGCATATAAATTGGCTAAAAAATAAATACGAGAATGTTAACTCAGTAGAGATTAATTTAACTCCTGTTCTTGAGGCTTTTATTTCAAAGATGCCTAAGGCAAAGAGTTCCGAAAAAAAAGAATTATCACTTATAAATACACGTGCCAGATTCAGAATGACAACTCTATATTATTTTGCGAAATTAAATAATTATTTAGTTATAGGCACTGGTAATAAGGTAGAAGATTTCGGCATTGGATTCTTTACCAAATATGGAGATGGAGGAGTAGATATTAGCCCAATTGCTGATCTTAATAAAACGGAAGTTTTTGCAATTGGAAAACAACAAAATATTATTGAAGAAATCCTTAGTGCACCACCAACTGACGGGCTATGGAATGATAACAGAACCGATGAGGAGCAAATTGGAGCTACATATCCTGAATTAGAATGGGCTATGGATCAGGAGAATCCTAAAAAAGATTTACCGAAAAGAGAAAAAGAAGTTTTAGAAATTTACACCTCTTTAAGAAAAATAAATTTGCATAAAATGAAAAAGATTCCTGTTTGTTATATCCCAGAAAAATTGAAACTATAGATTAGACACATCTATAACTTTCTTAACTTCAGGCACTGCTCGTTTTACAACTATCTCCACACCATTGTTTAAAGTAGTCTTCTTTACATTACAATCACTACAAGCTCCCATTAGTTTTACTTTAACCACCATATCTTTTGTAACCTCAACTAAGGAAATGTCACCACCATCAGCCTCCAAAAAAGGTCTGATTTCAGTTAATGCATTTTCTATCTTTTCTAAAATTTTTTTATCCGTAATTATAGTCATATTATTTTGTTGAACAGCCTGCTGAATCTTTAGTCTCTACAGCTTTTGTTGGAGGCAAATTTACATTTCTTTTTTCAATTGCAGCTACTATATTTTTTGCCATATTTAATAATTCAATTGCAATAGGTGTAGCGCCTTGCAAAACTGCTGGTCTTCCGGCATCAGAAGCTTCTCTCAGCGATTGTACAATAGGAATCTCAGCTAAAACATCTAGCTCCATTTGTTCAGCTAAGCCTTTAGCTCCTCCCTTACCAAATATATAATATTTATTTTCTGGAAGCTCTTCAGGGGTAAAATAAGACATGTTTTCAATAATACCCAATACTGGAACATTGATACTATCTAACTTAAACATATTCACTCCCTTTTTAGCGTCAGCCAATGCAATATGCTGTGGCGTACTTACAACTACGGCGCCAGTAAGAGGAATGGATTGCACTAAGGATAAATGTATATCTCCCGTTCCTGGAGGTAAATCCACAATTAAATAATCCAGTTCTCCCCAGAAAGTATCCCAAAGTAATTGGTTAAGCGCTTTGGAAGCCATAGGTCCTCTCCAAACAACTGCTTGTTGACTCTCTGCAAAGAATCCTATTGAAAGTAATTTTACCCCATAATTTTCTAATGGTTTTATTCTGTTCTTTCCATCAATTTCTATAGTTTGAGGATGCTCTCCTTCTAAACCAAACATAATATGCATTGAGGGGCCGTAAATATCAGCATCAACTAGCCCTACTTTATATCCTAGATCAGACAACCCAACAGCTAAATTAGCAGCAATAGTTGATTTACCAACACCTCCTTTACCAGAAGAAATAGCTAGAATATTCTTAACCTCAGGGATTGCATTTCCTTTTATTTGGATTGCTTTTTCAGGAATATTTATGATTAAATTGACTTTCACATCCGACTTCTCATAAGCATAATCGTGCACCGCTTTAATACAATCTACTTCAACACGTTTTTTATATTGCAGTGTAGGATTCTTTATTTCTACATCAAGCTCTACATCTGTTCCGAAAACCTGCACATTCTTAATGGCGCCACTTTCTACAATGTTTTGCTCTTCATTTGGCAATGAGATATTCGATAATGCAGTTAAAATATTTTTTTTAGTAAGTTTCAATTTAATAAGTTTATGGGTGTAAAAATATAAATTTTGACAGTTGCTTGTTACTACTTTACAATAAAAACTGTTTGGTGGATAAGATTTAATTAATGAATCCTGAAAAGAAACTACCTTACTACAATCTTCTTACATGCTTTTTCATTAATCTTTACAAAGTAAAAAGCAGAAGGCAAATTAGAAATTTGAATTTTATTTCCTCCTTTATTTGCTGCTATTTCTTTTACATTATTCCCAAGTAAATCAACAATTTGAACGGTAGAATTTTCTTTTAAATCTGTTTCTATAAAAAGTATTCCATCAGAAGGATTCGGATAAACTAAAACTTTAGTAAATGTTTTGTCTACAGTAGAAGTAGAAGCATAAGTGATTCCTTTATAGGGTTGCATAATTGCTTGTTGACTTCCATTTGTATTAGAAAATCGCACTCTTGATTTTCCTGTGTCAGATCCAACCATTAGCGGATCAGTAAAAAAATGAAATGAGAAATCTATAGTATCATTAGCAGATATTATAGCTGAAGTTGTATCTTGACCTGAAGGTAGGCAAAAAGTAACACACATAGAACTCTCCCATGTATTTGATGGTAAATTATTTATTATTCTTTGAATATTCACTTGCACCCCATCATTACTCGTATTGATTAGTTCTCCAAAAATATCAATAACATTTCCCGGATTGCCGTATGCCGTCATAGTAGAAGTACTTTTTAGTTGAAAATCAAAAGTTCCATTTAAAGAAGTAACTTGTGAACATCCACCAGAATTTACCCCTAATAAACTATCTATATCACACCAAATATTTGTTGGTTGACTATTTGGAGGATTAGAATTATTAAACCATTGATGATAAGCAAAGAGAACACCATTTGTGTCTATTAAGTACGCATTGTTAGGTGCATTATAGTATTGCCACCACTCATTACAAGGTCCATCAATATAAATAGGAACACTGACAGGAACTGGAATGTAATTCCCTGAAGGAGGACCATTAGCTCCATTTAATAAATCCTGAACTATTGCTTTTCTTTCTCCATAAGTAGCAGGTTGATTGTATGGTGGGTTAGATGGGTTAACAACTCCACTATTAGGCATTGGACTGCCAGTAGGATGTGCTTCAACTGTATAAATAACAAAACATTCTATCTGATTACCAAACTGAGTAGATACAGCATTTAAATCAGGCATGTGGTTACGAAAAATCGGACAAGTATAACTTCCAGTGACCATCAATACTCTTTTCCCACTATTTAATACTGAAGAAAGTGTAATAGAATCTCCATTAATATCCCAAAGCGTAAAATCTGCCATTGTATCACCAACGCTTACTGGGGCCCAAGAGTTTCCTTGATTTCTTGGAATAATAGTGCAAACGGAATCAGTATCCAAAGGTTGATTACTTAAGCCAATAGAAGGTAATAAGTTAACTTGAGAAAATCCAATTATTGGCAAGCAAAGTAATATGAGTAGTAGTTTTTTCAGTTTCTGATGTTTTATTCAATTACTATTCTTTTCTCTACTGTTCCATCGTCATAAATATGCAGAAGAGGCTGGGTGGAAATTTTAGTTTTTCTCCCATAAAAATCAAACACAGAAATAATCTTTTTGTTATGATTCTGCTGTTCAACCTGAGTAGTTGCAATAGCAATTAAATAATTGGAAGTATCTGTGCAACTGTTAGCATCAGTAACTACTACATACCAAGGAGGCCCTCCCTGACCGGTCGGGATTATATTTTGAGTTATTTCCCCAGTATTCCACAAAAAAGTATAAGGAGCTAATCCATAATTTACAGTAGCTTCAAAAGTCATGCCATTTTGTACAATTGTAACTTCCAATTCTTGCTTACTGACTTGTCCGTTATTAGCGACAAGAGTATTGTTGTCCACACTATAATTTTGAATTCCACTCAGTAAGAATGTATTTGTTTGCATTGGATTAAGATATACTGTCCCAATTAGCCCACTTATAAAATTCAAATTGTATGTTCCGCCAGCACAAACATTATTTCTTTTAAAAGCCACATACATAAGTGTCCCCCAACAATTGCTGTACATTCCTTGTGTAAATGCATTTTGCGCTTTGAAAGAAATGCTTAGCATTTTATTCGTATTGCCCATTGCTAAATCAAAAGTGTCTGTATGAATAACTCCTCCATCTACCATTGCAAATTCAGCTCCTCCTAGATAATTCATAAGTAAAATAAATCCTGGATCGTTAATTGCTGTAAGATGCATTATAGGCGTAAGTAAAGCTGCATCATAAATAACATTAAACGCAAAGGAATCTATTCCAGAGACAAAGGAATCCATTCTAATTGGAACTACAAAGAAAGTATCATTTTGGTTGTGCCAATTATTATAGAGCCCATAATTATCCAAACTAAATGAGAGTGCACTTACTGACGGTGTCTGTGCAAAAATAGTAGTGGAAAATGCAATTAATGTAGCTAATAATAACTTTTTCATTTTACAATTAATTTATTTGTTATGGTATAATTAGCAGTTGTTGCTTTTACAAAATAGATACCCTTTTTAAGCTGATCTGTTTCTATAGTAAATGCTTTTTTAGTAGCGAGATGACTGTTTACTATTTCACCCATTATATTGTAAACTTCTACTTTAACTGGCAAAGCTGTTGAAGATGGTAAGAGCACATTAATTTTATCAGTAGCAGGATTAGGATAAATGTCCAACTCATATTGTATATTTTGATCTTTTACAGATGAAACTACCCCAATAAGACCTGGATAATCTAATTCATATATAGAAGATTTAGCCATATTTCCTCCTGGGCCAGAACTCTGATAATTATATTCATACAAAACATTCCCTTGATTATCCACTTCTCTCCAATAAGTAGATGTTCCTAAAGTGGCTACTGTG
>Ga0187827_10008152_pt1 | contig 11440 bp, 11 predicted proteins | sample ETNtaG_39_FD_167969 | JGI IMG/M metagenome (GOLD analysis project Ga0187827, IMG submission 167969) | Marine microbial and viral communities from oxygen minimum zone, Eastern Pacific Ocean - ETNP2014_SV_150_PacBio MetaG (Illumina Assembly) | ecosystem: Environmental > Aquatic > Marine > Hypoxic... | reverse complement strand
TTTTTTTTTTTTTTTTTTTTTTTTTTTTTTTTTTTTTTTTTTTTTTTTTTTTTTTTTTTTTTTTTTTTTTTTTTTTTTTTTTTTTTTTTTTTTTTTTCATTTATTGATTGTAGTTTTATATATCTATCAATATTCTAATAATAAATATAGTCCCTACGATTACTTGGAATAGCATTAAAATCTTTAACCAACTGAAGTTGATATACAACTAGGTCTCTAAATTTAAATGCGGCTGAACAAGACGCAAGGTAAAACTCCCACATTCTTACAAAATTATCATCGTACAATTGTCTAACTTGTCTTTTATTTTCTAAAAATCTATCTAGCCAAGCTTTTAATGTTTTATCATAATGATGTATTAAATTTTCCATATCAGATATAACTAAGCCACTTTTTTCAATTGATTTGACCATATCTGACATGCTAGGCACAATGCCTCCAGGAAAAATATATTTTTGTATGAATGGTTGTACTGGGCCTGGTGGGGCAACACTTCCGATGGTATGTAATAAAATTATTCCTTTTTCATTTATTAAATCTTTTACTTTTTTAAAGAATGTTCCATAAAATTTTTTACCAAAATGTTCAAATGCTCCAACTGATACTATTCTATCAAATTTTCCATTGATGTGGCGGTAATCACAAAGTTCAAAATTTACTTGATTATCTAATTTTAACTGCTTTGCCTTTTTTCTACAATATTCTATTTGATTTTCACTTAGTGAAATTCCTGTTACTTCACATTTACTTTGCTTAGCTATTTCAAATGCCATTCCGCCCCAACCACTTCCAATATCCAAAACTTTATGGCCAGATTTTAAAGAAAGTTTTTTAATTATATGATCTAGTTTATTTTGTTGAGCCTGCTCAATTGTGTCTTGCGGTGTTTTATAATAAGCACAAGAATACAGACGATGTTTTTTGTCTAAAAAAATATCATAAAGTTCCTCTCCAATATCATAGTGATGCTGAACATTTTTTTTTGATTTAGTTGGAAGATTATAGTTGCTAACAAATCTCCAAACGTGCATGGCTTTTTTTGCAAAAACTCCCATTACATTTATTTCTTCTCTACCAAGATTTTCAAAAGTTAAACTTAGAAAGTCATATAATGAACCATTTTCAATTAAAATTTCACCCCTCATATAAGCTTCTGGAAAATATAATTCGGGATTAAGTATAATTTTCCAATTCAAATTTTTTTTTAATAATTTAACTGTAATTGGTTTATTAAAATTAGGATTACCACAAATATATTTTTGTCCATTATAATCAATTAAGATAATTCCATCTTTTTTTTTATAAATTTTTGATAACAATCTTGCTAAAATCATAATTTCCTCAAGCAGCCAAACTATCCTCAGATATAAAATTTAATTTTTTTAATTCTAAAACTAGTTCTTTATGTTGTTTTTCATCTAAAAGCTTTAATGGTGGTAAAACTCTTTTAAAAAATGATTGATTAATTGATTTATAAGAATGAAGGGCTGAAATTAAATTATATTTATCAAAAACTCTTCTTACCTTGCATAATTTTTCGTTTACAGTTTGAGCATTTTTGTTTTCAAAGTCATCAAAGACTTTTCTTGAAAGCGTTGCTGTAACATTGCAAGTTGCTGTGATAATCCCAGTGCATCCAATTTCTAAACCTTCTAATAATTTAAGTTCAGATCCTGGCATAACAGAAAAATTTGGAATTTTTAATTTTTCATATAAATTATATGTTGAATCTTTAACTCCAATAATTTGATCAGGAAAATCTTTTGCTAAATTTTTTACACAATCAACACTAAATTTATAACCATTTAACTTTTCAAAGTTATATAAAATTATTTTACAATCTTTAATATTTTCTATAATTTTTGCATAAAATAAATATGCCCCCTCATCATCGTATTTATAATAAGCTGGTGGCATTAGAAGAAATTTATCTAAGCCATTTTTTTTGGCGTGATTCATTAATTTAATTGTATCTAATAAAGAGTTGCTACCTGTTCCAAGAATAAAATTTGATTTGTATTTACTATTACTCAATACACTAATTAATTCTATCTTTTCACTTGTTGATATTAACTGAGATTGACCTGTACTCCCAAAAATTGCAACCCCATGACAACCTTGTTTAATTAAATTTTCAGAGTGTAATATAGTTTTTTCAACATCTAAAGAAAGATCCTCTTTTAAAATAGACATTGATGCTGCATAAATTCCTCTAATTAATGCCATGATTTAAATCCTTTTTTTTTATAAAACTAATATAATTATTATAATAATGAAAGTTATAGTTATACAAAACAGAATGGGAATAGGCGATTTAATTATATTTTTACCCTATATTTTTTTTATTTCTAAAGAATATAATACACCTGTTAGTCTACTAGTAAGAGAAAGTACAAAAGCAAAAGAATTGTTACAAAACAATCCCTACGTTAATGAAATTATAACGTTAGATAGAAATGATAAGAGCAAAACAGGTCGTCACCAAGGGGTTGTTGGAATAATCAATTTAGTTCAAGATTTACGAAAAAAAAATTTTACAAAATCATTTACATTTAACTCTTCAGCTAGATATGCTTTGATAACTAAGTTGGCTGGAATTAAAGAACGATATCAATATCCATTATTTGAAAAAAACAAACAAAATATAATTGAAACAGCAAAAAAATTTATTAATGTGCATTTAAATAAAACAGTTGAAAGTAATCCAATTTTAAATATTGATCAAAAAAAAATTATAGAAGCAAAAAATAAATACAAATTTGACAAAGAATATTGTCATATACTTTTAGGCTTAGGAGGTTCGGGACCCACAAAAAGAGTGCCTGTTGAAAAATTTATTCAATTCATGAATCTAATTAGTTCCAATAAAAAATGTAAATTTTATTTAGCAGCAGGCAAGAATCCAATTGAGCAAGAAATTATTAATAAAGTCATTAATTCAAAACATAAAGCTAATTGTATAAGTCTTGGTTTTATGAATATTTTGGAAATTCTTCCTATTATAAAAAATTGTAATTTAGCTGTATCTAATGATACAAGCTTCAGTCATATATCTGCTGCACTTGGTGTCAAAACAATTGTATTAATGACAGATACTCCTTTACTTTATGGAAGCTATAGCCCAAGAATGATACCGGTACTTCCTGAGGGAGAAACAAATGTCACACATGATAGTTTGGGAAAAGAAAAAATTAATCCTGAAGAAATTTACATAAATGCTAAAAAAATTCTTAATTTATAAATTCTTTAAAATAGTATCTCTTGCTGCATTAACTATTGAAGCTAATCTTGCTGTTTCAGGAGAGATGTCAGGATGAACTTTTGATATTATTTTTTTATGAGCTTTTTTTATTTCTTCTTTACTATATTTTTTATTATGGTCAAGATTTAAAATCTTATATGCCTCGGTTAAGGGAATAGTGCTAGAAGATTTTGCACTACTATTCTGTCCAAAGTTAAATCTTCCAGATCTTTTTAATATTAAAAGCAAGTTCCAAATCCGAAATAACTGCACTAGACTTAAGCCAGCTTTGGTCTTGATTAATGGCAATATTATCAACATAAATGGTAATGAAAAAATAAACCTTCCCCCATAAGCAAGTATAATTGCAAAAGTTATTGATAAAATTATTATTAATGAACGAATAAGTTTAGAAACTTTTTTGCTAGATGTTTTAGCAAACCAATAAATAAATAAAAAGATTCCTATAAAAATAGTTCCAATTAAAAGTAAATTCATATAATAATTTTTTCATTTATGATTATACCTAAATTACGCAAACAAAGATCTATCAAAAATTACCACAATATAACTACTGTAGATGATTATGCCTGGGTAGATCAACCTGATATTATTGAAGTTTTACAAAAACCTGAAAAGCTCTTACCTGAAGTAAGAAAATACTTAGAAGCAAATAACAAATTAACTGAAGAATATTTTAGTGATTCAAAAAAAATTCAAAAAAAATTATTTTCAGAAATAAAATCAAAAATAAAATTATCAGATGAAAGTTTAAAATTTAAAGATAAAAGATATTTTTATTGGACAAAAACAATAGAAAAAGGAAATTATAGTAAAAATTTAAGACAAAAAATTGGTTCTCCAGATATAGAAATCTATTTCGATGGAGATAAAGAGAAAGAACTAAGTGGTTCAAAATATTTTGGTGTAGGCTCTATTGCAGTATCAAATAATGATGAATTAATGGCATACTCACTTGATTTAAAAGGTTCAGAATATTACGATATTTTTTTAAAGAATCTTTCACAAAATAAACTGATTGAAGAAAAAATTGAAAATACTTCAGGTGGAATTACTTGGAACTTAGATGATAAAAGTTTTTTTTATACACCATTAGATAAATATCATAGATCAAGAAAAATTTATAAACATGTTTTAGGAACGTCCTCAAAAAAAGATCAATTAATTTTTGAAGAAAAAGATAAAACTTTCTCTGTTAGAATATCACTTACTTCAGATGAAAAGTTTTTTGTAATTAGCACTTCAGACTCTAATACAGTTGAAGAATATTTTTTTTCTTCTACAGAAGAGATAATAAAACCTAAATTATTTAATACTCGTGAAAAAGGAATAAGATACTCAATTGATAGTTGGAAAAACCATTGGTACATTCACACAAATAAAAATGCTTTAGACTATCAAATATTACGTTGTAATCATTCTGATATAAAAAAATTAGAAGTACTTATTCCTCCCAGAAAAGAAACAATAATAGGTGGTTTAGATTTTTTGGATGATTATATCCTTAGAAGTGAGAGTTCTGATGCAATTCCAAAAATCTTTATTAGAAATGTTCACACAAATGCTGAGGAAGAATTAACTATATCTGAAGAACCCGTGGGTTCTCCTGGGATATCCTTAATGCAAAAAGATACTAATACTTCAAAAATTAGAATTTCCTGGGATAGCATAGCAACTCCCGGAAAAATATATGAATATGATATTAAAACAAAAGAAAAAAAATTAGTAAAAGAAGTTGAAATCCCTTCTGGGCATAATCCTGATAATTATTTAGTGGAAAGAATAAAAGCAACCTCACATGATGGACGCCAAGTCCCCATAACTTTAGTTAGAAAAAAAAATATTAAACTGGATGGTAAATCAAAATTACTTTTATACGCCTATGGTTGTTATAAACATAGTGTACCAGTTTCATTTAGTGCCTCAAGGTTTTGTTTAATTGATAGAGGAATAACATTTGCCATTGCTCATGTTCGTGGAGGAGGTGAGTTGGGTGAAAAATGGTTTGTTGAAGGAAAAATGACCCAAAAAAAAAACAGTTTTAAAGATTATATAGCTTGCTCCAAGCACCTTATAAAAAAAAAATATACATATAAAGGTGGGCTAGCTTTTTATGGTGGAAGTGCAGGAAGCACCATTGGCGCAAGTGTAGCCAACATGACACCAGAACTATTTTTTGCAATATTGTTGTTAGTTCCATACGTTGATTGCCTTACAACTGCTTTAAACGAGTCACTGCCTTTAACACCTGGTGAATTTGAAGTTTTTGGAAATCCTAAAAAATTTAAAAAACATTTTGAATATATAAAATCATACTCACCGTATAATAATTTACAAAAAACTGATTATCCCCCAATGTTTGTGACCTCTTCTATTTTTGACAATCGTGTTTTATATTCAGAGCCAGTTAAATATATTGCAAAGCTTAGAGATTTAAAAACTGATAGTAATTTACAATTGCTCAAATGTAAATTGGAAGCTGCTGGTCATGGTGGTGCTTCTGGTAGAGATAATGCTATTACTGAACTTGCTGAAGAATATAGTTTTTTATTAAAAAATGCTGGAATAAAAAAATAAACTAATCTTGAAATTTAAAAAATAATTCCCAAATAATAATTGTAAGTTGCCTAATGGAATTTACATTAATTAACCTTGCTAAAATAAGGAGGAAAATATGACAAGTAAGGATTTATCAATCTTTAACTCATTAAAACCCTTTAGCATTGGCTTTGACGATATGTTTGATCAGTTTGAATCTATGTTGGGAAATGGAGGATTAACACAAAGCAATTATCCACCATATGATATTAGAAAATCTGGTCAGGACAAATATGCTATTGAATTAGCGCTTGCTGGCTTTGGAAAAAATGATGTTGAGATCGAATATGAAGATAAACTTTTAACAGTAAAAACTAAAAAAGTAGATAAAACTGTTAAAAAAGATGGAAATAAGATAATTCATAAAGGTATATCTCAAAGATCATTCTCAAAATCTTTCACAATTGCAGATGATGTAAAAGTGGATGGTGCTGAGCTTAAAGATGGTCTCTTGACAATTAACTGTGAAAAAATCGTTCCAGAACAAAAGAAAAAGAAACTTATTCCAATAAACTAAATTGGATCCTTACTTGCGGAGAATAAAGCTCCGCAAGTAATAGAACTACTATCACATTTATTTATTAATATATAAAAATATTTAAAAGTGACTCTAACTATAAACAGCCTCTAGTAGTAAATGCTATAACCATCATATTTTGATCAATTTCAAATTTTCTTTCACAAGTAATATTATATTTTTTCTTTTTATATATAAAAAATTTAGAACCTTTATTATCATAAACAACTTCATTAGGTTCTCCCATAACCATTTTTAATTCTGATTCTGGTTGTTGTAAAAATTTACTTAGGTTTTCATTTTCTTTTTTAATTGTGCTCTGTGACTTATTTTCAATAATTTGACAGCCGCTCGCTACCAAAAAAGATAAAACATAAATAAATATATAAATAATTTTCATAGTTACAACTTAACTTAGAATAACACATTTTTCATATACATATATAAACTCTCAAGTTGTATTATGTGAATATCAGCCACATTAGTTAAAGCTAATTTTGTTGTGATTTTTGTTAAAACATTTATTAAGATTGCTTCATAAACATTAACTTTAGGAGGAGATATGATGGATAAATATTTCAACTATAGAAAACACAAAACGGATTTTAAAACAGAAGTAGTGGCCGGCGTCTCGACATTTCTTACTATGGCATACATAATGTTCTTAAATCCAGTCATACTTGCTGATGGTGGGTTTGACTTTGGCGGTGTTTTTACAGCAACTGCTCTTGCAACTGCATTAGCATGTTTTATTGCTGCATTTTACGCTAAAACATGGCCTGTTGGACTTGCACCTGGAATGGGAATTAATGCATTCATAGCTTACGGTGTTTGTTTGGGTATGAAGTATACTCCAGCCGAAGCGCTTGGAGCTGTACTTGTTGCTGGCGTGGTCTTCTTAATAGTTTCACTAACTCCAATACGAGCTTGGCTAATAAACTCAATTCCAAAAAGTTTAAAACTTGGAATTGGAGCTGGTATTGGACTTTTCCTTGCAATAATTGGTTTTGAAATTATGGGGCTTACTGCCGATAATCCAGTTACGCTTGTTCAGCTTGGAGATCTTTCTAACCCATTACTTCTTTTAGGTGCTGGTGCATTTATATCAATGATCGTAATGGAAAAAATGAAAGTTAAAGGAAACATAATTATAGGTATTGTTGCCTTTAGTATGATTGCTTGGATCTTTGGTTTAGCAAAATTTAATGGTGTTACTTCTGCTCCGCCTCCAATGACACACTTGTTTGCGTTTGATTTAGGTGCTGCACTTTCAGCTTCAATGGTAACGGTAATATTTACTTTGTTCTTCATTGACTTTTTTGATACTGCAGGAACTTTGACTAGCGTTGCAAATGTAGCGGGCAAAATTGGAAGAGATGGAAAAATAGAAGACATTGATAAAGCAATGTTATCTGACAGTGTATCTACCGTTGCGGGTGCTTTAATGGGTACAAGCACAGTGACTACATATGTAGAGTCAGCAGCTGGTGTAAAAGCTGGTGGTAGAACGGGAATGACTTCACTTGTAATAGGAATTCTATTCTTATTATGCTTATTTTTTTCCCCTCTAGCAACAAGTCTACCAAAAGAAATAGATGGAGCTGCTCTAATTTATATTGCAACTCTTTTCGTTCGTAACATTGTAGATATTGAATGGAATGATATTGCCGAAGCAGGACCTGCTGTCCTAGCGATGATCGCAATGCCATTTACTTACTCAATTTCTCATGGAATAGCTTTGGCGTTTATTTCTTATGCAGCTATTAAAATCTGCACAGGAAAGACAAATATAAGCCCAGCTATTTGGGTAATAGCAGCATTAAGTGTTGTCAGTTTTGCTGTAGCATAGAATATTTCTATAATTATTAAAATTGGGCGGTCTTCGGATCGCCCTTTTTATTTTTGGTGTTTTTTTACAATGTCTTCTATTCTTATTTCTTCGTAGACCTCAAAGGGCTGAACTATCCAGGGATTATCTGGTAATTTAACTGCACAATAATCTGGATCAAAAGTTGATTTTTGCTTTTTCCACAACGTAGCAGTTTTAATATCTTCAATTTTACCCTTTATTGGCTCATATTTTCTTAGCCAATCCACACTTTTATTTAATGTAATTCCTGTGTCAGAAAGATCGTCACATAATAATATTTTACCACCCATATTTTTTGCAATAGAGCTCATCTCTCTAGAAAATACTATATCTCCTTGCTCATCTTCAACTCCTTTGCCACTATAAGACTCCACTGCTAAGTAAGCACACTTCAATTTAAATACTCTGCTTAATACATCAATCATAGGGGCACCACCTCGCATGATTCCAACTAGCAAACTTGGTTTATATCCACTTTCATGAACCTGGATCGCTAACTTTTCAACAGTTTTATTATATTCTTTCCAATCAACGATTAATTTTTCAGACATATATTTCTATAATCTTAATTTTTAAAAATGAAAAGTAAAACTGCAAGAATAACTAAAGCTAGAATAGAAAATATTAAAATATACAACCTATGAATGTTTTTTCCTCTTAAATTGAAATAATGTCTGGCAACAGCAGAAATTGTAGCAACTAAACATAAAATCAACCAATTGTATTTATGATAAACTATAAAACTGTAATGTCCTGACAACATAATGAATAAAACTAAGAATGTTGAATAGTTGTTGTGAATTGATCTTTGTTTAGCAGCCAATGATAGATTGGTGTCAAACTTTTCATTTTTTGAACTACTGCTAATAATATTCATTTGATTAGGAATAATCACAGTAAAAACATTTCCAAACATAATTGAGCCCATAATTAAACCAACGCTTAAAAAAGCAAATTTTTGACCAAAAATTTTTGTTAGACTAAAAGAAATAAGAACTAATAAAATAAAAATAATAGATAAAAAAAGTACGTTATTATTAATTATTTTAGATTTACACAAAAGATCATAAATAAACCATGAAATAACTAAAAATAAAATTGAAATTAAGATTGCATTTAAAGGGGCTATTTCTAAAACTCGCTTATCGACCATCAAAACTCCAGAATTATAATAGTAAATTATAATTAGAAGAAGTATTCCTGTTATAAATGTTAAATAACTTTGCCACTTAAAAATTACTAAATTATTAAGATATTGAGATGGTGGAGATTTTTTTAGTCTCAAAAGTTTATAATAATATCCTGAATGCATTAGATAGCCTTCACCGTCTATATCTTCACTTGAAATATCTTTGTTAAGCTTATTATCTAAGTAATTAAATAAAAAACTATTACCAACCCAAAGAATTGCAAATAATATATGTCCCCATCTTAAGATTAGCTCTATCCATTTTATTGTGTAAGTTACATATTCCATATATTAATATTCTATCTTATCTGTTTTCTTGTTCCAAATCTCAAAAGCTTTAAGAGCTTCATCTCTTAACATTTGTTTTATTGGAATTTTTCTATCTTCATTTTTTTTTGAAATTTCAGAATAAATTAATGAATCATCAAAGTTTATTTTTTTTGCATCTTCTCTAGTGTTTGCATAAAAAATATTATTAACATGTGACCAATATATAGCAGACAAACACATGGGGCATGGTTCACAGCTAGCATACAAATCACAACCTGAAAGATTAAATGTATTTAGTTTTTTGCATGCTTCTCTTATTGCAACAATTTCAGCATGAGCAGTTGGATCATTTGAAAAAGTAACTTTATTCGAACCTTCTGCAATAATTTTAGCGTCTTTAACTATTACACAACCGAATGGTCCACCAGTACCATTCGCGCTGTTTATTGAAAGCTCAATTGCTCTTAGCATAAAATTATTTTTTGATGTCATGTTATTCTTAATTTTTATTATAATTATTTCTATTTTTTAACTCTTTTAAACTCATCAAAATTTTTTCTGGCGTTGCCGGTGCATCAAGAATTGGTATAATTTTGTATTTCCCTACAGAAGCTATGGCATCCTTTATTGCATAAAACACACTCATAGCTAACATTAAAGGTGGTTCACCTGTAGTTTTTGCTTTATTTACCACTTTTTCTTTATTCTTACCTTGTTTAAAAATTTCAACATTAAATTTTCTAGGTACATCACTTACAGCAGGTATTTTGTATGTGGAAGGTGAAAAAGTAGTTATTTGTCCATTAGAGTTCCAACTTACCTCTTCCATAGTTAACCATCCCTGTCCTTGAACAAAACCACCTTCGATTTGGCCTAGTTCTAAAGCTGGGTTAATGGTTTTACCAGCATCATGCAAAATATCAACACGATCAATTATATTTTCACCAGTCAAAGCATCTACTGTAACTTCAGTTACTGCTGCGCCATAACAAAAATATAAAAAAGGTCTTCCCATAAAAGTTTTTTTGTTAAAGTTAATTTTTGGTGTTGAATAAAATCCAGAAGATGATAGTGAAATTCTGTTTAAATAAGCTTCTTTAATTATTTTTTCAAAATTAAGTGATTTGTTTTTAAATTTAATTAATCCTTTTTCATAAACTACTTTATTTGCACTAATGTTATATTTTGATTTAATAAATTTTTCTAAATTTTGTTTAATTTTTGAAACAGCACTAAGTGCAGCTGCTCCATTCAAATCTGTAGTGGAAGATGCTGCGCTTGCCGAAGTATTGGGAACTTTTGATGTATTTGTTGAAGAAATTTTTACTTTGCCAAATGGTAAACCAAACTCATTTGCAACAAGTTGAGCAATTTTTGTATTTGTGCCTTGACCCATTTCTACTCCACCATGATTTAAATATACACTTCCATCTGCATAAACGTGAACAAGTGCTCCAGCTTGATTCAGATGAATAGTTGTAAAAGAAATTCCAAATTTTACTGGAGTAATTGCAAGACCTTTTTTTAAATATTTGTTATTTAAATTATATTTTTTTATCTTAAAATATCTTTTTTTGTAATTTGATTTTTTTATCAATCTATTAAAAATTTCATTGATTACATTGTCTTCAATTTTCATTCCATAATGTGTAATATTTTTATTATTTTTTTGATAAAAATTTTTTTTTCTTACTTCGCAAGGATCCTTTCTCAAATATCTTGAAATGTTGTCTA
>Ga0187827_10008150_pt1 | contig 11441 bp, 10 predicted proteins | sample ETNtaG_39_FD_167969 | JGI IMG/M metagenome (GOLD analysis project Ga0187827, IMG submission 167969) | Marine microbial and viral communities from oxygen minimum zone, Eastern Pacific Ocean - ETNP2014_SV_150_PacBio MetaG (Illumina Assembly) | ecosystem: Environmental > Aquatic > Marine > Hypoxic... | reverse complement strand
ATATCCACCAGCTTGCGTGCCATCTCAAATGAACTGGTAAAACTGTGCGCCACTCCAAGTGACTTAACAGGAATTTCCCGGAGGATGTTGAGAGTATCAGCTTCTGCTTCCCGGCTGTGCATTACAATTGGTAGATTAAGCTCTTCTGCAAGCATGAGTTGTTGACGGAATACTTGTTGCTGCACCTCAACAGGGCTGTACATATAATGATAATCCAGCCCGGTTTCGCCAATTGCGATCAGCTTATCTTCTGCTTGTGCCAGCTGACGAATTTTGTTTTCCAGAGACTCATTCAATGCTGAGGCATCATGCGGATGAAAACCGACACTGCCGTAAACTTCCGGAAATTTCCGCACTGCGTTCAAGACAAAATCAAGCGATTGTTCATCCACAGAAATGGTGAGCATCTGCTGTACTCCGGCATCTTTTGCTTCATTAATTGCTGCTTCCGGAGTTGAATCAAGTTTGTCCAAGTGACAGTGAGTATCGATAAAACTTGTCATAGAGCATACAATTGGGCTAGATTTATAGGTTTAATTGTCAATGTTTTCGTTTTCTGTAACTGATTCTCAGGACAGCCTGTTTTGAAGCTGAACAATCGGTCTTAATCCGTTTACTGGTTTGCACCTCATCAAATTATTGGCAAATGAGCAACCTTAAATTAAATTATCTGCGTTCTGCAACATTAACTTTGCTGATCACTGTCGCTCTGCCGCTTTTGCTTTCCGCTTGTTACACAGTACGTTTTTACCATAATACAGACATGTTACGCGAAAAGCACGACGGAGAAATTTCCAGCACCAGCATGATTTTTACAGACAGCCAAATCGGCGGCCCGGCAAACATTCGTTCTGCCTGCCCCAGCGGTGCTTCAATGGTTGAAATTGAACAATCAACCCTGGACGGTTTGACGCATTATTTGAGCCTTGGCCTATACAGCCCGCAAACTGTTCGTGTCTGGTGCAAAAGAAGGATCAGGTAAAATGATGAAAAAAGAATGGAGCCAACTTTGTCAGCGTTTAAATTATCAATTCCAGCATCCGGAGTTTCTGCGTCAGGCACTGACGCACAAATCTTTCCTGCCCCCCGAAAACGAAGAAAGTTACGGTAATAACGAAAGAATTGAATTCCTCGGAGATGCCGTTCTGGACCTGGTGATCAGTGAAATGTTGATGGAAAAGTTTCCTGAAATGGACGAAGGCGGACTCTCAAAATTTCGAGCCAGCCTCGTCAGTGAATCCGGACTCAGCAAACGGGCCCGTGAGCTGGGATTAGGCGAGTGCCTTCTGCTTGGCAGGGGTGAAGAAGTTACCGGAGGACGTCAAAAACCGTCTTTGCTGGCAGACACTTTTGAAGCAGTCATGGCCGCGGTTTATCTCGACAGTCGTGAAGAACACGGGATTTCAATAATTTCACGAGTCATTCAAGCCTTGTTTCTGCCTTATTTCCCGGAGGATGCAGAAGGTTACATTACGCGGGATTATAAATCTGAACTACAGGAACACGTACAAAAACTGTTCGGTATCCCTTCAACTTATGAATTGATGGAAGAATCTGGTCCTGATCACGAAAAGGAATTTACCATGGCGGTTTTTGTCAAAGAAAAAGAGTGCGGCAGAGGTATTGGTGCCAGCAAAAAACTCGCCAGCCAGTTAGCAGCTGAAAATGCCCTGCAGCGTATTCAGGAAGAACCTTCACTCCTTCAAGTAGAAAATTTCAGTTAATGCAGAATTCAACTTCACAAGAGCCAATCCGTATCCAAAAAGTAATCGCACTAGCTGGAATTGCGTCAAGACGTGCCGCGGAAAAATTAATCCTGTCCGGTGCAGTGATGCTGAATGGCGTAATTGTTAAAGAGATGGGCCAAAAAATGATCATCGGAAATGATCACTTGAGCGTAGAAGGCAAGAGAGTAAAAATTTCTCAACAGCAAAAAACGCAGGTCTATGCGCTCTACAAGCCTAAAAATTGCATCACGACACTCAACGATCCTGAGGGACGTACAACAATCAGTGACTTTTTTCCGCGAACTTCCGCCAGACTTTTCCCTGTAGGCCGGCTTGACTATGATGCGGAAGGTTTAATTTTGCTGACCAATGACGGTGATTTGTCTCAGCAGTTGATGCATCCAAGTCACAAAGTCTGGAAAGGCTATTTCGTCAAGGTACGCGGATTAGTAAATAATGAAACATTGGCTGCCCTGCGGCAGGGGCCGGTGATTGAAAAAAAGAAGCACCAGCCTGTGCGGGTAAAAGTATTACACACTGTCAATGACAAAACCTGGCTGGAGATTTTTCTCAAAGAAGGTACAAACCGCCAGATTAAAAAGATGCTGCTGACCCTCGGTCATTCTGTGCAAAAAATTAAACGTTTCCAGGTAGGTCCTGTTAATTTAGGAGATTTGCAAGCCGGCGAAAGCAAAGCCTTGAGTCCGGAAGAAATAAAACAAATTGTGGCAAATTAAGAATTTTCGCCAGCCTCCACCCTAGATCCAAGTTGCTACACTTATACCATGCCCAAGGCAGATTTATACAAAATATCGATTACTGACGGTAAAGTCCTGTTGCGTATACCGCAGCAGTTGATAGGTGCGGAAACCGCAAATATGGACGACATCCAGGCGGAACTGCATTTGATGGATGTGGATTACGTTCCGGAACAACTGCAGGAAATTTATGAGCGGACCAGTGGTGAGTTTGATTTTCTGACAGATTTTAAAACCACCGGTTTCACCCTGCAGATTGAACTGAGTAAAGATGAAGCGAAGGCTTATCTTAACATCATTCCTCCTAAGGAAGAGGAAGAGCCTCTGACGCTGGAACGGATAATCAGCGCGCTCAAAGAAAATAATATCCTGCTGGGAATCAACAACAAAAGTATTGAAAAAATTATTGCGGAAAAAATTTATTACGAACCTGTAATTGTCGCCAGTGGGAAAGAGACCGTGCAGGGCAAACATGGTTTCCCGGAACTGCTTTTTCTTCCGAAAAAGTCACGACCCGCTCCGGGAACCCGCGTGAATCTTCGGGAAGTGCCGGTTTTACAGAAAGTGCAGCAGGGTCAGGAACTGGTGCGTATTGAAACTGCCACCATGGGCGAAGATGGTTATACAATTACCGGGAAACTTATCAGCTCTACTCCCGGTAAACAATACCGAATTCGGCCCGGACGCAACACCAGATATAATCCGGAAGGGACTCATATTATCGCCACAAAATCCGGAGTTGTCTGTCTTAACAATGACAGCATTTCGGTGGAAAATGTGAAAGTCGTCGAGAAAGTTGATGCCTCTACCGGACATGTGCGTTTTGACGGCATTGTCAGTATCCGCGGAAATGTCTCTGACCGCTGCAGCGTGGAAGCCGTGCGGATTGACATTGGAGGTTCAGTAGGTAAAGCACGTTTACGCTCAATCGGAGAAATTAGAGTAGCGCAAGGACTCAAAGGTGCAATAGTCCAATGCGGAAGTACGCTGCATGCAAACAACATGACTGATACTCAGGCCAGTGTCGGTGAACATGCTCTGGTCGATGAATTCGTCGTCAATTCAAAAATATACTGTGGTTCAACTCTCCAGGTAACTTCTGCAAAAGGTTATGTTTCCGGAGGTGTCCTGCAGGCCGGAAATCTGATCCGCCTGCCGAACATCGGCCTGCCTGGAACTGATGAACCAAATGAGGACGGTGAATATCCTGAAAACGAACTTCCTCAGACTATTTTAGAAGTTGGAATTTCACTTAATAACCGTAAACAATTTAATGAACTTGAAAAACAGGCTCAGGAGTCTCTGAATTCGCTGCAAGACGATCTCAAGGAAATTACCACTATTCTTGAAGAATTGCAGGAGATTGGGTGGGACGAAACTAAATTCAGCACATTGACTGATCTCGAGTCAAAGGCTAACAAAAATGTCAGCAACACTTTCTCCGACCTCCGTAAACGGGAAGCACAGGATGGAATCAATGAGCTGAACAAGAGCACGAACGGAGGCGCGGTTTTCATCACTGGAAAAATCCCGGCCGGAACCGCAATCAACGTGCGTCGATCACGCTATAATGTACGCACAAGGACGACTGATAAAGTTTATAGTTTTGAAGAAAACGGAATTCAGGCCTCCCCCTGTAAAGAACTGTTGAAACTCTACCAGGAATATTTCCTGAAATTGCAGGTCTGATCTTTTTGAGGAAAGAGCACTGAAAAGAAAGAATGGCAGATATAACTAGAAAAGATGTTGAACGACGTGTAAAGCGCGGAGAATCACTGAAGGAAATTGATATGACCGGACTGAATCTGGATGACTTCAATTTTGAAGGTGCGATTTTTTACAAGTGCAAATTCAGCGGCAGCAGCATCAACCGTTCAAATTTTGCATTTTCACGTTTTGAAGTATGTCTGCTCAATGACTGTGAGATGCAGGAGTGCAACTTACAGGAATCATCATTTGTGGAATGCGATTTCAGCAAAACTGATTTACGTGACAGTGTATTGATTGAAGTCAACTTCCGGCAGACGGTTCTGCACAGCACCGATTTCAGCGGTTCTTTTCTTCAAGATGTGGTTTTGATCGAAGCCCGCGGTGATCTCTGCAATTTTTCTTTTTCAACTTTAAACGCGTCCAATTTAAACAGTGCGAAATTTCAGGTCTGTGATTTCAGTGCCTGCCGCGGCTTAGGCATCAATGCGTCTGCGGCGGATTTCACGGGTTCAGAATTCAGGGGGGCACGGCTGGATTCATCACAATTGCAGGGTGCAATTTTAAACTTTTGCAATTTTTCAGATGCATCTCTGCAGGAATGTGATTTGAGCAAAGCCCAACTTTTTTCCGCGACTTTGGAGAACGCGCGTTTAAATTCCGCGCTTTTGCACGAAGTTTTATTAATGGGAGCAAAGGCCAGCGGAGCAGATATGGCTGATACAGTTCTCAATAACGCTAATCTGACAAAAGCGGATTTCTCCAACAGCATTTTTGACGGTGCCGCCATGAGCGGAGTTATGGATCAGGACACAGTTTTTGACGGTGCCAGCCTCAAAGGAGTAAACTGATGAACTGGAAATTACGCTTTTATCTTACCGTAATGCTTTTCCTGTTTAGCGCAAGCACACTTTTTGCTGAATACCGTGCCTATGAGCTGGAGGTATTTGACCGGATTGCAAACACTTCACGCAAAGTGATCACTTCTTTTTCCCCGTCAGACTTTATTCAGGTAAATGGCGGACCACAGCGTATCGGCATAATTATCCGGGCTTCATGGATCTGCTATGGCGACACATCCCTCTATAAAAAAGTATGTCCAACACCTAAAGCAATCAACCCGCGTTTTCAACAGGGTGACCGTGTGCAGATCGTTTTGAAAAAACATCTGACTGATCAATGGCTTGGTGTAATAGAAAACAGTTTTTTTCGACCGGGTTTGCGGAGCAATGTATATGGGGTACGTTTTACGGAACGCGGAAATCTGTACACACGTTATTACGAGTCAAATCTAAAAAAAGTTCCTTGAGGAATAATTCTTAGTCCTTCTTGATCGTTTCCGCCTTTTGCGTTAAACTGCTCAAAGCTCTTTAACTTAAATCGGTGCTGTCGAAACAGACGTAGAAAAAATAAAAATATTCCCGCCTTTTCGGCAGGAAAACAAACTACAAAATAAAATGGAAAAAATTAAAGCCGCGAGTCTGATGACCGCAATCAAAACACCTTATAAGCCCGACGGTGACGTCGATCTGGAAAGCTATGACCGACTGGTTGAGGCACAAATCAAACATGGTGTGGAAGGTTTGATCGTTTGCGGAACCACCGGCGAAGGCCATTTGATGGACTGGGAAGAGCATCTGATGCTGATTGCGCACAGCGTAAATAAGTTCGGCAACCAACTTGTAATTGTCGGGAACACCGGCAGCAACAACACCCGTGAAGCAATCAAAGGTACCAAGTACGGTTTTGCTTTCGGCATGGACGCGGCGCTACAGATAAATCCGTATTACGGTAAAACCTCTGATGCGGGACTCAAGGAGCATTTCAAACGTGTTTTGGATTTAGGTCCCGCCATCATTTACAACGTGCCCGGACGTACCGGACAGGATCTGCAACCTGATTTAATTGAAGAGCTCGCGGAGCATCCAAATTTGATTGGTGTAAAAGAATGTGCGGGAAACGAACGGATGGCGCACTATGAAGCACAAGGAATCGCCTGCTGGTCCGGAAATGATGATCAATGTTTTGAGGGACGTCACCGGCACGGTTCGCACGGAGTAATATCAGTGACCAGTAATTTACTCCCCGGACTGATGCGGCAATTGATGGATACTGACGACCTTGAGCTGAATGCCCGTTTACAGCCGTTGATGGCGTGGCTTTTTCATGTGCCAAGCCCGAATGCTCTCAACACTGTCCTTAGCATGACCGGTGCGGTTCAGCCTGTATTCAGGTTGCCTTACTCACCGGTTGACCGCCAGTCACGCCAGCAGGTTATTGATCTGCTGCTTGCTTTTAAACCTGAAGACTGGGTGGGTTCCGGACTTGAACTGATGGAAGACGAACAGTTTATTCTCTGCACCTGAGAACCTCACCCTTCCCTGGCCCAGGCCAGCAGACTTTCCATCAGTTGAGTTTTAAAACGTTCCGCGTCAACTTTAAGCGCGACCTGCATATTTTCCTCACCGAGAGGAGTGCGCCCGCGCCGGTCCACCACGGTCATTCCGCGGGTTAATTCTCCATTCAACTCCACGTCTACATAACGTTTTTCGGCTTTAACCAAATCCGGAAAGAGGCAAACTCCCGCCGCCAGGGGATCATGCAATACACAGCGTTTCCATCCGGTAAGACTTTCGTAGGCAGTTGAAATAAAATCAATGATCTGTAGTAAGAACGCAGAACGCCCATTAGCGATTTTTACTAAATCCTGCAGATCCTGCTCCTCCCAGTATACCTCATGGGTCACATCAAGACCGATGAGGGTCATCTCCATTCCGGAGCGGAAAACAATTCTTGCTGCTTCCGGATCATTGGCAATATTGGCTTCTGCCACCGCGGAAACATTACCGGTGAAAACCGCTCCGCCCATGATCACAACTTTGCAGATTCTTTTGGCTAGAGAGGGATCCTGCAGTAAAGCCACTGCAATATTAGTCAAAGGCGCGGTTGTAAGCAAAGTCAGTTCTCCGGCATATTCATGGCTCAGCCGTATAATCATCTCCGCGGCGGATTCCTCAGAGGCTAATTTTTTCGGTGCCGGTAGGAAAGTATTTCCCAGTCCGTCATCTCCATGAACAAATGGCGCCGGATTCAAGGGGACCATAAGGGGCTGCTTCGCGCCGGATGCTACCGGAATATCAAGGTCCAGCATTTCCCATATTTTAAGCGTGTTGAGCGTCGTTTGTCCAACTTCAACATTTCCACCGACAGTAGTACTGCCTAATATTTCAATTTCACCCTTCTTTTGAGCGTGCGCCAGGTAAAAAAGAGCTAGGGCATCATCAATGCCGGTGTCTACATCCATTAATAATTTAATCAACTTGTCCTTTTTTGTTTTGAAAGATATAATTAATAAATCAATGAAAAGCCATGATACATAGCAATTTGGCTTAATCGCTTACCCTGCAGCAAGTGCTGACTAATTTCATTTGCCATAATTTCGTCTGCAGAGAATGGAAAAACAGATTGTTATAATAATAACCGAACTAGGCTTAAAATGCCTTCTTTATTAGCTTTTCAGTGAAAATAGTGAAAAAAAATCACTTTTTGCTTGACAATCATCAGAAAAGCTTTAAAATTTGGTAGATATGTCTCTAAACTTCGGTTTATTTTAGTGGTGTTTGAACGAAACCCCTTGGCGGTGAATGGAAGATCCTTTGTGGGATTGTCAATTCTTGACCGTCAGGAGGGGGGGAAAACTCAATCGCAGATAGCTTCGATGTGTGAAACTGGCGGCCTGACTCAGAAACAGTCGCTTCGAGGGCTTTTGCTCAGGCATCTGTTGAAATAAGAAGAGTTTGGAGGTTGGCATTCTTGTTAACAGAGTGCTCATGTTATAGAGGTAGAAACAACTATAAGTATTATGATGATGCTTTTTCTACTTCAGCGGTATTTGGCCCGGAAGGTGCAGATTCTCTAAGATAGAGGATAAACCTCGGGTTTTTGGGAGCGTTTCCCAAAACCGTGTTAGGCTGGAAAACCATGGTGGTTACAGCAGCCGCATAAGATGTTTGATGATTCTAATGGTAGAATCACAAACTAACCTCATAACAGATTTAAGGAGAGTTATGAAACAATTAAGTAAAATGATGTTAGCCGTTGTTGCTTCCGTCGCATTTGCAACTTCCGCGTATGCATGGGACTTTTCTGCGAGCGGCAGTGCTTCTGCTCAGTGGAGCCAGTCAACGATTAAGGCAAGTACGGATGCAGATGCTGTTACTGGTAGTGCTGTCGCAGACTCTGGCGGTGCAATCAGTATTGTATCTAGCCACACAGACGGTGCCAATTCAGCTACACTGACATATAAAATAGATTATGACGGTGGCTTGGATGAGGGCTTTACATTGTCTGGTAGCAAGACCGTTGGTGCTTGGACAGCATCCGCTGCTACAAACCATCAGAAGTTGAACAATGGTGCTCCCGCCACAGGTGAGGATGAAACCAATATTACGTTGACTGATGGAACGATGACAATCGTACTGGGTGGTGCAGGTCACCTTGCCAGTCAAAACGTTTCTTCCGGTTCTGTTGCAGGAGGTGATTCCATCAACATGGACGGGGCAACTGGAGACTATAACACAGGTGCATTTGTTGGGACCTTCAAAGGTGTCTCTTTGGGCTACAAAGTCAATGACACAACTACAGCGACGCTCGCCCTGGAAATGTCAGGTTCTGACAATGATACCATGGGTAGTACTGCTAGCTGGGTAGACGGAGAGACTGCCGTATTCGGTCAAAGTGGATCGGGTGTTGGTGTTACAACTGTGTTAGGCCCTGCCGCTGTTGGATTTACGTTTGCTACTTCTAGTAGTTCCGATCCGACAGGTGCAAGTTCAGCATCTACGGCATTTTCGACCATGGGTCTCGGCGTAAAACTTGATCTAGGTGACATCGATCCTTTCCTGAGTTATGGAGTGGCATCCACCGTAGGTTCTGAGTGCAAATGTGGAATGGCAGTTAGTGCTTCGGAAGTTGGCCTTACCTACGCCATGGGTTCCGACTCAATAGTGCTTTTCTTGGGTAATTCAGCGACAATATCCACAGCTGATGGTACTGCCGGTGAAGCCGACGCTTGGAGTGCAATGGAAGTTGGTTACACAACGGCTGTTGGACCTGCTGCGCTCGGTATTGGTTATGGTACGTTGACTAAGAACCAAACAGGTGGAACTGAGGGTTATGCTGCCAGCTACATGGAAGCTCAGCTTGATTTAAGTTTCTAATTGAGCTCGATTCAGGCTTAACAGCCTGACTTTCAATTTAACACCATTCAACGGGACCATCCGCTTCGGCGGGTGGTCCCGTTTTTTTTGCCTTCTAATTTCTCTTGCCAAAGAGTCCGTAATATCTTGACTATTGTCTGACAGCGACTCACTGTCACACACAACGAATGTAATAACTTCATTGTAGTACATCTAGGCTTGATAAGATCCCCCGAGGATAAGAAGGAGGAGCATATGCTCACAGGTTTCAGGCCGACTCCCAGAGCTACTCACTATGGAAATAGATGAAATTGCTTTGTAAACAAAACGGTCAAGGGCGTTTCATATTACGAGAGCAGTGGAAATGTATGTTAAGGAATATGTAGATTTAAAGATAGGCCCGGCAGACGGGAGCAATGGATGATCCCTACTTCAGAACTTAGAGAGTGGTTTTTGCCGGAATAATCAAAACAGGATCTGTTCACTTTTCACTGATTTTCACGTTCTAGCTGTTTGAGTTTCATTCTGGCCGGGACTGCGTATGGGCTTTCAGGAAACTGTTCAAGAAAATAACGAAAATCTTCGGGATTGCTAGATTCCTCAATCATCCTCCATGTTGCCTCAGCGGCCTCTGAGGTCATTCTTTTTTTGCGCAGTCCTAGTTCTTTATGCTCCTTGTTCTCATGAGGAAACAGCCCATATTCCCTTTGTTGTTCTTCATCCATGATTTCAAGTAATCGCTCTTTGTCCATCATTATTTGCCAGGGGACACGTTCTTCACTTGACAGCTCAAAGTCATAGTCTCCGATGTTCATTGTTGCCTGTCCCGCGTGAGCAGCTTTTATGAAATCTGACTCAGAAACCCATATTAAGAACTGTTCTTTTAAAAGTCCGCTCTTTCCGTCTTTGGCTTTACGCATAGAATCAAATGTGAATGAGTAATCCCGTTCATTTAAATTAATTTGTCCATGCTCTGTTTCCAGATGAAGGTCTTTGCCCTTTAAAAACGTAAAACGGCCTTCATGCTTGATTATCAATTTAATTTCCTTATCAGTGCAGATTATTTTACCGGCACATTCTTTCCTGGCCGTCAATTCAATTTCCTTGCTCTTCTTCTCCATTTTGATAGGCTTGGTTGTAAATCGAGTAAGGTCTTTATTTTTATAATATACCGTCTCCACGGGTTTTGTACAGGCGCCAAGAACAAGTGTGATAAGAATTAGCAAATATATTCGCATAGTTTTTTAATGAAAAAGATTTTAAGAGAATTATACTGAAAACCTCATTAGGATATCTAACTGGAAAGATAAATTTAGCACAGGACTTTGTCTTGTATTTTTTAAGATTTCTAAAAGACTATGAACTGTGGCGATAAGCACGGAGGGTTGTTTCCAGGAGTGTATGCGCATCACTGTACATTGGTCTCCAGCCTAGAAGTTCCTCCGCCAACTCTGCTTTTGCCAAAACCACTGCGGGATCCCCTGCACGGCGAGGACCAAGAGTATATTCGAATTCTGTAGCACACACTTCACGGGCAATCCGCAAAATTTCCAGTACGCTCAAACCATTTGAGGTACCAAGATTCACCACCAGGTCCTGTTTTGCATCATTAAAATAATCCAAGGCACGCAGATGAGCGTCTGCCAAATCGTTAACATGTACATAATCACGTATGCAACTGCCGTCCCTAGTATCATAATCAGCACCAAATACTTCTACTTTCTCCCGCTTTCCGGTAACTGTTTCAAGGACAATAGGCAGCAAATTATTCGGCTCCTGTTCCAAACCGTTCAACTCTCCGTCTACATCATAACCTGCCGCATTGAAATAACGCAGGCTGCAAAAACGCAGGCCGCGGAGTTGACTATACCAGTGCAGCAGGTTCTCAATTCCAAGTTTTGTGTAACCATAGAAGTTGATTGGCACGGTAGGATGCGCCTCATCCATCGGCAGGTATTGCGGCTCTCCGTATACCGCGGCACTTGAGGAAAAAACAAAATTCTTTACATTCGCTGCCGTCGCGGCATTGAGCAGGTTAACGGTTCCGCACA
>Ga0187827_10008149_pt1 | contig 11441 bp, 9 predicted proteins | sample ETNtaG_39_FD_167969 | JGI IMG/M metagenome (GOLD analysis project Ga0187827, IMG submission 167969) | Marine microbial and viral communities from oxygen minimum zone, Eastern Pacific Ocean - ETNP2014_SV_150_PacBio MetaG (Illumina Assembly) | ecosystem: Environmental > Aquatic > Marine > Hypoxic... | reverse complement strand
AGAACTAGAAACAGAAACAAACGACATCGAAGACAAAGGAAAAAAAGACATTGCAGAGTTAAAAAAGAACTCTACATCAAATAAAACAACAGCAATAGACGAAACAAAAAAAGCAATACTAAAATAAAAAATGTTCAGATCGCACGATATGAAGAAGGTAGTGATTTTTGCTCTTAATAATCACAGAGACACTATCCTTTCAAAGATACAAAAACTAGGTTTAATGCAGCCTGTTGACCTCAAAAAAAGCGAAGTCAAAGAGCTAAACAAACCATTAGATAATTCTAACTTAAGGAAAATATCAGATTCCCTCCTAAGAATCTCAAGGTTAGTTAACATATTAAAAATTCCCCCTAAGAAACCCTCATTTGTCCAATCAATTCTTGGACTAGACTTATTAGATAAAAAACCAGTCCAGCATCAAAATTACACTAAAGTACTACAAGAATCGGAATCATTTCTAAATAAACACGAAAAAGAATTAATCAATCTAGAAGACGACCACTCAAAACTCCTGGAAAGAGAAGAAGAACTTGGTGGGTTTCATGTAATTGTAGAACTATTTGGTCAGCACAACATCCCCTTAGAACTCCTAGCATCAACTGAAAAGATCTCAATCGTAACTGGACGTGTCTCAAATGAACACAAGCAAAAACTAGAGCAGGAATTAAACGAAAAATTAAACTCAGAAGTCCATATCATCACAAAAGAACAAGATAAGAAAGAATCAATCATAACTGTAGTCTCATTAAAAGAAAAACTTCCAGACTTAAACTTCTTAATGAAGAAATATAACGTTTCACAATTCACGATTCCAGAATGGGGAATAAAAAAGGACCCTAAGAACTATGTTGAAACAGAACTCAAGAGTGTTGAGCTAAAAAAGGAAGAGATTATGGGCAAAATAAGCAAATATGCCTCTAACACATTTGAAGGAGCAGTAATCCTAAGAGAAGAACTAGAAATTCTAAAACACCGTTACGAGACAATACATTCTATGCTCGACTCAGAAAAATTCTTCGTACTTCAAGGATGGATTCTAGCAAACAAACTAAAACATTTCGAAACTGAACTAAAGACATCAGTAAACGAAAGTATAATAATCAAAGTAGAAGACCCCAAGAAAGATGACAATCCACCAGTAGAATTATCAAATAAAAAACACTTCAAGCCATTTGAGATGCTAACTGAACTTTATGCACTACCTAAATATAAAGACCTAGACCCCACTTTCATCGTAGGTCCATTATTCCTTATTTTCGCAGCATTCATGTTAACAGATGCAGTTTACGGATTTTTCTTAGTTATACTAGGGATATTAATCTTAAAGAAATTCGCAAAATACTCAGAAAGTATGAAACAAATTGCAGTTATCATCTTAGGCATGGGGCTACTCACTGTAATGTTTGGTATTTTAACGGGTTCCTATTTTGGTGACTTCCCAAAGTACATCTGGGGAATGGAACCTAAAGATTTAGCAATATGGAAAGACCCGCTAGAAGATCCATTATATTTCCTAATCATCGCAATTGGAACAGCAGTCATTTACTTAAACATCGGATTCATCCTAGGAGTTATTGAAGACTTCAGGAAACGAGACTTCAAAACAATGTTTAAGGAAAGATTAGTCTGGTTTATGCTCCAGGCAGGGATAGCATTACTAATATTGAAGGCAAATCCAATTTTATTCTCACTCCTTGGCAAAGATATTGGTTTAGCAACATTAATCATCACAATTTCAGTACTATCTATAGTGATAACATCAGGACCATTAGGTTTACTATCTATAACAGGACTCATGGGGGACATGATTTCATTTTCACGTCTTTTCGCACTATCATTATCTACAGCAGGAATTGCCCTAGCAGTCAACTTGCTGGCAAATCTTGTTAAAGACACACCATTTGTGGGAATAATCTTGGCAGCAATCATATTCTTAATTGGACATGCATTTGGGTTTGTAATGAATTCAATAGGTAGTTTTGTACATTCACTAAGGTTACAATTCGTAGAATTCTTCGGAAGATTCTATGAAGGTGGTGGAGATAAATTCACCCCACTAAAGGAAGACCGTTATTATACAGAGGTTAAAGAAGATGACAATTGAGGATGTAGCTAACATCATCACAATTCCAATACAAAAGAATGGAGTTCCAGCTACTATCCAGGTTATTAACCAAACAGTAGCAGATACAGCATCTACTGCAATAACCAACATCTCAAACACAGCAGCAGATGCAGTAATCACCGTTTCAAACACAGCAGCAGATGTAGCAGTTAATACAACTAAAGCAGCAACAGTTCTATTAGGAATGGATTTCGGGAACCTAGATGGAAAAGCAGTAGCAATCATTGGAGCAGGAATAGCAGTTGCAGCAGCAGGAATTGCATCAGCAATCGGAGCAGGAATTGTTGGTTCTACTGGAGCAAGAGAATCTGCAGAGGATCCAAAAAGATTTTCACAATCATTACTATTCCAAGCCCTACCTCAAACTCAGGGAATTTATGGTTTTTTAATAGCAATCCTAATCATGTTAGGCGCAGGAGTAATAGGCCCTGCAAAAGAAATAACTTTATCTCAAGGACTTGGCGCCCTAGGAGCTGGGTTAGCAGTTGGACTTGCAGCAGTATCAGCAATCGGTCAAGGGTTAGCCGCATCTGCTGGATTAGGAGCAACAGCAAGAGACAAAAAGATGTTCGGAAAATCAATCCTATTCTCAGTACTTCCAGAAACACAAGCACTATACGGATTCCTTGTAGCTATCCTTATATTAGTAGGATTCGGACTTTTCGGAACTGCACCAGTAGACATACCAATCGCAGCTGGTTGGGCAGCAGTTGGAGCAGGTCTTGCAATAGGTCTTGCAGGTATCAGTGCAATCGGTCAGGGAATCGCTGCAGCAGGAAGCATTGGGGCAGTCTTAGAAAAAAGCAAGGCATTTGGTAAATCAGTTATATTCGCAGTACTCCCAGAAACACAAGCCCTATACGGATTCATAATCGCAATCTTAATCCTCATTGGATTCGGAATCCTAGGAACAGCAACTACAGCACTTTCATTTGGAGCAGCACTATTCACAATTGCAGCAGGATTAAGTGTTGGTCTTGCAGCAGTATCGGCAATCGGTCAGGGAATCGCAGCATCTTCAGGGGTAAATGCAGTAGCCTCAAATGACAAATCATTCGGAAAATCAATCCTATTCTCAGTACTCCCAGAAACACAAGCACTATACGGCTTTTTAATTGCCATCCTTCTTCTAGTTGGAGCAGGAATAATTGGAGCTGCAAAAGCAGGCATAACTACCCCAATAGGAGTCATTGCAATCGGTGCAGGACTTGCAGCAGGTATTGCAGGTATCAGTGCAATCGGTCAGGGAATCGCAGCCAGCGCAGGAATTAATGCAGTAAGTCAAAAACCAAAATCATTCGGAAAAGCTATTCTTTTCAGTGTCCTCCCAGAAACACAAGCACTATACGGCTTCCTAATAGCTATCCTCTTATTAGTTGGAGGGGGAATATTAGGAACAGCAAAGCTTGGAATTGAAATTCACGTTGGATTAATAGCAATCGGAGCAGGCCTTGCAACAGGTCTTGCAGCAATCTCAGCAGTAGGTCAGGGAATCGCAGCCTCATCAGGAATAGCAACAGTAGCTAAAGACGAAAAATCATTCGGAAAATCAATCCTATTCAGCGTCTTACCAGAAACACAAGCACTATACGGCTTCCTAATAGCAATCTTATTAATGGTAGGCGGAGGATTACTAGGTGCAATCAAATCAGGATTAAATATATCAACAGGACTTATTGCAATCGGTGCAGGCTTAGCAACTGGTCTTGCAGCAGTATCAGCAATCGGTCAGGGAATCGCAGCCTCATCAGGCATTAACACAGTTTCAAAAAATCCAAAATCATTCGGAAAATCAATCCTATTCTCAGTACTTCCAGAAACACAAGCCCTATACGGCTTCCTAATAGCAATCCTACTAATGGTAGGCGGAGGAATAGTTGGAGCAACAACAACTGGATTATCATCCGGAATTGGATTAATCGCAGTTGGATGTGGTATAGCAGTTGGATTTGCAGCAGTCTCAGCAGTAGGTCAGGGAATCGCAGCCAGCGCAGGAATCAATGCAGTAAACGAAAACCCAAAATCATTCGGAAAATCAATCCTATTCTCAGTCTTACCAGAAACACAAGCACTATACGGCTTCCTAATAGCAATCCTACTAATGGTAGGCGGAGGATTAGTTGGAATAGTCAAACAAGGAATAGACCTCCCTATAGGATTAGTGGCAATCGGAGCTGCCATTGCAACAGGAATTGCAGGTATCAGCGCAGTAGGTCAGGGAATGGCAGCATCATCTGGAATAGCAACAGTAGCTAAAGACGAAAAATCATTCGGAAAATCAATCCTATTCTCAGTCTTACCAGAAACACAAGCACTATACGGCTTCCTAATAGCAATCCTACTAATGGTAGGGGGAGGATTATTGGGTGTAATCAAAGAAGGCATAAGCATAGCTATTGGTTTTGTGGCAATCGGTGCAGGACTTGCAGCAGGTTTAGCAGCAGTCTCAGCAGTTGGTCAAGGAATCGCGGCCTCATCCGGTATTAATACAGTTTCAAGAAATCCAAAATCATTCGGAAAATCAATCCTATTCAGCGTCTTACCAGAAACACAAGCACTATACGGCTTCCTAATCGCTGTACTTCTACTTGTAGGCGGAGGAATAATCGGAGTAATAAATCCTAATATCAACTTACCAGTTGGATTAATAGCAATCGGTGCAGGACTTGCAACAGGTTTAGCAGCAGTCTCAGCAGTAGGTCAGGGAATGGCAGCAGCTGCAGGAGCAGAAGCAACATCTGAAGATCCAAAATCATTCGGAAAATCAATCCTATTCAGCGTCTTACCAGAAACACAAGCACTATACGGCTTCCTAATAGCAATCCTACTAGTAGCTTCAGGAGGAATACTGGGAGCAGCAAAACCAGGCCTTACAGTACCGATTGGACTTGTAGCAGTTGGTGCAGGAGTATCTATCGGAGTTGCATGTTTGTCTGCTCTTGGTCAAGGAATCGCAGCATCCTCCGGTATCGGATCTATACTTGAAAGAAAGAATATTTTTGGAAAGTCAGTATTGTTCTCAGTACTTCCAGAAACACAAGCTCTTTACGGAATTATCATATCCATACTTCTTTTGACAGGAGTTGGACTTTTAGGTACAATAAAATCAGGGATAACAATTACACAAGGTATTGGTGGAATTGGAATTGGAATAGCAATGGGTCTAGCCGCAGTTAGTGCAGTAGGTCAAGGAATTGTGTCTGCATCTTCAATAGGTGCTGCAGTAAGAGACCAAAAATCAACTGGAAAAAGCCTAGTATTAAGTGTTATTCCAGAAACATACGCAATATTTGGATTATTAATATCAATACTATTATTGATAGGATTAAAATTTATATGATGAATGGTGATACAAATGAACGGTGCGCAAAATATAAAAAACAAAATTTTGGAAGAAGCAAAGATAGAAGCTGATAAAATATTAGCAGAAGCTAAACTAGAAGAAGATAAGATAGCTAGCAACAACAAAAAGGAAGAAGAAAACTACACAAAAAAAAGAGAAGACGAAATAGAAAAAGCAGTAAAACTCTTCAAAGACAAAACATTAGCTCAAGCTAGATTAAAGGCAAAAAGAGATTACTTAGATGAACGTGAAACAATTATAGAAAAATACATCAAAGAAGGCATAAAATCAATAAGCAGTTCATCAAAGGACTACCAGGAATATATGAAAAAAATCCTGACAAAAAACATAAAACTCCTTTCAGGAGAGATAACAGTTTTCTGCAACAAAAGTGACCAACCACTGGTAAAAAAGATTGTAGGGGATGAAGCAAAAGTAGAAACCGCTAGAATTACTGGTGGAGTTACTATGGAAGACTCAACCGGAGTTAAAATTGACGAGTCAATTGAATCAAAGGTAGAAAGAGTTAAGGATACGTTAAGACAAAAAATAGTAAAGTCAATCGAGTAAAAAAATGGATGTAACAATACCTTTAGTAATAGGAGCAGCAACTTTAGCAGGAGTTGTAGTAATAGCTCCAGTTACAAAGTACGCATTGGATATCTATCCTTTCCTGTATGCCAACACAAGGTGTTCTTCTAGACTAAGTTTTTTACTGACTAAGAAGTCATACGAAGAATTATTGGCATCAACAAGTAAAGATGAGGCTTTTGCTTTGCTAGAGGATTCCTATTATAGTAAGATTGTTGAACATTCAAAAGATTTTTTTTCATTTTCAGAATCATTAGAAGATGACGCTTACAATACTTATAACTGGCTTTCAACAATTGTACCTCCAGTTATAGCTCCAATAATCAATTCCCTAAATATGAAGTTCGAGATTAGTGAAATAAAAAAGATATTAAATGCATTAAAGGAAAACAAGGATGTCGAAGAAATAAAGTTCATAAGTGACCCTGAGTTGAAATTAAAACTAGAGTCAGCAAAAGACTTCCAGTCATTAACAGTAGCATTAGAGGGGACCCATTACAATGTAGTATTTCAGAATAAATCATTAGACCAATTAAGTGAACTCAATACTCAACTTGACAAATATTATCTTGGGAACCTTATTAGTACAATCAATGTTGTTACAGACAAAAAGGCAGCAGAACCATTCTTGGAATATGCAAGGGTTCTTATTGACATGTTTAACATTAGAGCGTTGATAAGAGGGATAGGCGCAAACAAAAACACCGAGCTTATAGAATCTGGAAATCTAAACAAGGAAGAACTCACCGGGGTAACTGATATTGCTCAATTAGGATCAACACTAACTAACAGCATATATGGGGAGTTCATTGGAGATATCAACAATTTGAATATTGAAAATGGATTCTATAAATTCTTTTTGAAACAAGCAGGTAACGTAGTAGCAAAATACACAATTAAGTCAGGTTCAGTTGTAAGGTTCATAATCATGAAAGAAATAGAAACAAGAAACTTAAATTCATTAATAAAACTAAAATCAGAAGGCTTCCAACAGGAAAAAATAAGGCCTTTGTTGATGGTGGAATAAGATGGACATAGCAATAATAGCAGATAAAGACACAATAATTGGATTCAAATTAGCAGGAGTAAGAAACTCAGCAGTATTCAACGAAAAAACAATAAAAGAAGACATAATAAAATTCAAAGAGTCTCATATTTTAATCTTGACAGAAAATATTGCAAAGACTGTAAGGGAAAACAAATTAGAAAAACTAATTGAAGGAGTGATTGTTGAAGTTCCTGATAAAAATGGATCAACAGGACTTGCAACAAACGAAATATCAAGATTATTTGAAGAGGCAATAGGTGTAAAACTTAAAGAAAATTAACCTCGGAGGGATTATAATGGAATCAAAAACAGAATCAAACGGAAAAATCATCAAAATTGCAGGACCAGTTGTAGTTGCATCTGGTATGGCTGGAGTTAAGATGTATGAGGTCGTAAGAGTGGGAAAAGAAAGACTTATTGGAGAAGTCATTGAGCTCTTAGAAGACAAAGCAACAATCCAGGTTTATGAAGAAACATCTGGAATTGCACCAGGAGCAGAAGTTGTAGCAACAGGATCATCACTATCAGTTGAATTAGGTCCAGGAGTCATCGGAAATATCTATGACGGAATCATGAGGCCTTTAAACATCATCCAGGAAAAGTCTGGAGAATTCATTGCTAGAGGAATTGAAGCTGACTCAATTGACCACAAAAAGAAATGGCCCTTTAAGCCACTAGCAAAAAAAGGCGACAAAGTAACTGGTGGACAGATCATAGGAGAAGTTACAGAAACATCAATGGTCGTACAAAGAATAATGGTCCCTTCAGATGTTGAGGGGGAACTTACCGAGATAGTTGGTGAAGGATCTTATACCGTAAAATCAACAATAGCAAAAGTAAAAACAAAAGATGGAGAAACAGAAATTAATCTGATGCAAAAATGGCCAGTTAGGATTCCAAGACCTAACAAAGACAAACAAGAACCATCAATCCCATTAATAACTGGACAAAGAATATTAGATACATTTAATCCATTAGCAAAAGGGGGAACAGCAGCTATCCCAGGTGGATTCGGAACTGGTAAGACTGTAACTCAGCAATCATTGGCTAAATGGTGTGATGCAGATATCATAGTCTACATTGGATGTGGAGAACGAGGAAATGAGATGACAGATGTTCTAAAAACATTCCCTCATCTAACAGATCCAAGATCAGGTAAACCATTATTAGAAAGAACAGTTATCATCGCAAATACATCAAACATGCCAGTGGCAGCAAGAGAAGCATCAGTCTATACTGGAATTACAATTGCTGAATATTTCAGAGACATGGGCTATGATGTAGCATTGATGGCTGACTCAACCTCAAGATGGGCAGAAGCAATGAGAGAAATTTCATCTAGACTGGAAGAGATGCCAGGGGAAGAAGGTTATCCCGCTTATTTAGCTACAAGACTTTCTCAATTCTATGAAAGAGCAGGCCGTGTCAAAACCTTAAGCGGGAAAGAAGGCTCAGTTTCAGTTATTGGAGCTATCAGTCCTCCAGGTGGAGACTTCTCAGAACCAGTTACTCAAAATACGCTAAGAGTTAACAAAACATTCTGGGCATTAGACAAGAGCTTAGCATCCAGAAGACATTTCCCGGCAATTAATTGGTTAAACTCTTATTCATTATACTTAGAAAGCGTAACAGCTTGGTTTAATGAACATTCAGGGGAATCATGGAGAGACTTAAGGAACAAAGCAATGGAACTTCTACAAAAAGAAGAACAATTGCAAGAAATTGTTCAATTGGTTGGTCCTGATGCTTTACCAGACACCGAAAGGTTGATCTTGGAAGTTACCAAAATCTTAAGAGAAGACTTCCTTCAGCAAAACGCTTATCACGATGTGGATGCTTTCTGTCCAATCAGAAAACAGACTTTAATGTTGAAATTAATACTAGAGTTCTATGATATGGCACAGGCTGCATTAAAAGAAGGAGCTCCAATTGACTCAATTGCAGGAATGAAGATAAAAGATTCACTTGCAAGGATGAAAGAACATAGCAACGACACATTTGAACAACATTACGAGGAGTTGAAGAAAAACATGACAACAGAGTTTAGCCAGATTAAATCTGGGGGTGATTCAAATGAGTAGTATAATAGAATATTCAAGCATAAAAGAAATCGCAGGACCGTTGATGATAGTTGAAAAGGTAAAAAACGTTGCTTACGGTGAATTAGTTGAAATAAAGATAGGAAAAGAAAAAAGAACCGGACAAGTTCTTGAAGCAAGAGACGACATAGCAGTTGTTCAGGTGTTCGAAGGAACTAGGGGCCTTGCAACAAAAGGAGTAACAGCAAGATTCACTGGGGAAACAATGAAGGTTGGCTTAAGCAAAGATGTTATTGGTAGAATCTTTAACGGAATTGGAAAGCCAATTGACAAGGGTCCTGAAATCATAGCAGAAAAGAGAATGGATGTTAATGGACTAGCAATAAATCCAACTGCAAGAGAATTCCCAGAGGAATTCATTCAAACAGGAATTTCCACAATTGATGTGATGAACACATTAGTGAGAGGTCAAAAACTTCCATTATTCTCAGAAGCGGGACTTCCTCATAATGAGATTGCAGCTCAGATTGCAAGACAGGCAGCTGTTAAGGGAAAAGATAATTTTGCGGTAATATTTGCAGCAATGGGAATCACTTTCGAAGAAGCAAAATTCTTCATGAATGACTTCGAAAGAACAGGAGCAATTGAAAACATGGTGGCTTTCATCAACCTAGCTGACGACCCAGCAATTGAAAGGATCATTACACCAAGAATCGCCTTAACAACTGCTGAATACCTAGCTTACGAAAAAGACATGCATATCTTAGTTATTTTAACTGATATGACAAACTATTGCGAAGCTTTAAGGGAAATTGCAGCAGCTAGAAACGAGATTCCTGGAAGACGTGGATATCCTGGATACATGTATACTGACCTAGCAATGAACTACGAAAGAGCTGGAAAGATACACGGCAAAAAAGGATCTGTAACTCAGATTCCTATATTGACAATGCCGCAAGGGGACATTTCTCACCCAATTCCAGACCTAACTGGCTACATTACAGAAGGACAGATTGTAGTTTCAAAAGAACTACACAGAAAAGGAATCTATCCACCGATAAATCCATTACCATCTTTATCTAGATTGATGAACGAAGGTATAGGGGAAGGAAAAACAAGAGAAGACCATTCTGGAGTTTCTAACCAGCTTTATGCTGGCTATGCAGAAGGAAACGACTTAAGAGACTTAGTAGCAGTTGTTGGAGAAGAAGCACTGTCTGATAAGGATAAAAAGTTCTTAAAGTTCGCAGAAGGCTTTGAAGACAAGTTCATAAGACAAGGTAGAGATGAAAATAGGGACATTGATTTATCCTTACAAGTTGGATGGGATTTATTCAAGTCATTACCTGTCGAAGAATTAAAGAAACTAGACTTAAAGCACATTGAAAAGTTTTTGAAGAAACAAGCATAAGAACATGGCGTCTCAAATAAAAGCAGCAACACGAATGGAATTGTTAAGGCTGAAGAAAAAAGTAGCTTTAGCTGGAAAAGGACATAAATTGCTGAAAGAAAAGAGAGATGCCCTAGTTTCTGAATTCTTCAAATTAATCGACAGCCTAAAAGCAATAAGAAAAGAAATGGAAGACAAGATTTCAGTTGCATTCAACTCTTTAATCATGGCACAAGCAATTTCTGGTGTTGGAGAAATTGAACGTGCAGCAGACTCCACAAAAGAAGTGGGAGAAATAGAATTCAAACCCAATAACATAATGGGAGTTAAAGTTCCTATTTTTAATTTTAAGAAGGCTGAAACAACAATAGCAGATAAAGGATATTCTTTGTTCTCAACATCTTTAGAGTTAGACACTGCATCAAAGAACTTCGAAGAAGTTCTAAATATAATCGTAAAGCTAGCAGAAGCAGAAGCAACAGTAAGAAGACTAGCAGAAGAAATAAAGAAAACCAAAAGAAAAGTAAACGCTTTAGAAAGAATCTTAATCCCAAGACTAAATGACGATATTGTATATATTAAGATGCGTTTAGAAGAGATGGAAAGAGAAAACTTCTCAAGATTAAAGGTAATTAAGAAGCGTATTTCAGAATGAAACCAATCCCCATCTGGGAAAAATGGATAAAAAACCCAGAACAAAGAGAAAAGCTATTCAAAGTCATCTTCTTCTTAATGATTTTAGTTAACGTAATGATTGTAGTTGGATTTGTTCTGTTTGTTTGGTTTATGTTTAATAGGTAAAACAATCTTTAAATTATATATTATAATAAACTTTATATTGACTGGCCAGTTCCACACTTACAATGAATGAGGCAAAAAAATACTCAGTAATCGGAGTTTTA
>Ga0187827_10008148_pt1 | contig 11441 bp, 9 predicted proteins | sample ETNtaG_39_FD_167969 | JGI IMG/M metagenome (GOLD analysis project Ga0187827, IMG submission 167969) | Marine microbial and viral communities from oxygen minimum zone, Eastern Pacific Ocean - ETNP2014_SV_150_PacBio MetaG (Illumina Assembly) | ecosystem: Environmental > Aquatic > Marine > Hypoxic... | reverse complement strand
AACAGGTCTGCTTTAACCCTCAAACTCCTGACATATCATCCTACCGGCGCAATCATCGCCGCGCCCACTACCAGTTTACCGGAAGAAATCGGCGGAGAGCGCAACTGGGATTATAGGTTCACCTGGATTAGGGACGCCAGCTTTACTCTTTACGGCCTATTGCGATTGGGCTTTACCGAGGCAGCCAATTCCTTTATGAACTGGCTGGAGGAACGCTGTAGTGAATTAAATCCTGACGGATCATTGCAGATTATGTACGGAATCCGGGGAGAACACAAACTTGATGAAATTGAATTGAGCCACCTGTCAGGATGGCAAGGATCGAAACCTGTTCGAATAGGAAATAACGCCTATAACCAGTTACAGCTCGATATTTATGGTGAACTGATGGACTCAGTTTATATTTATAATAAATACGGTCGACCGATTTCCTATGATTTATGGGCCAATTTAAGAAAACTCTTAAACTGGGTATGCGATCACTGGATGGAAAAAGACGAAGGGATATGGGAGGTGCGAGGCGAACGCCAACATTTTGTTTATTCCAAAATTATGTGCTGGGTAGCACTTGACCGGGGACTAAGGCTCGCGAGTAAACGTAGTTTTCCCGCTGACCATGAGCGGTGGACCAATGTACGCGACCAAATATATGAAGATGTTATGGAAAAAGCTTGGGATCAGGAATTAAAATCTTTTACCCAGTACTATGGTTCTAAAACACTGGATGCCAGTGTACTCATTATGCCGCTAGTTAAATTTATATCTCCTACCGACCCCAGAATGCTCTCCACACTCGATCAAATAATGAAAAACCTTGTTTCCGACAGCCTGGTTTATCGTTACAGAAATGATGGTGAATATCATGATGGGCTTGAAGGAGAAGAAGGAACATTTTCCATGTGTACTTTCTGGCTGGTAGAAGCGCTTACACGGGCCGGGCGACTTAATGAAGCTCGAATGATGTTTGAAAAAATGCTCACTTTTGCCAATCATCTTGGACTTTACGCTGAACAGGTGGGTCTGCACGGTGAGCAACTGGGAAACTATCCACAGGGTTTCACCCACCTGGCCCTGATCAGCGCGGCTTTTAACCTTGATAAAGCTTTGGGTGGCGGAATTTGATAGATTGAAATCGAATATCGTTTAAGGACTTCTGTTCAATAATTGTTACTTTAATTATCCTCTCTCCTCTATCTCAATGTCAACTCAAGCCCACATTCTTACACTTTATTTATGAGTTTTTTAAAGGTATAATTAGATTTCTTCTTAACCGTTTGCGTTACCTCCTCTAAAAGAGGTTTATACCATGAAAAAGAAGTTAAAATCTTTAGATGCCGGCTGTGATGCTATCCTTGATGAGTTTCTTAAAAAAGGCACAGAAAAAGCCCATTGGATAGTATTAGATGAAATGGTTGCCGACATACAAAAGTTAAACAAGGCGCTTGTTAGCGGCCAAAAGATTTACACGTCTAAACAAGTTAACGCTATTAAGCATGTTATTGATAATGCGCTGGAGAAAAGAACAGAGATAAAAAATCTAAACCTATCACGTTCAGCAAGAAGCGCCAAGGAGTCCATACTTTTGACCTCAACCAGAGTCCAGGTATTATTAGCAACTATGAAATTTTCTTCATGCCATACCGCTGACGAGGCAGTGGGCGAAATCAAGAAAATAAATAAGGTAATTGTCGATTCCATTAAAGAATATGCTGATGTTTATGAGATTGATATTGCCGGTGAAATTAAGAAAGTGGAAGCAGATCTCGATGTTATAAAATCTTTAAATTTGCTGATTTCAGTTTTTAGAAGGGCGATAGACACTCTTCTTTTTTCACTTTCTATTTCTTTGGAAGCTAAACGGGAAGAGGCAAATGAGCTTAATGCAATTGAGAATACTTTGACTGAGGGAGTAACAAAAAATGACATTAAGCCAAAATTTCACCAAATGATAGCCAACCTGACTAAATCTCTTGTTCATAAAATGCAAAAGAACATTGCTGCTCAGCAAAAGGAAATAGATGATCTTAAAACATCTAAAGCTGAATTAGAGAAATTGCTGACAATTGATGAGTTAACCGAGATCAGCAGTAGAAGAAGTTATGAGGAGAGATTTGATTTGGAGATTAAACGGATGAAAAGAAATAAATCACCGTTATATCTTCTGATTTCCGACATTGATGACTTTAAGAGAATTAACGACATTTATGGTCATAAGACCGGTGATGCAATTTTGAAAGCCGTAGCACAAGCGTTAAAAAGCAGTATTCGTGGAATCGATTTTATAGCTCGTTGGGGCGGCGAGGAGTTTGTAGTGCTTTGTCCGGAGACAAATGAAAAAGGAGCGGTTAACGTGGCAGAAAAACTACGAAAAACAGTAGAAACGCATGAATTTACCGCAAATTATAAAGTAAGCGGAGAGGAGAATGTTGTAAAAAAGGAAAGGATTCATATTACAATTAGTGTGGGAGTAGTCGAAGTTGAGGAAGGAGAGGACGTCGGAACAGCGTTTAACAAGGCAGATAAGGCCATGTACGAGGCAAAAGAGAAAGGGAAAAATAAAGTTGTTTTTTGCTGAAAACGAGAAAGGAATTTTGAAATAGATTAAATTGCCAGTTTAAATAGCATATTTTGGCAATCTAATGGAATAAAAAGCTCTATTCTTTTTGCCGGAATTATTAAATCTCCAGGCATATTGGTTGTTAAGGGATGTTAAATTAGTAGCAATCCATTTATCTTTTAAAAAAGGCAGCCAGTCTTTATTTATTCTCCAGTCTTCATCAGGGCCACCTCTTAAAATATCTATTTGTTTTATTCTTCCATCATTGCTATGAGGGCTTTCCTGTAAAGCTAAATCAAAAGTGGAATACATTGCCATGGATGGTGAGGCGTTGATGCCATGTTTTCTGGTGATTTCTTTCCAAATCTCTCTGATATCTCCAATTATATTTTTTGTTTCTTTAACATCATAAGATACAAATGATAGTTGTTCTTTATAATGTTTGGAAAGTTCTTTAAGAATAATAGCTTCTCTTTTTTCATATTTTGAATTAGCATCTCCCGGGCTGCCGTAAAATAAAACCAAAATTGGTTTCCTCGCATCAGGATTTAAATCCTTTTGAAAAACTAGTTCATCAAAGTTTGTTTCCCCTTTTTCTTTGTTATATTCAATTTTTTTTATTAGTCCATCGTCATATTCTTTTTGTAAAATATCATTAACGGTGTTTCTGCTCATTAATCTTCTAATCTCAGGCATTGACATTTCCGCGCTTGCTGAGGATGGTCTGCCAAAATAGATAGCTCCAATTAATGCGCTAATTCCTTTCAACACCTCTCTTCTGTTACAGGTATTTATTTTTTTTTCAAACATCTTATACTTTCCTTGGCTCTTGAAAATTCCAGTATTATGCACATTCCTTTTAGAAATATCTTTAGAAGAACTTTTGAATGGGAGGATGCGTAAAGGATAGAAGAATGTAAAGAATAATAGCAACCAGGAAAAAGACAGTAAGGGAAAAAACAATGATCTTTTTGATATTTTTATCCATGGGTTTTTTATGGATTTTTAATTTTGCATTTTAACACGGATAGTGTGGTGGCTCAAAAACAAAAGTTTAAGTGTTTGTTAAATTACAATGCTCTCTGCTGATTCCCGACAATCCCACAGAAGTTAACTAGAATTTACAACCCCTACAGTTTCTATAAAGTAAAATTAAGCTTTACGTAAAGTGAAACGAGTTATTTCTGGTGGAGCTCCAATTCGGAAAGGGAAAACGAGTGTCCCTATTCCTCTATTAACGTAAGTATATCCATAAGACTCTTTAACCAAGCCTTTGAAATATCGAGAAGGATTTTTGATAGGTATAAAATGTGGAGAAAGGAATGGAACGGCTATTTGCCCTCCGTGTGTATGGCCGCAGAGTGTTAGGTCAACCTTTGTACCTTTCTGAATATCTTCAGTAACATCCGGGCTATGTGAAAGCAATAACTTAAAGCTATCTTCTGGAATATCACGTAAGGCACTGTCGATGTCGTAGGAGAACCAGTAATCATCTGTTCCTGCAACGTATACACTTTCATCTCCACGACTTATCTTATGTGAACGATTTCTTAAAACATGAAATCCGATTCTTTCAAGTTCACTTACCAATCGTATCTCGGTATCTTTACCGTTCCACTGATCGTGGTTTCCTAAAACTACTATCTTCTTGCCGATATTTATCTTACTCAACACATCGATCACCATTGAGAGATAATCACCATCAATTGTTGGTATCCATCGTTTCCAAAAATCGTTGACCGAACCTGTGATAATGTCACCGGTAATAACTAAGAGGTCACTTTTTAGTTTATTTATTTCACGTACTACACGCGCTAAATAATCTCTGCTTATCCAAAAGCTGGCGTGCAAATCAGAAATCTGGGTAACACTAAATCCATCGAAGGAAGGGGGAAGATTTGTGAAATGAAGTTTAAGATGCTCTGTTTTAAGGCTGTTTCGTCCTGCAAAACCAAAACCAACGAAAGCTAAGGCGGATACACGAAGTCCATACTTTATCAGTGATCGGCGGGTAATTTTTTCCTTAATAGAAAAGTTCATCATTAAAAGATTAAGATAAACTTATAAGTAGTGAGGACGTATGACAACTCTCTTTATTATGTAGGAAATTATTTTAAATCTCAACTCTTAAAGTTCTAACTTGATAATTCTTTGCAAAGAAGTTTCAGCGTACTTATTCCTGTAACCCCAAAGAGGTAAAAAAAGAGAATGAAAGCATTTATGGTTGTGTATTCTATTGGACTCTATTTCTAAAGGTTCAAATAGATTGCTTGGCAGAAGTATGCAGGCAGCCATATTTATTACAATCCACGGCTTAACTGCACTCAAATAGTCAAATTGAGTATAAGTATCTATAAAAATGAGTACTTGCCTCCATTGACTATATAATCCTGCCATGTTAAAAGCTAGCCAGTAACTAATAGATAAAGAAAGGAGTTATTTTGAATAAATTATCAAGCGGAATGATTCCTATTTGCATTAATTGTGAAAGGGTAAGGGACGATAGTGGTTACTGGAAACAAGTAGAGAACTCTATTAAAGACCATTCACTCGACCACGCTGTTTGTCCTGATTGCTTTAAAAAACTTTGTCCTGAATTTTATGATAAAAGTGGAAGATACTGCAGAATCTAGCTAAACAACGATGGTTATTGCAATGATGACAAAGTTTGACCCTGATTTAGAATCAAAACCACATCTTTGCATTACCTGCAAACGTGACAGTTCTCAGAAAAGATTATGCTATTTCACAAGAACCGACCAGAATCGAGAGAGTATTTTTCGATGTGATTCTTATGAGAAACGACCCTGCAGATAGAAACTAAACCCTTTTAAATTTCCCCTGAAAGATTGTTGTAATACTCTTTTCCCCTTGCTTTCCCATGCACCTTGAATGTGCTATTCTTACCCTTTAATCCTAATGGGAGCAGCAACCATGAAGTTATTTCAGGGCAATTCCGTTAGATATATTCTTAGCTAATTGGAGTTGTAAGCTTTTTTAAAAATAGAAAACATTGGATTAAACTTTTCCTTTGCAATCTGTTTTATCTTTTGTGTTAGTAAATAATAAGCTATATAACCCGAGGAAGAAGTTATGCGAAAGTATATGGTGTTATTTGCCCTGATATTGGTTTTGCAATCTGGTTGCGGAGGGGAGAAGGAGACTCTTGCCCCGATTAACCCCTTAGCCTTTTCAAGCCCGCTGTTTCGGCTGTGTTCGGACGAAGGCGTTCCTCATGATGACACTCATTATCTTTTTCAGGCCGTTGATGTAACAAGGCGTAACCCCGAATGCGGGGTAGTAGTACAAGCCTATGTTAATCGTAAAGCAGATGAACCCTTATTTGTAATTCGGTGCGGATTCGAAAATGTTAGCGGGAAGATGGGCAAGAAGTATGAAATGGCGTATACGATAAGCCTGCTTAATGGGCTCTATGATCCTTTACGTTGGGCCCAGGGCGAGCAGCCCCTTGCCGAGATTAATGATAACATGGTTATTGATGTCAGCGATTGCTCCAAGGGTGGTAACTCTTATTATTCGAAAAGCACGTGGATTGTTTCAAAGGCTATTCAGGTACACAGGCGAACGCCAGGGTGCTTTGAGATGAGTGAAATTAAAGCTGAAGGGGAGGGAAAGGACGCAAGTATGACATTGACCTGTAAGGATAAAGAGGGGCGTTTGTTTGAAACGACCTATACGGTACCCGAAGTCGAAGAGAAATTTCAAGTTTTTCAAAAAGAGCAGAGAAGAGTGATAAAGAACAGGAGGATGGGAAAAAGCGGATAAAAAATTGAAGGAAGGTGAAAAAGATGCTGCAACCCACCTTGCCGCTTCTTCTTTATTGAATGCCCAAACTGTAAACACTAATCGTGACTATTTAAAGTAAATGCATTAAAAATCAAACCGAAGAACCCTCCATTTCTAAATCCAAAACCGCTAAAGGATTTGATAGAGTTAATTCCATAGAAACTACAAAGAGCGCTGATAGCTACTAAGTAATTTATTTGAATCCTTCTCAAATAAGCAGAGTCTTACCAATTAACGGCTCATAACCGTTTTATTGTTTTCCTTCTTTTAAATGCAAGGGCTACAGGCAAAAGCCACCTGTAGCCCTTTTTTTATGAGGGAATTTGTTGCAGAATGACAGAAGTGGGGGAGGGTACTACAGGCGGCGGCTTTATTTTTAACGCTATGTTTTAAAAAGTTAACCTATTGGTATTATTAAGAAAAGTATCGGGGAGAGAGAATCCGAACCCGTGACCCTTTAGAGCAAGGCAGTTTTTAGTGTTTTTTAACATTTTTTTAACGACTTGATTTTAGGTTAGTTTAACCGCTACTTTTTATATTAAAATATCATACATCGATTTGTTATCTACGAGGATTAAGGATGATTAAGATTATTTTGAACACAATTTGGACACAGTAAAAATTCCTATCACAATTACTGCTTCCCGACAATTTCTGCCGTTTCTATGACACAAAATGCCCACATAGTAGAAAAGTTCTAACATAGAAGTTGGTACTAAATCTTTGGGTTAGTTTTTTTTAATTTTAAAGGTGCTTTAGATCGATACGGTGACTTATGGCTTTAAAAGCATCCTAGATGCTTGACTTTTTTTCAACTAAATTTTATAAATTAAATTATTAATATGTGAACAGCTACATATTTTCATTTGCTTGGTCTTTCTTTTCCTTATCTTTTGCCATAAGCCTTGTCCTCCGGGATTGAAATAGGTATGGTGTCTCCAGATTAAGGATCGCTATTTTATAAGAATTTATTTTTTTCTAATACTAATTTATGTAAAGTCCGGAAAGGGGTTTTGTAATGACAGTCAAAAAAATGAAATTTAAAACAGAAGTGAAGCAAGTCCTCGATTTAATGGTGCACTCTCTTTATTCTCATAAAGATATATTTCTTAGGGAACTAATCTCAAATGCGTCTGATGCCATTGACAAAGCGCATTATGAATCTTTGACAAATAAAGAAATCCTTGAGGGAGAAAGAAAGGATTGGAAGATTAAGATTACTGCAGACAAGGAAGCTGGCGTACTGATGATTAGCGACAATGGATCAGGTATGACCAAAGATGATGCGATTAAAGAACTTGGCACTATTGCCCATTCAGGAACTAAGGAGTTTGTCACTGCATTGCAAAGTAAAGAAGTAAAAGATAATCCGGAACTTATCGGGCAATTTGGTGTTGGATTCTATTCAATATTTATGGTTGCGGACAAGGTAACTGTAGTTTCAAGAAAGGCGGGTTCTGGTAATAAAAAGGGTGTTAAATGGGAATCTGGCTTAAACGGATCTTTTACTGTGGAAGATGTCGAGAAGAAAAGTAGAGGAACTGACATTACTCTGCACCTCAAGGAGGAGGAAAAAAAATATCTCGAAGACTGGGAGATAAGAAGCACAGTCAAAAAGTATTCTGATTTCATTGAACATCCTGTAGTAATTGATGTAGAGCGAGAAGAAGAAAGCACAATAGATAAAACTCAAAAGATCAAAGTAAAAAAAGAAGAGACGTTGAATTCAAGAAAAGCAATTTGGTTAAAGAACAAATCAGATATAACTGAAGAAGAATATAACGAGTTCTACAAACATCTTTCTCATGATTATTCAAACCCAGCAAAAGTGCTCCACTATAGAGCTGAGGGTTCTCAAGAGTTTTCATCACTTCTTTATATACCAGAAATAAAGCCTATGGATATCAATTATAAAGAATACAAAATTGGGCCAACCCTTTATGTAAAAAGAGTAAAAATTATTGATCATTGCGAAGAGCTAATACCAACATACCTGAGGTTTGTTAAAGGCGTGGTAGATTCTTCGGATTTGCCATTAAATGTTTCCAGGGAGATACTGCAGAACAACAGGATGATTGATGTTATGAAAAAAAGTATCACGAAAAAGATACTTGAAACTTTAAGTGACATGAAAAAAATAGAATTTGATAAATACCTGAAATTTTATGGTGAATTTGGGAGGGTCTTAAAGGAAGGTGTGCATTCGGACTTTGATAAGAGAGAGGCTATTGGAGAACTTCTTCTCTTTCCTTCCACAAAATCTGAAAAAGGAAAATTCAGGACGATTCCGGAATATGTCGAAGATATGAAGGAAGGGCAGAAGGAAATATATTATATAACAGGGTCGTCACTTGATGAAACATTGGGATCACCGTATATAGAAGCGTTTAAAGACAAAGATTATGAAGTCCTAATTATGCTAGATGATATTGATGATATTATTATGAGTAGCTTTGAATACAAAGGAAAAAAGTTGAAGTCAGTAATTAAAGGCGATGTAACATTGGATGAATCAGAGAAAAAAGAAAAGAAAGAAACGGAAAAAAAGTATAGAAAACTCCTGGATCTTATTAAAGATCATATTGATGACGTGAAGGAAGTGAGGCTTTCAGGGAGATTAAAAGATTCGGCGTGCTGTCTTGTAGGCGATGAGGGTGAGATGAACCTCCAAATGGAAAATATTTTAAAGTCCATGGGGAAGGCAGTTCCTGAAAGAAAAAGGGTTCTTGAAATTAATCCGTCACATCCAATTTTTATTGCTATGAACAAAATATTTGAAGAGAACATGAAAAATGAGCTTTTGCGAGAATACACTGATCTGCTTTACGGTCAGGCTCTTTTATTGGAAGGGTCTAAACCAAAAGACTCCACTGCTTTTTCAAAAGCGATATCCAAGCTTATGGTAGAAAATATTGAACATGTAAAATTGTAAGGATTTAGATCTATTTTATGATATTTGGTACCCTCTTATCTGTTCTGAACAGCAAAATGTCTCTAATCCCTACTCCATGTTGTTATATAGATGTAACCTTTTGGTTTTTGGATAGTTGGTTCTTCAGTTTTTAGTTTTCCTGAAAAGCCAAGTGAGTCTATACCTATTTTAAAATGCTTATAAGCAATTCCAATATCAATATATTCTGGCTCACATGCATAATACTTGCTATCAGCTAATGCACTTGCAATATAAAAATGTACTTGCGATAAATCACTGCTTAAAACAATCCGCCAAGGTTGCTTGTTTTTAGCAGAAGGGGCAAGTCTCATATAACCGAGGGCTTTTTTATAAATGTCTCCCTTGTTAGTTAGAGATTGTTCAAAAGTTTCATAAAAGTACAGAGACTCTTCTGGTTTTCTATGATCTGCGCCTAATAACTTTCTTTGTGCCCACGATTGTAAGTGTTCATTTTGTTCTGGATAACCTATAGCTATGATTGCAGGGATAATATTACCATCTGGAATTTCAAGAGTACTCATTACTTCTTGTCTTTTGAAGGTGCCACCTAACCAGCACGTCCCAATCTTCAGTTCAGTAAGGTAAAGAACTAAACCTTCAAGAGTGAAACCAAATTCAAATATAGTTTTAGACTCATTCGCACAACTTCCAATGATGAACCCAGCGGCATTCTTTATAAAACCATACGTGCCTATTTTTTCTTTTTCTTTGAAGTCGTTTTCAATTAATATCTCAAAATTAAAAAGAGTGTCATATGGTCCGGTAGGGATATGAGGACCATCGATGTATGAATTTATTTTTTCTATAACATCTGTGGCAAAGCGGATTTTTTAAAAATTTCTAGTGCTCTTCCGAATTTCAATTATATTCATATTCTAATATTTACATGTATTCTAATAGATGATGTCTGGGAAATTTAGTTTACCAAAAAATGACTTTTTCAGTAGATCGGTTTTAGGGGGGGAGATTAAGTCCTTAAATACTTAAATCTGCGGTGGAGGTATTAACTTTTGGACACAATGGGCAGATCTGAAAAAAATGAAATCTTGCAACTTATTGAAAAAATAATCGGGGAGAGAGGATTCGAACCTCCGACCCCCTGCTCCCAAGGCAGGTACGCTAACCAGGCTGCGCTACTCCCCGAATTTAAATTGTTCATCACATGTATTGTTGATTTTTAAATAGGGTATGTGATTTTTTAAATGAAAAAACTAAAGGATGGGATTATAACCTGATTTCTGTTTCTGAATCAAATGTTCTTGATTCCTTTCTTTCTAACTATCCAGGATCAAGGTTTCAGAAAAGCCCTGCGCAGCCAATTTCTCCTGGTAAAGCGCGGCGTTCCTTCTTGTTTTGAAGTAACCAATATAAACCTTATTAACATCTACGGTCATAGGTACTCTGACTGTCCTGGCGATTAACCCCAGTTCTGCTAATTTATCACTTAATGCTTCAGCATTTCTTTTTAAATAAAAACTACCTGTTTGGATAGTATAAAGAGTGTCCGTTACTGATTTCAGTCTGGCATTGATTCCTTCGTTTTCCAAATCAATGATAGCTTCTCTTGCCATTTCTGACTCAGAGAATTTACCTGCATACACACGGTACATATTTACTGTGCTTTTTACCATGGATTTAGATGCGGGGAATCCTTTCTCTTTTAAAGAACGAATTAAATTGACCGCATTCTTCTTAATAACAAACTGTCCGAATTGAATATAATAATTCCCTGATTCGGATATTTCAGGGACTGATTTTTTAGCTGTCTTTGTCGGTGAAGATCCAGCAGGTTTTGATTTTTTTTCAACAGGAGATTTTTTTAAATCTTTTGAAGGTAGTGAAAGTGGCGTTGAAGCTTTTTCTTTGATTTGTTTCTTGGGCAGCTCAACTTTTTTTATCTTTTTTAGTTTTTTGGGGGGATCTACTTTTTCTTTTGTTTTCTCCTTTTTTGTTTCCTCTAAAACCGTGGGTTCTTTTACCTTCTCCTTTTTTGCTTCCATTAAAACCTTGGGTTCTTTTTTTTCTACACTTTCTTTCTTTGGTAGAGGTTTATTTTTATCCTTTTTTTTCACTTCCGCCTTTGGTAATGCGACTTCTTTTTTCTCTACCTTTTTTAAATCTTCC
>Ga0187827_10008145_pt1 | contig 11443 bp, 14 predicted proteins | sample ETNtaG_39_FD_167969 | JGI IMG/M metagenome (GOLD analysis project Ga0187827, IMG submission 167969) | Marine microbial and viral communities from oxygen minimum zone, Eastern Pacific Ocean - ETNP2014_SV_150_PacBio MetaG (Illumina Assembly) | ecosystem: Environmental > Aquatic > Marine > Hypoxic... | reverse complement strand
AGAATAGCGTTGTACTTTTCACATACGTGCCGTTATGCTTAGCTATAAGGAGTTTTAAGAGGGATTCTTTCTTATTTAGAAGGCTTATTGCTAGAGCTTCATCTTTGGGCATCTGCTCTGTATACCCTGCAATATCTGTAAACATAATTGCAGCAAGTTTTCTTTCAATAGGCATAGTGTAATTTAAAAACTATACGTAGAATGAGCGTTGGATTATTTATATGCTAATTGGGTTAGGAAAGAGGAATTGGAGAAGTGGGTTATTTAGCTTGTTTTAACTCTATTGATTCCCCTTTCTTATAAGATTTTCCTTTAATAATTGTGTTTTTTGAAAGTTCACAGTATTTGAGTTGACCATTCTCATAGAAACTTGTTTGGCCAGTTTTACCATGGATACCTACGAACACAGCTGATAAAAATCGAAATTTTGAGCAGGGGATGCCTTGTATTACTTCATTTTCAGCCAACCAAGCAGTTTTTAGTTGTCCATTTGGGTAAAAACTTGTCATAAAATTATGAGTCTTACCTCTACATAGATGTCCTTGAACCATTGTATTTTTTTGTAAAAAACACCAATCAAATACACCCTTATCTGTGAAATGAACTCCTGTACCAGTAGGTAGCAATTGCCCAGATAAAGTGTCCTTATATGAAAGTGAGCAAAACTCAATGTTACCATTTTGATAATACTCTACTTTTGAGCAAGAAACATCCTGTGTCCAAACAATAGATATAAATATTAATATTTTCATTAGCATGCTAAAATTTACAAATATCAACCAAAATGAACATTGGATTAATTGCTTGGTCATAGAAGTATCAGGACTACTGAGATTTATGCTAACTGGGTGCGTAAGGAAGAATTAGAGAAGTGGGTATAGGTAACTTCTTGCAAATAGTTATATACTAATTATTCAGAGTCAGAGTTTGAATTAGGTTCAGAGCAAGTAGATGCACAACATTTACTAGACCAATATTTAATTACAAATCCCAATGCAATCAAAGGCAACCCTAAACTACTCAAACAGCCACAACATGCACTGCAAGCAGCCGCTGTACAAGTTTTACTAATTAGAGCTAAACTAAATAAATATGAACCAAATACAAAACAGACTAAATCACAAGTGACAGCTAAATAACAACATACTTTTTTATTTTTCATTTCTATTCCTTATTTAATTAGATAATTTACAAACATCTATCAAAGTGGATTCCTAATTATTTAACTACTAAGATATATGCGAATTGAGTGCGTAGGGATGAATTGGAGAGGTAGGTTTAGTTCTCAAGTATAATATTTACAATCAATATTATATCCAATATATCAACACTTTCATTTTGGTTGACATTTGATAATGTGATTTGTAAAGAGTTAAACTCTGTAGAACCAAGTATGTAATTAATAATCATAATTATATCAATTACATTTTTATTATTATCAAGATTTGGGTCCCCTAGACTTTCAGGATTTGGTGTAGTTGCACTAAGAATTCCAAATATAAAATTATCAGGACTAGTGCGTATCATTGAAGCTACATACATTCGATATCTTCCATCTAACAATAAAATAACTTTTGGGTCATTTAATGAATATACTTCAAATTCTTGAAATGAATCATACCTTAATCTCATGCCATCATCTTGATTAAATGTATTTCCTTCGTCAGGACTAGTAAAGCTATAGATTGTACCTTTTGGTACGGCTGGAGGAACAGGATGTCCATGCTGATTCATAGTAAATATTCTAGGTCGACCATCTGAAAGAACAATTGCTGATGGGTCCCAATAACTTTGATTTCCTCCACCTAATATTGAATCAGCAAAAATATTTGTGTGATAAATAGTAAAATCCCATCCATTATTATTTTCTATTGATTTAACACTCCGTGAATTATCAATTTCACCAGCTAAATATATCATATAAACTTCACCAAAATTATTATTAAAAAAAGTTGAATAAACATTTTGGGAACTAATATAATCATTGTCAGGATATATATATCTAAAACCTTCATCTAATGTGAAATTATTATTTGTTTGTGAACTATGACTTTTCAAATATGCAACATTATCTTCTAAAACCGTGAAAAATCTTCTATTAATTCCATTTGGCATTGTTTGAAATCTGTAATCTGGATATTCTTGAAGACTAACAAATGTAAAATTTAATCCGTCATATGATATGGCAACGCCACTATCTGGACCCTGTGTGTAATATAAATAATATGTTCCAGAACTATCTAAATGTGCCTTCTGTATTCCAACATCATTCAATCTTAGTCCTACGTCAGGAACAAATGTAAGGTCTAGATATTGTTGATATGATATACTAATAATTAAATTTATTAATATCATAAACTTCAGCTGTTTCATATTATAATTTACGAAGAATGTATAAAAGCCTCTCGCCAATTTGAACCTGTGTGTGTTTGATTGAGAGAGTGGTTACCTTCTTTTACTATATATATCAATTACGCTTCCGCAGAATCCATTGACAGAGTATCAAGGACTTCGCGCAGGGCTTCACTAAACTAAAAACCCCCGTCATTAAACAGGGGTTTCTCGTCGGCTCCGCGGAACCAACGGTAACGCGAACTATTTTACCTTCAAGGTAGTAGCTTATAGCTATAGACGAGGGTTACTCCTCGAAGATGATTATACCTTTATTCTATCGTCTACGGTCAAACCCTCCAAAGAAACTGACCTGCCCCCCAAAAGTTGTACCAATTGTTAAGTTAGTATTTGTGGAAAATGAAGGGGATACAGAATATGACACGCAAACGGTACACACCTGAACAGATAATCAGGAAATTAAGAGAAGCAGAAGTAATGATCAGCCAAGGGAAGACTATATCCCAAGCTACTCGTCAGATTGGTATAGTAGATCAAACTTACTACAAATGGCGAAGAGAATATGGTGGTATGAGGATAGATCAGGCCAAAAGACTTAAGCATTTGGAAAAACAAAATCTTCAACTCAAAAAGATTGTTGCTGATAAAGAGATTGATATACAGGTATTAAAGGAGACATTAAACCTTGAATCAAAAAACTTCTAAGCCCGGCGAAGAGAAGGAAAGTAATTGATCATGTTACAGGGAAAATTAATATATCAATTCGTCGGGCATGTAATGTACTTGGTATTGCCAGAAGTAGCTACAATTATATCCCAACCAAAGATCCAAATGAGGAGTTATTAAGAAATAGAATGGTAGTCTTAGCATCAGATTATGGTAGATATGGATATAGAAGAATAACAGCAATGTTAAGACGGGAAGGCTTTATGGTGAACCATAAAAGAGTAGAAAGATTATGGAAAATAGAAGGTCTTAAAATACCTAAGAAGCAACCACCAAGACGCAGATCATGGCTCAATGATGGCTCTTGTGTTAGATTAAGACCTTTATATCCAAACCATGTGTGGAGCTATGATTTTGTACAGCATTACACTCATGATAAAAGGAAGTTCAGAATGCTCACACTCATAGATGAATATACCAAAGAATGTTTGGCAATACCTGTGGCAAGATCTCTTAAATCAGATCAGGTATTAGATACTTTGGCAGATATATTTACATCTCGTCCGATACCTGAATATATAAGAAGTGATAATGGCTCTGAATTTACAGCTGAGAAGGTGAGAGAATGGTTAAAAGCTGTAGGCGTTAAGACACTATTTATTACACCTGGTTCTCCCTGGGAGAATGGGTATAATGAGTCGTTTAATGGTAAGCTGAGAGATGAGCTGTTAAATAGAGAAATATTTGATTCTTTATTTGAAGCAAAAATACTCGTTGAGAGATGGAGAAGGGAATATAACCAAATTAGGCCACATAGTAGTCTTGGTTATAGACCTCCTGCTCCCGAGGCTATTTACCCTAGAATACAACAAATTGAAAAAGTTTTCGTAAATTAATGAAATGGGAAACATGAATAATTACAATACTAACTCTGAGACTGGTCCAGTTTGTGGGGGCAGGGCAAAACCAAGCTAGAACGGCGAATGAGATATTCACTGCTGATGAAGGAAAATGGCTGGACTCGGGCTGAGTTATCTAGGCAACTGGGTGTGAGTAGGGCATGGGTGACGATGACATTGGGGTGATATTTGAACCTGCCACCTCGACAGAAGAGAAACTTAAAACCCCTAAACTATGCTAATCGAGCATAGGCTGAAAAAAGTGTGCGGTAAATGGTAGGTTTTTGGATCAATTTAAATCTTCAATATGCTTTTCAAAAGATTGATGAATTAGATCCATGACATCATCTATTTCATCTGAAATTGGTGTGTCCCTTGCAGAAATTATAAATAATTAATTTATTGAATTAATAACTGAATTACTTTCTTAGGATCGAATACACCATTAATTTCTGAAGCTCTAGGTCCTGCAATATTGAGTCTTTTTATATTATGTTTTAAAAACCATCTTTTAAATTCAGAAATTACCTTTTCTATTTCCAAGCTTGCATCGACAACATAAACTGGCTTTTTCAATTTATTACAAAGATCAAAAGTAAGTTTGCTCCCACCTGTTAAATTGCCATAAATAACAATAAGAGTTCCATCTGTTTCAGTAAGGTTTTTTTCTGTTCTTTCAGAATATTCAGAAGTAGAAGTTTCTTTTAAATTATACTTATCAGGTATTCTGCCATCTTCAGATTTTCTTCCTTTGGGACAATATCCTCCATGGTTGATATTGTTTTCAATAGCATAATCTAACGCAGCTCTATCAACACCTGTTTGACCGCCAGATAAGATTTTAAATTGATTTATCATTCTTTAAATTTATGAATATATTTCTTTTAGATTTCTAAATTTATCCTTGACAAATGAGGCAGTTTAGATTATAATGAATAGAGGAATAAATAATCCCGATACAACACATGAATAAACAAATTTACAAAATAACACACACCCATAAATCTGCCTGAACTAGGCAAAACTTCATAACTGAAAATCAAAGGAAACGAATATGTATGTAGAAACTCAGGATTTCTATATGACGGCATTTTTGTGCCTAAATGGAATTGATCTTGTAAATCTTAAAGAGTATGGCAATAGAAAACTATTTGTGTTTGAAGATAACAAAGATTTTCAACACTTAAGACAAGAATATTATTGAAATAGAGCTAATGTAGATCCATTGGAATATAAAAAGGAGATTCGAAAACTGAAGAATCTTATAGTAAACAAATCATAACAAAACCAATTAAAATAATGAGAACATATAAAAAATGGGAGCTTTCCGTTGCTCCAAAAAATTACAACGGAAGCAGTAATGTTAATTTTAAAAGTATAGAAGTCCTCCACTCTGAATTAAAAGAAAATTTAATTTCGAGCAATTATTCCACTATTCACTGATCTGGTAATCGTTTATCAGATAATTTCAAAAAAGCGACTGGATTTATGATTGACGTTGATTGTGGATTGAAAATTGAAGCAGCAGTAAAAAGGCTAAAAAGGAATAACCTGAATTTTGCATTAATTACCAGCAGATCACATTCACAGGAAAACCATAAATACCATATCATCATACCATCACAGTATCCCATTTTTTCTGTAGACGCTTATTGCCCAATAGAGAGAGAAATTATTAAGAAAGTATTTCCAGAAAGTGATCACAGTGTCAAAGACGCTGCTAGGTATTTTTTCGGATCTTGTGCTGCTGCTGAATTTCAAATAGATACAAGCGGTATGGATTATCCCATCATTAATGAGAATATTTGAGATGAACTATTCTTATATTTCTTTTTTGTCAATCATTCCATTTTAATATTGCTTCTATCGGATTATGGTCTGAAATTGGTGTAGTATTTTCTTTAGAAAAAGAAGTAACCTCAAGTATATTTCGTTGGATACTTTCAAATGAAAATGAATTTTCTTTTACAAGAATATAATCTAGGAGTTGTTGAGGGTTTTTTAGTGATGAATCCCAATAAGAAAATGATAGTTTACTGGATAAATGTCCATTTCTTAAATTTAGAAAATCCAACATATTCTTGAGATTCTCCAATTTAGGAATATTCAAATCCCCACAGAGGATTAAAGGCAAAGATGATTCCAAGTTGGGCTCAATAAGAGTGTGTTGAATTTCAGTGTATTGACTTTTTCTCACTAAAGTATATTTATATCCATTATCCGCTTGTAAATGAGTGTTAATAATATAAAATTTCTGATTATTTTTTTGTATTTGATACAATTTTGCTCCCTTTAAGGAAAACCAATCCCAACCGATTGCCTGTGAAAATTGTATCTCATCTACTAATGAAATAGGTATTCTACTTAATGCCCATAACCCATTATTTATTTTAAAGAATTTATCCATATCAACCGGTTCAATTTGAAACGGATATAAATATTTTAATTCTTCAAATAAGAAATTACGAATTTTATTATCAAACACTTCTTGAAATAAAATAACATCATAATAAGTGAATTGTTTTAATTTTTCAACAATCAACTTAGCACGTGTTTTGGTTTGAAATAACCACCCATATGGTGCTGGTAATATGTGAATATTCCACGATAAAAGGGCTAACTCATTTGCATCAGATGAAAGACCACTAACATTATGAAACTCAAGAGAGGATTGGGATGTGTTGGTGTGACATCCTGTAAATACCAAAATTAATAATATGATTTCTGTCTTTCTCAATACAATTAGAATAAATTTAAGTGAACAAACTTACGATAAAGCTTAATTATTTTGTGCCCATTTTTCTAAATCAAGAAGCATCTGTGGTAGATACCATTGGTTTGCTTGTTCTACCATCCAATTGGGAATATCCCCCTCAGGATGAGTACACACTCTATAAATTATTGTATTTTCTTTTTCACCTATTCGAATTTTCCAACTACCAAAATTTAATTTTGGAATAATAAATTCGTCTTTTAGATCAGGATGTGAATGGTTGATTTTTACCCAATTGATTTGATTATTATTTTGGAAAAAATCGAACTGATATAATCGTGGAGTTAAAAAAGGCACATCTATAATTTGGTATACAGATTGATAGTTGCTGTCGTGAGTTTCATAAATCCCTGAGTGGGTGATAAAAGAATTTCCAAACACTTTGTATGCATCATCTATATCCCATATCGTTTGAATGAGTTTGAATGGTGACACATCTGTAGTATATTCAATACGGAATGCCAGAAAAGTTGTAACCGATATTACTTTTTTACACACACGTATTTGATTATTTTCTTTTACTACTTCCCAATTATTATCATTATGTAGTTCATCCCAACCTTTTGGAGGAATAAAATCTCTAGCTATAATATTTGAAATGATTATGAAAAAATATACTATAACCCTTGTTATCATGATAATATCTTTACATCTTTTTGTAAAATAAAACTTTCAGCAATTTGCATACAAGCAAGTACAGCTTCTGGTTCTATTTTATCAGTTGTATCAAATGCAGTATGGTAGGGAACATCACCAGAAAATTTAGTATCCAATCCAATTATAGATAGTGAAGGAATCCCTAATTTTGTAAATTCTGCAGCATCAGTTGAACCACCACCAAATGGTATTTTTATACTAGGAATAATGTAGCCCAATTCTTTGGCAATGCTTTGACATTCATCACGGATATTGCTATCTAATTGAACCAAACCATTTATTTCACTTTCTAAAAATTGGATATCTTGTAATCGATAAATACTATCCATATTAACATTGAAAGTTGGGATATTTTTCAACTCTTGTTGGTGTTCTTTTACATATTCTCTCGCACCCCTTAAACCACTTTCTTCAGCATCTGGGCATAAAAATATAAGTTGTGTAGATTCTAACCCTGCACCTTCTTTCTTTTTTTGATAAAATAATTCTGAGAGTTTAACTAACATCCCAGGAACAATTAAATTATCTCCAGCTCCTGGGCTAATTTGTTTTGATGTAAAAAATAAAAATTGACTCATAGATATGAGTCCAAGACCAAGAAACCAAATAAAATATTGGTGGTTCTCAACATTATTGTCGTAAAATAAAAACTGGATTCCTAACCACAAACTTAATCCAGTTAGAATTAAATAAAATATAATATTAATAACAATCCTGATTTTATATAATCTTTGATGCTGATTTAAAAATCGAAATACATACGGACTATCATAATGACCACTTAAAATTATGGTTTGTTTTATTTCTTTTTTAGGAGTGATGGTTCCAACAATATTATTACATTCCACTTTTTTAAAAAATACATCAATTACTTCTCGATAAAAAACAAACTCTAATAACCCAACCAATGATCCTGTCAAAATGCTAAAATTTGCCCCTAAAACCCATTTGCCACCAAGCATCAAGAATGCAAATGCAATGAAATAAGTAACTGCAAAAAAAGGAATAAAATACAAAAAAGCATCTCGACTACAAGTAAATGGTTCTTTGACTGAAGTATCACAAAACTTATCGAACAAAGATTGCAGAATTCTTCCAGCTTTATGACATGATTTAGTTCCAGTCAATCGGGGTCCAGTTTTAGATAAAATTTCATCGGTAATGTTAATGGCATCTAGTGCATTTTCGTGTTTAATCATTATCGTCCATTATCTTATGTTCAACTTGGTAATATACATTTAAATATTCGATTAAAATATCATCAACAATACTTCGCAGGGGAAGGTTTGCAGCCAACCCATATACTGGTGCCATTCCAGTTTTTTCATTTGGATGTTCTTTTACCCATTCTACTGATTTCTTCAAATCATTATTAAATCGTTGAATTACATCAGGTTGTGTATGTCTCAATGTAGTACAAATATGAATACATGCAGGTTTATACAATCCATTCAAATTCCAACCTTTTTGGGTCATCTGTTCCATTACTTGGTAAATATCCAATGAATCTGAAGCAAATGCTATGACCCAAAGTGGATCTCCCAAAATATATAATTCTGGAATTTCCTGTAGTACTTTTTTTATTTCTTTTGCAGTATCTAAAATTCGACCAACTGCATCCAAATACCCCGCTTTACCAATAGAAATTAATGTTGCCCAACATACTGCTGAAAGTGCACCTGATCTGCTTCCTGCAAAAGTGGGTGAAAAATACATTCCTCCCGGCCAATCGGTGATAGTATAAAACTGAAATTTACGAAGTGCCTTTCCTCGATACAAAATAACAGATGTCCCTTTAGCTGTATAGCCAAATTTATGAGTATCAACAGAAATAGAAGTAACTCCAGGCAAACTAAAATCAAAATTTGGAACATCATAACCTAATTGTTTTGCCCAAGGAAGCACATATCCACCTAAACACGCATCCACATGAAATCCAATATTTCGTTTTAATGCATATTTTGATAATTCCATAATAGGGTCAATAACTCCATGTGGAAATGAAATTGCTGACCCCACAATGACAATTGTATTTCTATTGGTCGCTCTTTTAATAGAAGCAATATCTGCTTTATAATTCCCATCAACTTTAGTGCGAATAATTTTAATTCCAAAATATTCACTAGCTTTATCAAAGGCAGCATGAGCTGAAATAGGAACTACCATTTCAGGATGTGTAATTCCTTTCGTTTTTTTTACCCAATCACGGTAGGTTTTCATTGCCAATAAGATGCTTTCAGTTCCCCCAGATGTAACAGTGCCACAAATATTATCTTTGGTTTTTTCTGCCCCTAACATATTGGCTGTCATGGAAACAATTTCTGATTCAAATTTAGATGCACTAGGAAATATATCCGAATGTAATGGATTACTCTGTGACTGAAGTGCATACACTTTATTCATAAAATCAATATGTTCAGCATCACCATGATATACTGCACCAGACACAAACCCTTCTTTCCATTTCGATTCTTCTTTATGGGTTATGTCTTCGATAGTTTTGAGGATTTTATTTTGGTTAATTCCCACATCAGGAATTTCAGAATATGTTTCAAATTTTGATAAATATGGTTTTAGTTCTTTTTCTAGCCGGGAAATTACAGATTGAGTTTGTTGTTTTATTTCTCTTTCAATAGTAGGTAGTTTTCGTAATAATTTTTCAATTATTTTCAAAAATGGAGTAGGAATAAAATTCAATTTATCCATTATTTTGTCCATTTTATTTCTTGATGAAATTTCTTTGTTCATAAAGTTTTATCCTAAATTATTATCTGTAATGCCTTTGGAAGAATAGTATATTGAGCGAAAGGTGATCCAATATTTTCACCATCGGTTTCAACAATTGCATAATCATTGGATTCAATTATTATTGATGAACAATAATAATGATGTGCAATATTTTGTTTTAAGATAGTACCAGTAAAAAATGTAGGCATGAGTCCAAATAATCTAAGCTTAGAAACTGCATCAATTACTACAACCGATAACTTTCCATCATCTTGTACTGGCTTGATTCCAAAATGCATATCACCACCAAAATGGGATGTTTTAAAAATAGTGATATTTGATAAATTAACATTTCTATATTGTTCACCATCAATTGTAATATTGCATATAATTGGAGTGAACTCCATTAGTGCTTTTATCCCACACAATACTGCGCCAATATCTACTGATTTTTGCTTAATCCATTTGAGTAATCCTGTTACCGCATTAAACTTTTCATTTGCCAAACTAATAACACCAATACTTGAATTGTTTATAATATATCGTGATATTGTTTGACCTTCAAAATCTTGACAAACAACCTTAAAAATATCAATTGGTCTACTATCTTTGGTTAAGAATCGATCAATTAATGGCTTTGGATTTACAAATTTCTTTTCAAAATCACAACTACTTCCCGCAGGCAAAAATATGAGTTTAAAATCAGGGTGTTTTACATGGTCATTTTCTATGGTTCCTTGAAGGACTTCATTTAAAGTACCATCTCCGCTAAAGACAGCAATTTTTGTAATACCTTGTTCTAATGCTGTTGATGCAATTTCTGTTGCGTGCCCTCTAAAATTGGTTTTTTGAACAATATAATAAATATTATTTTGATCTAATTCATGTTTGAATTTTTTCCAGCGTTGAATAGCTTGTCCATCACCAGCGGTTGGATTAAGAATTATTAATGGAGTATTTTTTATTGAATTCTCCTAAGCAGTAAAAACAGTTAAATTCTAAGCAGTTTCATAGTATAAATATACTGAAAGATTTTATGAAGAAAAAAGTAAGTGTGAGGTGGTATAAAAAACCCCCTACTTTAAAACCTATGTTTCTCTTCGGTAAAATAGATAAACCTACATCGCGATACGAACGGATTAGAAGTCCTATGCTCACCGACGAGAGTTTTTGCTTGAATGCTATGAGAGTGATATGAATCTACTGAAAATAAAATAGCCCCACAAAGTGAGGCTATTTTAACTGCATAATAATCACTATTGGGAATCACGCTCACATACACTTTAATTCCTTTTTTATTTTTAGCAAGTTCCCATGTTTCCTGTGTATGGATTTTGGTTATGCAGACTGATAAGAGTAATAGAAATGT
>Ga0187827_10008144_pt1 | contig 11445 bp, 10 predicted proteins | sample ETNtaG_39_FD_167969 | JGI IMG/M metagenome (GOLD analysis project Ga0187827, IMG submission 167969) | Marine microbial and viral communities from oxygen minimum zone, Eastern Pacific Ocean - ETNP2014_SV_150_PacBio MetaG (Illumina Assembly) | ecosystem: Environmental > Aquatic > Marine > Hypoxic... | reverse complement strand
AATGAGTTGATTGGGGATAATGAGGTCGCCTGGTTTAATTTCCGACTTAAAACTACCCACCGAATTAATGGCGATGACATGCTCCACTCCCAATGATTTTAAGGCATAGATATTGGCTCTTTGTGGTATTTCGGTAGGGGGGATAATGTGCCCTCGCCCATGGCGGGGCAAGAAGGCGACTCTTTGCCCCTCTAGTGTACCGATAGTGATAGTATCACTCGGCTTACCAAATGGGGTATCAAGGGAAACCTTTTCAATATCAGTTAATCCCTCAACATCATAAAGCCCCGTCCCACCAATTACTCCTATTTTAGCCTGCAACATTAAGGCACCTCCTTCTTTGTAATCCCCCTAATTCCTTCCCCAAAAGGCTTTCTTATTATACCCTTTTCAGTAATTATGGCGGTGATGTATTGACTAGGGGTAACATCGAAAGCGGGGTTTAAAACCTCAATATCTTCTGGGGCAATTCTTACCCCTTGAATATGGGTAACCTCTTCCGGGCCTCTCTCTTCAATTGGTATCTCATCTCCTGTAGAAAGTTTAGGATCAATAGTGGTTGTCGGAGCGGCGACATAGAATGGGACGCAGTGTTCTTTAGCCAGCACTGATAGGGTGTAGGTGCCAATCTTATTGGCCGTATCGCCATTTCCAGCAATCCTATCGGCGCCGACGATAATGCAACTAATCTTGCCCTGGCACATAAAGTAACCAACCATGGAATCGGTAATGAGCTTAAAAGGTATATTAGCTCTCTTTAGTTCCCAGGTGGTAAGTCTGGCTCCTTGGCACAAAGGGCGAGTCTCGGTGGCAAGTACCTTTATATTTTTACCCTGCTCATGCGCCCACTTGATTACTCCTAGGGCGGTGCCGTAGCCGGCAGTAGCCAGTGGGCCGGTGTTACAGTGGGTCAGGATGTTAAAGCCATCCCTGACTAGCTCAGCGCCAAGCCAGCTTAAGTTTTGGTCTGCTTCATAGCTTTCATTGTGGGTTTTAATGGCTTCTGTAACCAGTGCCTTTTTAATGTGGGCCGCATCTTTTCCGGATTCGGCTACTTTCAACATTCGCTCAATAACTTGAAACAGGTTTCTAGCGGTAGGTCTGGTGGCGGCAAGGTATCGACCAATACTCCGTATTTTGTCCAGAAATTCGTCCCTAGTGGTGAATTCAAGTTTTAGGGCACCTAAAGCTATGGCATAAGCTGATGCTACTCCAATTGCCGGAGCACCCCTGATTTTGAGTTCTGTGATGGCTGAGGCTATATCCTGGTAATGATCAAACTCCAGATAGACCTCTTCCCGAGGTAGTCTGGTTTGGTCAATGATTTTTACTCGCTCGTCTAGCCATTCAATAACTTTCATCGGCTTTCAGTTTATTATAGCTTTCTTAGAATGTTAATATCTACTCAGAATTGAATACTGGGCTTGAGGCGGTCATTCTTAGTTTCTTCTAGAGTATAATTACAGCCTAATTATAGCATACCCTTGGGCTAATTAACGTAGGTCTTTTCTTAATCCTGATTAGCCATCAAGGGGCAAATTATTTACCAAGGATAGTTTGAGATGGGCTTTACTCTTTTTAAACTATTTCCCCTCCTTTTGAGGAAAGAGAAATGCAATGGTTCCCCGAAAATCTTGATTTGTGGAGTAAATTAAGGGAGTGAGATTGGTAGATGGTTTTAAGTTTCTGCTTTCTTGACAGTGTTGGCAAAACCATTATAGACTTCCAGTTACTCATTGATTGATTTTCAGGTTAGAAGGTGTACTGATGGTTGACGATGGATTAAGCATAGAAGAACTAAAAGGTAAAATTGGAGTTGAGGGACCACCACTAGTATATGAGATTGAGAAAGGGATGATAAGGCGTTTTGCCCAGACGGTAGGTGACCTCAACCCTCTATGGCAGAATGATGAGTACGGTGCTGAAAGTGGTTTTGGCAATATTATTGCCCCGCCAACATTTGTCTTAATTCTGGGCTTTGACCAAATCATATGCCAGTTGACTCAAAATCCATCTCAAACTGTACTTCACGGCAGCACCGAGCTTGATTGTTACCAGCCGATTAGGCCTAGAGATATTATAACGGTAACAGCTAAGATTGCCGGTGTTCGCCAGCGTGAGAGCAAGATAGGCAGGATGGCCTTTGTCACCTTTAATATAATCTACAAGAATCAGAGACAAGAGATGGTAGCTAAGTGTCGTCAGATGGCAATAATCCGTTAGACTGGACAGTGAAGTATGACCGAAAAGCTATATTATGAAGATGTCGATGTGGGTGACGAACTCACCACTATGGTTAAGCAGCCCACCAGCCGACAGTTGGTGATGTGGGCCAGTGTTTCCGGTGACTATAATCCTATTCATTATGATAAAGACTTTGCCCAGAGCCGGGATTTACCCGGCATTGTGGTCCATGGTCAATTGGTCGGCTGTTTCCTAGGTCAGATGGTGACCGACTGGGCTGGTGAACAGGGCAGGCTTAAACAATTAACCTTGACCTATAGGAGAATGATTTTCCCCAATGAACCCCTTGCTTGCAAGGGAATAGTAACTAAAAAGTATATTGAAGGTGATCAGCATTTTGTCACCTGTAATCTATGGGCTGAGAATGCGAAGGGAGAGAAGACGGTAACCGGTACCGTCGTTGTTATCTTGCCATCTAGTGGTCTATAGTCTGAATAGTTCTTTCGAACTAGGGGAGCTTTTACCGGCAGGACAAACCTTCAGACATTCTGCGCACATTCCTGAAGCGGTGTAGTAGCTGCAGCAGGCGTATTTATCTAGGCGGTAGGTCTCTTCGACTTGTGGTTTGCTAATAGCCTCGACTGGGCATGCCTTAATGCAGTTGCGGTTGCACTTGAAACAGGGACTTGCTATGTTAAGTGGTGTTGAACTGGCAAAAAAGGTATCGGTGAGGATACATGCCAATCTTACTCTGGGGCCATATTCCGGTGTGATAAGTAAGCCGTGCCAGCCGATAATACCCAGTCCTGCTGTTTCAGCCGCATGTTTGTAAGAGAGGGGTCCCTCTAGGAGTCGGCTATCATAGGGGCCGCCATCGGCAGGCAATAGTAGCCCTTTGAAACCCTGAGCATGTAGCGATTTCACTATTTTATAGCCCTCCCAGTTGAGATAGCCATTTATCATATCGGTATTGGTACGGTAGAGATCTCGGAGGGCCAGGCCTCCAATCACGGCCTTTGAGGTCGTCTGGTTAACTGTCTCAGAAAATAGTTCCATAGCTAACACGATCACTGACTTTGCTCCCGGCAGCAGTTTCTGGGCTTGGCTCCAGAGGGAAGTGTTTTCTCGATCATTAAGATTAACTATTCCGATTTTGTCTGCTTTTATGTCCATTAACAGATTATCCAGATCTGCGGTAGTTTTCTTTGCCATAATATCAAATCTCCTTTCCAGCGTTTTTTAAATGAGAAACAGATTGGCTATTCTTTCTTGGATTCGTTATCGTTTTATCTTTATTTTGCTGCCACTTTGTGCGATATAGTTCCATAAACACAAAACTAGGTCCATTTGAGCTTCGGTGTTCATACGGAGTGAAGCCACATTTATTAAAACACTTCTGCGCTCGCTGGTTGGACTTCAGAGTCTTTAAATAAATTCGCTTAAGGTTTGTCTTGTCAAAAATATAGCTTACCAGGGTGGTTACGGCATCGGTGCCGTAACCTTTGCTCCAGTAGTTGCGGTTGCCAATCATGAGACCCAGCTCAGCTTCGTCTTTACTTTCATTGATGTCATAGTAGGTGCAGTTACCAATGTGCTTACCATTCAAGGTTAAAATAGCGAACTGTTGTTTGGCTGGCGGGGGATGGTGTAGTTCGCTGGCGTAGTTTGGTAGATACTCTGTGAAACTAATGTTTAGTAGTGGAGCGGCATCAAGCCGAGCCAGTTCTGAATCTATTCTCCAGGCATAGTCATTGACGGCATTAGTTAGGTTCTTATCACATAGTCTGACCTTGTTACCGTTAATCATAATAGAACTTCGTAGCCCAAATTCTTCAAAGACAGTGACTCTGCCGCTTAACGGGTTACTTCGTTGTAATGGTCCGGGTACAGCTTGAGGTTTTTTTAAGTGTTATTCCTCTGTTTCTTCATTCTCGTCACGTTCCCAGATCGGTTCGGTAAAGAAGTCAATATATTCTTCCATAACCTCAGCCGCTATTTGCTTCATTCTCTGCCTGGTCTCTCTGGCCAGCTGCTCTAGCTCATCGGTATCAATGCTAATGCCCATTATTCTGATCAGGTCATTTACTATGGCTAGGGCAGCCATTGGGTTCTGTATTCGGGTAGCGTATACTGGAACTTCACCAAGCAGGCAGATACCATCAATATCCCTTTCTTTGGCGACACCTAAAAGCAGCCCATTAAGCCCTGAAATTTGAAGATTGCCCCTTTGGGCTAGATCGTATTTTCCCAGTTCCTCAGCCAAAGTGATGTTAGTACCTACCCCCCAAACCTTGGGTTGCTCAGTGTGGTGCATGCGAGTTAGGGCGGCGGCGCAGGTATATATTCTTTTAACACCAAATCTTAGCCCGACATCGATGACACAGTTAGCCATCTCGTAGCCCTTGGTAGAGGGCTGAACCTCGCCGGTAAATAGAATTATATCACTACCACTACCGCTATTTTTCCAGTAGTGGAACTTGCTCTCAGGAAATTGCGGCGCCTCTACTACATTATCTTTAACCAGTATCCCGATGGGGTCAAAGAAGTTGGCTGCTTTGACTTCAGCTAGGTCCTTAAAGTCCAGTTTTTTTAGCAGGTATTTGGCTACTATCATAGCCACATTACTGATGCCGGGCCAGGCAGCCAACATATTGGGTGCATTAAGCTTTGGTCTGGCATAAAGCTTGATTGAATCTTTAATCTTTAAGTCCTCCTCATTTGTTACTGAAGCTGTTTAACTATCATTGTGAGGCACGATGTGTCGAAGTAATCTTTGAAAGTAATAGTGAGATTGCTTTGCTTTATTCGCAAGACAGTTTGAGTTGTTAAATGACCTCTTACTTGCCATGGGCAATTTCACTCTTTGATCCCTTTCTCTTGGTTTAAATCCCTCTCGCTATGCCTTGAGAAAGAGGGTAGCTCTCCTTCTTTGGCGAAGCCTGCCTGTGGGTAGTCGCCTTGGCGGAGGTAGGGGAGGCTCAATGAGATTTTGCCCAGAGGCTTCGTCCTTTTTTGACTCCTATTAGTGAATGGCTTACCCCTTACTGACTACCGAAAGACTGGGACAATAGAGAGATGGGGTATTTAAAAAATCACCCACCCACTTGGCGTCATTGCCGATAGCTGTAATATCTTTAAGAACCTGATATACGTTTCCTGAAACCATAGTGTCTTTAACCCTGCCTACTATTTCACCATTTTCTACCTTGTAGCCCAAGAGTACGTTGCCAGAAAAATCGCCACCCAGAATGTTACCTTGACTCGCACCCATGAGATATTCAATAATCAGGCCTTTTTTCATATTGCTTATCATATCACCAAAGGTGGTATTAGCAGCCTGGATGATAAATGTGCCTGGGGATGGGTTGGGCAGTCCGCCACCGTGCCTACTGCCATTACCGGTACTCTCGGTACCAGCTAAAGATGCCGTCCTTAAATCATAGAGGAAGTTGGCTATAGTCCCGGCTTCGATAAGCGGAGTGCGCCTGCTGGCTACACCTTCATCGTCACAAGGGCGGCTTCTGGGGTGGTAAGGGATTGTTGTGTCATCTGAGAGCCACAGGTCTTGGCTGAAGATTTGCTCGCCGAGCTTGTTTGCTATAGGTGATGCTCCTTCAAGGACTAATTTGCCATTAAAGGCTGCCATTAATGGCGCCATTAGAGTACTGGCGACACCGTTTGGGGTGAAAATTACCGGTAGGCTTTGGCTTGGCAGCGAAGCCTGATTTTTAGCCCAATTGAGATGATTAATTACCGTATCGGTTATCGTTTTGGTTTCAAGTACGGGGTGGCACCTGCTTTCACCTTCACCAACAAAGAGCATGTCGTTTTCGCTGACGAGGGTGCCACTGATACCTAGGTTGAAGATGCTTTTTGTGTAGTCTGCTTGACCTTTGCGGGAGTTTATGATACTAACTGAAATGGTCTTCTTGGTTACCTCAGCTTCGCAAACAATATCAGGCGTATGTTCTCTTACTGTGGCTATTAACTTTTCCCCCAATTTAACCATTTCTTCCAATGATACTGACATTACAGCACTGTCGTAGGTATCAACTTGGGGATAGGCGGTCAGGGAGGGAAGCTCAAATACGGCTGGCATACCGAATTCGGCTGTTGTCACTGCCATATCAATTAGACCCTGGATATCCTCTGGATTGGTGGAAACACCATAACCAATTCTGCCCTCTCTGATGATACGTAGCGCTACAGTATGGCTCTGTTTGCTTTGAATATGTTTTAAGCGGTTAGCCTCAAATTGAACCGGTGTCTCTTCGGAAGAAACGGTGAATACCTCAGCATCATCCGCTATATTTCTGGCTTGAGAAAGAATATGCTCCATCTATCTACCTCCGACTAAACAGCGCCTAATTCGGATATGGGGGCTGCCATTAGATACCGGTAGGGGTACCTGCTCTCCCTTGCCACAGCCGCCGCCCTGATTCATATCCAAGTCGTTGCCAATAGCATCTATGTTCTTTAGAGTGGTAAATACATTGCCACTAAGCACTACCGGTCGCAGCATCTCAGCAACCTTTCCATTTCGTATCATATAGGCTTCACCTGAGGAGAAGGTGAACATTTCCATACTGGTACTGCCACCATACCAGTTTTTGACATATACCCCTTCCTTGATGTCGGCCAGCATATCGCTGAAAGAAACTGAACCGGGCTCAATGTAGGTATTGGTCATGCGGACAATTGGCGGATAGCGATAGCTAATGGCTCTGGCATTGCCGGTAGGTTTTTCATTCATCTTAGCTGCTGTTTCTCTGGAGTGAAGGCGGCCGACTAATTTACCTTCTCGGATGAGGTAAGTCTTACTGGCGGCTGTACCTTCATCATCGTACTTATAGCTGCCGCGCAGTCCAGGCAAAGTTGCACTGTCAACAATATTGAGCCCGGCATTGCCAAATTCCTTACCCAAGCTCATAATCTCATGCAATCTGGCGTTTTCATAAACAAAGTCAGACTCGGATAAATGCCCAAAGGCTTCATGGACGAATACACCGGCCAGAACTGGGTCTAAAACTACAGTATATTCACCACCTTTTACCTGCGGTGCCGATAGTAGCTTTACAGAGCGATGCGCCATCTCTTGAATTTGCTGATGGATGCCCTCAATTTGGCTGAAATCACCGTTTGACCCCAGACTTAAGTTTGCCTGCTGCACTTCGCCATTCAAAGTAGAAACAGCCGTCAGTCGCAGGATAATATCCATCCTTTCCTGTTCGATATAGCTGCCAAGGGAACTGGCAAAGATAAATTTCTTATGGCTATCCCCGTAGCCGATGACTGAGGTCTGGAGCTTGGGCGTTTGCCAGATAAGCTCATTATATTCGTCTAGCAGTTTCTTCTTCTCAGACAGTGAGATGTTCATTGGATTTTTACCTGTTGCTGAGGGTACTTTATCAACCACCGGTTCTACTGGAGCCAGTTTGCTTTTTTTATTACTAGCTAGCTTGGCCTGTCTGACGGCAAGCTCTATCTGGCCCTTCAAGTCATCAAGATTGTTAAAGCTGGTAAATCCCCAGCCACCCTTTACTAGAGCTCGTATATTGCCACCGATGCCAGTAGTTTTGCCGGTGGATTCCAACTCTCGCCCACGGTAGGTGATATGGCTGGAGGTACTTCTCTCAAGGTGAGCCTCTATGTAGTCGGCATTTGGCTTCTTAAGCTGTTCAGCTAGTTGGCGACCGATGTCGTTAATTTCGAGCAAGCGCATCTCCTTCGTAGGGAATTGTTGAATAATAATTAGTTTACTTGGATATTGGGACGTCTGTCAACAAACGCGTGTTTGTAAGTGGGAAATAAGTTGACAAAAGAGATGAGGTAGGGTATGATACACCCAGATGCTGCTGAGGTGGCATCTTTGTACCTTAAAAACTGGATAGTGGAAGGAAGGTTCAAACACGCAATAAGTTTTTTTTTTGGAGAGTTTGATCCCGGCTCAGGATAAACGCTGGCGGCGTGCCTAATGCATGCAAGTCGAACGGTCCTTCATCTTTCGGGATGAAGGGTAGTGGCGAACGGGTGAGTAACGCGTAAGCAACCTACCCCTAAGTGGGGAATAACCTTGGGAAACTGGGGCTAATACCTCGTGTGATCCTTCGCTGAAGGGTTAAGGATTAAAGCCTTCGGGTGCTTAGGGATGGGCTTGCGTCTGATTAGCTAGTTGGTGGGGTAACGGCCTACTAAGGCGAAGATCGGTAGCTGGTTTGAGAGGACGGTCAGCCACATTGGGACTGAGACACGGCCCAGACTCCTACGGGAGGCAGCAGCAAGGAATTTTGTGCAATGGGCGAAAGCCTGATACAGCAACGCCGCGTGGGGGATGAATGCCTTCGGGTTGTAAACCCCTTTTATCAGGGACGAATAATGACGGTACCTGAGGAATAAGCCTCGGCTAACTACGTGCCAGCAGCCGCGGTAATACGTAGGAGGCGAGCGTTATCCGGATTTACTGGGCGTAAAGAGAGCGTAGGCGGCCCTTCAAGTCGGATGTAAAATCTCCCGGCTCAACCGGGAGGGATCATTCGATACTGTCGGGCTGGAGGGCAGCAGGAGGAGGTGGAATTCCCGGTGTAGTGGTGAAATGCGTAGATATCGGGGGGAACACCAGTGGCGAAGGCGGCCTCCTAGGCTGTTTCTGACGCTGAGGCTCGAAAGTGTGGGTAGCGAACAGGATTAGATACCCTGGTAGTCCACACTGTCAACGATGGACACTAGATGTAGGGAGTATCGACCCTCTCTGTGTCGAAGCTAACGCTTTAAGTGTCCCGCCTGGGGACTACGGCCGCAAGGCTAAAACTCAAAGGAATTGACGGGGGCCCGCACAAGCAGCGGAGCGTGTGGTTTAATTCGATGCAACGCGAAGAACCTTACCAAGGCTTGACATGCTAGAAGTAGAGACCTGAAAAGGCGACGACCTGTTAAGTCAGGAGCTAGCACAGGTGCTGCATGGCTGTCGTCAGCTCGTGCCGTGAGGTGTATGGTTAAGTCCCATAACGAGCGCAACCCTCGTTGCCAGTTGTTTTCTCTGGCGATACTGCCCTGCAAAATGGGGAGGAAGGTGGGGATGACGTCAAGTCAGCATGGCCCTTATGCCTTGGGCTACACACACGCTACAATGGGTGGTACAATGGGTAGCAATAGAGCAATCTGGAGCCAATCCTAAAAGCCATCCTCAGTTCGGATTGCAGGCTGAAACTCGCCTGCATGAAGTTGGAGTTGCTAGTAACCGTAGGTCAGCACACTACGGTGAATACGTTCTCGGGCCTTGTACACACCGCCCGTCACGTCATGAAAGTTGGCAACACCTGAAGCCGATGGGCTAACTCCGATTTATCGGAGAGGCAGTTGTCGAAGGTGGGGTTAGCGATTGGGACGAAGTCGTAACAAGGTAGCTGTAGCGGAAGCTGCGGCTGGATCACCTCCTTTCTAAGGAGTATAGGTTTAAAGCCTATTAGCTCCTAGGTCGATCTCTGAATCTTCAGAGTAGGTTATCCTTCCTTCCGCTATCCAGTTTTTAAGGTTTTTATTTTTGTGTGTCATCTTTATCCTTTGTATCCCTCTCTATTAACAATGATTCCAACAGGAGATGGGGGAAGAGATCTCAGAAAGGGAACGAAGAATCTTCTTTCCTCTTCACTCCTCCTTTCCTTGCTAAGCGAAGAGAGTCAGATTTATCCACCGCAGAGCTTTGCTAATTGAGAAGCTTTGATAGGCTGGGGAATGGGTTATGATACCGTCTTTTATTAGACTTGATTTTTAGCTGCTTCTCTTTTAAAATAAAAACTGATTTATGTCGGCTATTAACTCGATTGGTTAGTATGCAGTCCTAATGAGATTGCAGCTTATTTTATAAACAGAAATAGAGATGAAGTACCGAGCACTTCGTATAATAGCATCTAGTATCACTGTTCTGGTTTGGGTAGTAGTGGCCATTGGTGTTGTGGCTTCTGTTATGGTAGGTATTGGGGCGGTGACAGCAGTGGCCAAGATAGCCTTTCTATTGGGAGGTCTTGTCTTTACCGCCATTGGAGCTTTGATGCTGCTGATGACTTCGAGACTGATTTACCTGTTAGTTGATATGGAAGAGGATTTGAGCAGAATTGCGGATATTATAAAAGAGAAAAAATAGACATCTTGGTACAAGTAACACTAAAGTACAGTTTTTGAGAGGCTGTGCTTTTCCTTATATAAGGACGGCAATAATTGTTTGGTATTTGAAAATGATACTTGCTTTAGCTTTTGATTTTGAGATAGAATGCGTTTAATGCAGCGGGCCATTAGCTCAGTTGGTTAGAGCGCCGTGCTGATAACGCGGAAGTCTCTGGTTCGAATCCAGAATGGCCCACCATATCAAAGAATGCCAGTCGATTTTCTAGGGGTGCAGGTAATGAGGTTCCAACAACCGGTGTGTCGACTAGGTGGTGGGTGAACTGGCGGAATTGGGGTGGTGTTGCAGCGCTAGTGGTGGCCATTGTTGGTGCTGCTTCTTTGAGTCAAGCGACCCCGCGACTGGCTGTGTTCTGGTTATTCGGATTGAGCTTTGGCTTCATTATGCAGCGTAGCCGGTTCTGTTTTGCCGCTGCTTTTCGCAATTTATTCCTCCTGCGGGATGGACGGGTGATGAAGGGTGTTCTGGCTGGGCTGGCGGTAGCAACAGTCGGCTTTGCCTTGGTCATGTACGACTTGGTCCCTAATAACCTTGATCTGGGTATCCGTCCCTTTAATGCCTATGTGCTGCCATTGGGATTGCATATCCTGTTGGCGGGTGTTTTGTTTGGGGTGGGAATGGTAGTTGCCGGGAGTTGCTTCCCGGGGGCTCTCTGGCGTATCGGAGAAGGTTATACCACCGCAGTGGCTATTTTATTCAGCTTTCTGCTTGGCATAGGACTGTTTTTTTATCACTGGGATTGGTGGTGGGGTAGCTATATTTCTCAGATGCCATATGTGTGGTTGCCTCATTCACTTGGCTGGGCGGGTGCACTCTTGCTCACTTTTACGGTTCTCGCTATCGGCTATCTATTGATACACTGGCGGGAATCCGGCGTCAAATCGGCAGCTAAGCCGGCTTGTACGAGATGGAAGATAGCTACCATTTGCCATAAGCTTGGCGGTTTGAAACGAGGTGTCTTCACCAGAGCTTGGCCCATTGCTCTGGCCGGGATTATCTTGGCGGTATTGAATATCCTATTGTATTTATTTGAGAGACCCTGGGGGACCACTGGTGAGGTCGGGCGCTGGTCTATCGGTCTC
>Ga0187827_10008143_pt1 | contig 11445 bp, 11 predicted proteins | sample ETNtaG_39_FD_167969 | JGI IMG/M metagenome (GOLD analysis project Ga0187827, IMG submission 167969) | Marine microbial and viral communities from oxygen minimum zone, Eastern Pacific Ocean - ETNP2014_SV_150_PacBio MetaG (Illumina Assembly) | ecosystem: Environmental > Aquatic > Marine > Hypoxic... | reverse complement strand
TATATTTCCTGAAAAAAGAAGTCTAGTGTCAATTTTTTTTGAGTTCAAATATTTAACTATTTCATTTCTGGAAAATTTTTTGTTACCGTTTCTTACAGACAAAATAAAACCAAACCATGAAGGATCTGAGTCTTTGGTTTTTTCTGGCAAAATAAATACATCCTCATATTTTTTAAAAATTTTATAAAGATAATTAAAATTTTCTTTTCTAATTTTAATAAACCGTTCTAATTTATCCAGTTGCGCTAAACCACATGATGCTTGCATATCAGTTATTTTTAAGTTGTAACCCACATGTGAATAAGTATATTTGTGATCATATCCTTTTGGAAGGTCTCCTAATTGCCAATCAAATCTTTTTTTACAGGTATTGTCCATGCCAGTCTCACAGTAACAGTCTCTACCCCAATCTCTAAAAGACTCGGCTATTTTTTTTAATCTTATATTATTTGTAAATACAGCTCCACCTTCTCCCATTGTAATATGATGCGCTGGATAAAAACTTAAAGTACCTATATCCCCAAATGTTCCTGTTAATTGATTCTTATATGTTGAACCCAAAGCGTCACAGTTATCTTCAATAAGCCATAAATTGTATTTTTTACATAAATCTAAAATTTTTGATATATTAAAAGGGTTTCCAAGTGTGTGAGCCACCATAATAGCTTTTGTTTTATTCGTAATGGCTTCCTCGATTTGGTTTTCGTCAATGTTATAATTTCCAACTTTAGAATCAATAAATACCGGAATAGCATTATTCTGAATTATTGGATTAACCGTAGTTGGAAACCCGGTCGCAGCTGTGATTATCTCATCACCAGGATTAATTTTTTTTTCTCTTAATTTGTCAGAAGTTAATGTTGAAAATGCGACTAAATTTGCAGAAGATCCAGAATTAACAGTCATTAATAATTTAACACCTAAAAATTTGGAAAGTTTTTTTTCAAATAATTTATTAAATTTTCCTGTAGTTAGCCAACCATCTAATGCAGCATCAATCATATTAGAAACTTCCGATTCATCAATAATCTTCCCAGAAACCGGAACAACATCTATACCTGGCGTGAATTTGATATTTTTTTTTTTGAAATATTTATTGATTAAATTTTTTTTTAATGGATCCATTTTAGAAATTTAATCCTTAAAGAATTCGTTTATTTGTTTCTCACAGAGCATATTATTATTATTTTTAAAATCAATTTCCCATTCAATTATTTTTTTTAAAGATGCTTCCAAATTATATTTACAGCTCCATTTTAGGTATTTTTTTGATTTATTACTTTTTAGATTTAAATATTTTTTTTCAAAGTTATTATTATTATATATTATCTTTTTATTAAAAGATTTATTTAATAAATTAATTACATATCTCACATTTTTAGCTTCTTTATTATTAGGTGCAAAATTCCATGAATATTGATCTTTTTTAAGTTTTTTACCGTGAATAAACTTTGCTAATTTTAAATAGCCATTTAACGGATCAAGAATAAACTGCCATGGTCTTGTAGAGTTGGGCGCTCTTATTATCAAATTTTTTTTATTTTTAAAAAAGTCTGGTATTAGTCTATTTTCTCCTCTGTCGCCACCACCTATAACATTCCCAGCTCTTGCCGTTACAACGTTTAATTTGGATTCTATAAAATAATTAAGATTATAATTTTCAACTAATATTTCCGCGATATGTTTTGATGAGCTATATGGATCGGAACCTCCTAATTCATCATTTTCTTCAAAACATTTTCTAAGATTATTATTTTTATAAACTTTATCAGTAGTAATAATTACAGAAGTTTTAATTTTATTCTCTTTAATGGTTTCTAGAATATTAAGTGTTCCTAAAGCATTTACTTCAAATGTTTTTTTTGGTTCTTTATAACCCTTAATAACAAAAGGCTGGGCAGCTAGGTGAAATAAAATATCTGGTTTTATTTTTTTTACTATATTATTTAATTTTTTATAATTTAAAATATCAAAAAAAAAATTTTTACATTTTTTATTTAATAAAGAATTTTCAAAAATTAAATTTTTGTCTTTATTTGTCCTTAAAGATAAGCCATAAACTTTTGCACCATAAGATAAAAGTATCATACTTAACCACGAACCCTTAAATCCAGTATGACCAGTAATAAATACCTTTTTATTCTTCCAAAATTTTTTCATTATTTAATATTTGATAATTACCAAAATTTCCAAGGAGCTTGGTTTTTTACCCATAAATCCTCAAGATATTCTTTTTCCCTTAATGTATCCATTGGTTGCCAAAATTTATTATGTTTAAATCCTGCTAATTTATTTTCTTTTGTTAATTTTATTAATGGTTCTTGTTCCCAAATTGTTTTATCGTTTTTTATATAATTAATAATTTTTTTGTTTAAAATAAAAAAACCTCCGTTAATCCATCCTGTTTCAATATCACTTTTTTCCTTAAATGAAATAACTTCATTTTTATTATTGACTTTTACAGATCCAAATCTTGCTTGGGGTTTTACTATAGTTACTGTAGCTAATTTTTTCTTTTTTTTGTGAAATTTTATAAGTTCATTAATATTTATGTCCGCCAGTCCATCGCCATAAGTTAAACAAAAAGTATCATCAACATAATCTTTAATTTTTAAAATTCTTCCACCAGTCATTGTTTTGTCACCTGTATTTACAAGTGTAATGTTCCAGTTTTCTGTTTTTTTTTTATGAGTAATAATTTTATTTTTTTTTGTGTTGATAGTTACGTCGGATGTATGTAAAGAATAATTTGAAAAAAATTCTTTAATCAAATATCCTTTGTAACCACAGCAAATTATGAAATCGTTAATACCAAAACTTGAATACATTTTCATGATGTGCCATATTATAGGCATGCCACCAATTTCAATTAATGGTTTAGGTTTTACTATTGTTTCTTCGCTTAATCTTGTACCTCTTCCCCCAGCAAGTATTACTAATTTCATAAAATGTTAACTATTTTAATTTTTACATATAACAGAGATAAATATCTTAAACAAATTTTAAATGATTTAGTTTTATCAAAAAACTTTAAACAAATTAGATTAAACATAGTTTTTTATGGTGTCAGCGGCATAAGTAATGATATTTATTTTAAAAAATTAAAAAAATTTAAAAACATTAATTTTTTTTTAGAAAAAAAATTCCTCACTGATATAGAAAAAATAATAAAATATTCAAAAAAAATAAAAAGTAAATTTTTATGGATTTTAAGCGATGATGATAGGATTCGAATAAATTCTGTATTTGAGATTTTAAGTTTGTTAAAAAAAAATAAAAATATAAGTGGGGTAAGTTTGCCTTACATATCAAGAAAAAAAATTAACAAAAAAAGATATTATTTTAAAGAGAAAAAAATATATTTAAAAAATTTTAATATAATAAAAAACTTTGAGATAATTGGACTAAGATCAGCTCAAATATATAATCTTAAATTATTAAAAAATTTTTTTAATAAAAAAAATAGTGAATATTTTACTGCATATATTCACACGAATTTTTTAATTTACAATTTTAAAAATTGGAAAGTTTTAAATACTGACATTGTTATTTTTAGAGTTGGTAATTTAGATAATATTAGACTTGGTAATTTAGATAATAAAAAAATTAACATGTTGGAAGATAGGTTAAATAGTGAATTTAGAGGATATCTTCCCAATTTAAAAAAAAATTTTCCAAGAGAATATCCTCTATTGTTTGATAAGATTTTTTTTACACATATAATTTCTTGGTTAGCTTTAAATTTACAGCTAAATGGAAGAATTTCTTCTTTAAATGTGCTATTAAATAACAAAAAATTGTTCACATTTAATATAAAAGTTTTTATATTCACTATAATACTTTTTATAATGCCAAAATTTTTTATATCCTTAATTAAAAAAGTTAAATTTAGAAAAAATCAATGAAAATAAGAATTTTAACTCCAACTTTTAATGAAGAGGGAAATATTCGTATTCTTCATGATAAAATTCAGAAAGTAATGTTGAATTTAAAATTTGATTATGAGCACGTTGTTATTGATAATGCATCTACTGATAATACTCAAAAAATTATTAGGGAAATAGCTTCAATAGATAAGAATTTTAAAGCTATTTTAAATCAAAGAAATTATGGACACATTAAATCACCCTATTATGGTCTAGTGGACTCTAATGCTGACGCAACAATATTAATGATGTCAGATTTACAAGATCCCATAGAGTTGATTCCTAAAATGATAGAGGAATGGCAAAATGGAAATCAAGTAGTGCTACTTCAAAAAAAAAATAATGTTAATGAAAAATTTTTTTTTAAATTTTTAAAAAATACATACTATAAGTTTCTTAATAAATTATCTGAACATAAACCCGAGCTAAATATTGTTGGTTCTGGATTATATGATAAAAAAGTAATAAAAATTTTAAAAAATATAAAAGATCCATACCCATATTTAAGAGGTTTAGTATTTGAAATCGGATTTAAAATTAAACTTTTAAAATTTGATCAACCAAATAGAATTCATGGTTATACTAAGAATAATTTTTTAACTTTGTTGGATAATGGTATTTTAGGGATGGTCAAACACACTAAGTTATCAAGATTTTTAACAATTTTTGGTTTTATTTTAAGTTTTTCTTCTATGTTTCTGTCATTGATATTTTTAATATTGAAATTGATTTTTTGGAATTATTTTTCACTAGGAATAGCTCCCATAATCATTGGTTTGTTTTTTATTTCATCCGTGCAATTGCTTTTTTTGGGAATAATTGGCGAATATGTAAATGTTATTTTAGATTATAATAAAAACTTACCATTAATTTTAGAAAAGGAGAGAATTAATTTTAATTAAGTTATTAAAAATATTTTAAGTTATAATTTTATGATCTGTTTTGTGCATTCCCCAATAGGCCATTTCGTTGGTACTTTTTTAAGAGCTATTTCAATTTCATTTAGAGAAAAATAAATACCTTTAAACTCTTCTGACTTTATTTAATACTCTTCTTAAATCAAGTTTGTTAATCATTCCTTTAAATTTATAATCAGTGACACGTTCTTTATTCATTCCAAAGCCTTGGTATTCAACATGATCTCCAAAAGAAAACTCATTGTTTTCATGTCTCGCTTCTATCTCTTGAAGAAACTCTTCCTTATTACTTTCAGTTAATTCTTGTTTATCTTGAGTGAAAGGCGCATCTTCAAAAAACATTTTTCTGTCGTAAGTGATGTCATTTAATAAATGATATTTAAAGACTTTTCAGAATGGTTCCCACTTTTAGACTGTATACAAAACAGGCTTATTCGTAGACTTGCCGTTGACTAAGGTTCTGGTTGCGAATATTAATAAGACGAACTAAATACTTAATGAAATCAACAAATGCCCTCGTGGTAAAATTGGTAGACACAAAGGACTTAAAATTTATTGATAAGGCTAATTAAAATTATGAATGTATCTGAATATATAGCAAATGAATTATCAAAATTTAATATTGATACTGTCTTTTCTGTTACCGGTGGTGGATCAATGTATCTCGTCAATGCTCTAGGTAAAAACAAAAAACTTAAAAGCTTCTATTTACATCACGAACAAGCATGCACAATGGCAGCAGATGTATATTCTAGAATTAAAAAAAAACCGGCAGTTGTTTGTGTAACTACAGGGCCAGGCGGTATTAATGCTATTAACGGAGTTTTTGGCGCATATACCGACTCGATCTCGATGATAATTTTATCTGGCCAAGCTAAAAGATCAACAAATATGGTTCTTCAAAAAAAAGGAGAACTTAGACAGCTCGGAGACCAAGAAAATGATATAACTTACATGGTAAAAAAAATTACTAAAAAAACACTATTAGTTAAAAATAAAAAGGATTTAATAAAAAATTTTAGAGACATAATAAAACTTTCCATTAGTGGAAGGCCTGGACCAGTTTGGATTGATATTCCAGTTGATATACAAGGTGAAAAAGTAAAATAAATGAATTTTATCAAAATAAAAAAATTAATTGAAAATTCTAAAAGACCGGTAGTTTTAGCTGGAAGTGGAATAAATATTTCTGGAACACAAAAAGAATTAATAAAATTTGTTAAAAAAAATTCTTTACCTATAGTTACCGCCTGGTCTCATGATGTATATCCAAATAATGATAAATATTATTATGGTAGACAAGGAACAATAGGTAACCGAGTGGGAAACTTCGTTGTTCAATATGCTGACTTAGTTTTAGTACTTGGATCTAGATTAAGTATAAGACAGACAAGTTATAATTGGAAAGAATTTGCAAAAAATGCAATTATTATTTCAATTGATATTGATCCCCTTGAATTAAAAAAAAATCTCATTCATATAGATTATAAAATTCAAATAGATTTAAAGAATTTTTTTAAAAAAATTTTCAAAATAAAATTTAATATTAAAAACAAGAACAATATTTTAAAATGGGCTAAATGGTTAAATTGGTGTAACTATATTAGAAAAGAATTTACTCCAAAAATTGAAGATTATAAAATATATCGAAATAAAATAAATATATATCACTTTATAATTACTCTTTTTAAATTATTAAAAAAAGATGAAATAATTGTCGCCGCTGATGGAGCAGCAACAGTGGTCCCGAACCAAGTAGGATATTTAAATAAAAATATAAAATATATTGCTAACTCAGGATCTGCATCCATGGGCTTTGAACTTCCGGGTGCCATAGGAGCTGCTATAGCAGATAAAAAAAAAAAAATTATTTGTTTAGCCGGCGATGGAAGCATAATAATGAACTTGCAAGAATTACAAACTATAAAATCATTAAATCTTAATATTATAATCTTATTAATAAATAATGATGGTTATCTTTCAATAAAACAAACTCAGAAGAATTTTTTTGGAAAAGAGTATGGCTCATCTCCTAAATCCGGAATAACATTTCCAAATTTTATAAAAATAGCAAATTCATTTGGAATTAAATCTTACAATTTACAACTAAAAAATTTGAAAAGAGATTTAAAAAAAATTCTTAATTCGAAAGGACCTTTGTTCGTTAATATTAATGTAGATACCAAACAAGAGTTTGAACCAAAATTAAAATCAAAAACAATTAATAATAAAATAGTAACTCCATCATTAGAAAATATGTATCCTTTTTTAAGCGACAAGACAAATAAAAGAATTTTAAAAAAACTTAATGAGAGTTAAATCAAAATTAATCAAAGCGATTATTTTTGATTTAGATGGTACATTAATTGATAGCGATAAAGACATTCATGAGATTATTAATTTTATTCGTTCAACTCATTTAAATAAGAAAAAAATTAATATCAATAAAATAGCAAATTTTTCATCTATTGGTGGAAATGATTTGATAAAAGAAACAATTAGTAAAACAAAATCAAAATATTATTTAAAAATTTTTAGAGAGATTTATATAGGAAAAAAAATTAGAAATGAATTAATCTATCCAGGTGTAATTTCTTTTTTGAAATTATTAAAGTCACAAAAAATAAAAATTTTTGTGTGCACAAATAAACCCAAGTATTTAACCACAAAAATAATTAAAAATACTGTTTTAACGAAATATGTTAACAAAATTTTCTGCTCGGATGAATACAATGCTACAAAACCTAACAAACTATTTTTTGAAAAAATTTCCAGTAAAATCAATACAGATAAAAAACATATTCTATATATTGGTGATAGTATGGTTGATTATAAGTTTTGCATAAATTGTTCATTAAAATTTATTTTATTTAAGAATAAAAGAATTGAATATCCAAAAAAAATTTATTCAGAGTTATTAAAGTTAGATAAAGTTTTATTCAGTTTCAAAAATTTAAGAAAGTTAAAAAATATTATCTTATAATATTTAGAATAAATATCGTAAGTAAGTTGTTTTATTCTGAAATTGTATATAATATTAATTACTAATATTATTATGGTAAAAAAAACATGTAGACTATGTAAGCTCGAATTAATTGATAGACCATTGTTAACTTTGAATGGAATGCCAAAAGCTGCACAACATTTTTTAGATAAAAAGGATTTTTCTGAAGACGAAGGTATAGATTTAGATATTTTTCAATGTAATAACTGTGGTTTAGTTCAATTAAATATTGAACCTGTTAATTATTTTAAAGAAGTTATAACTGCGGCCTCAATTTCAGGAGATGCTAGAAAATCACGTCTTAACCAAATGTTAGAATTTGCGACTAAATATAATCTAAAAAATAAAAAGATTATTGAAATTGGTTGTGGAAAAGGAAATATGCTTGATATCATTGAAGAGGCTAAAATGAAAGCTTATGGTCTAGAGTATTCTGCTGACTCGATTAAAATTGCCAAAGATGCCGGCAGAAGAGTAATAAAAGGATTTATTGAAGATATAGATGAAATTGAGCATGGTCCTTTTCAAGGTTTTATTTGTTTTAATTATCTCGAGCATGTTCCTAATCCAAAATTAGCAATTAAAAAAATATATAACAACCTGAATTTAGATGGCGTAGGACTGGTAACAGTCCCAAATTTAAATTATTTATTAAATACTAAATCCTTTTATGAATTTGTGGCTGATCATCTGTCTTATTTCACTGTCGATACATTAAAAAATGCATTTAATAATAACAAATTTGATGTTTTAGAGTGTAGTTTAATTAATAATGAAAATGATATTTTGATTATTGTTAAAAAGAATCCTAAAAAAAATATTGAAAAATATTTAAATATAAAAAAGATTAATTTAGAAAATGACTACGAAGAAGTTAATAATTTAATTACAGATTTAAAAAAGATTATTCTAGATTATAAGAAAAAAAATAAAAAAGTTGCAGTTTGGAGCGCTGGTCATAGAGCTTTGTCATTACTTGCCTTAAGTCAAATAAAAGATTTAGAATATATAGTTGACTCAGCAAAATTTAAACAAGAAAGATATTCACCAGTTATGCACACAAAGATTGTTTCTCCAGAAATATTAAATGAATCCAAAATTGATTTATTGATAATTATGCTTCCAGGAATTTATCCTGACGAAGTTATAAAATTAGTTAAACAAATGAAAAAAAATATCAAATTAGCCAAATTAAAAGATAACAAGATAGAGTTTATTTGAATTGTAAAACATTTAGAGTTTGATAAAACTTTTTTGAACATGAATAATAAAAAAACATCATTAAATGAAATTAAAGGCAAAGCTCCAATTAATGAAATAAAAGCTGTTGTTCAACCAAGAATACACTCGTCTAAAAAAACTAAACTAGAAGATGCCGTTCCTTTAAGAACACCTTTTTCTGCACATATAGATGTGTGTAGTTACTGTAATTTTAAATGTAGTTTTTGTTTTCAGGCTGACATATTGGGTAAAAAGAAAAAAAATTTTCCTCATGGAATGATGAAAATGGATTTATTTAAAAAAACAGTAGATGATTTAAAAGAATTTCCCGATAAAATAAGAAAGATTAAAATAGGTAATCACGGTGAACCAACTATGCATCCTGAATTACCTAAATTTATAGAATATGCTAGAAATTCTGGTGTAGCAGATATAATTGAAGTTTTTACCAATGGATCAAAACTCAATTCTGAAATGAATAGAGCATTAGTTGATGCAGGCTTGCAGAGAATTAATATTTCTCTAGAAGGTTTATCAAGTGACAGATATTTAAAAGTAGCGAAAATTAAAATTGTGTGGGAAGATTTTGTAGCAAATATAAAAGATCTTTATGAATATAGTCGAACTAAGGGTGATTTAGTAATTTATATAAAAGTTGTAAACAATGCCAGTGAACTTAATGGTAAAACAGTTTTTTCATTGTCAGAGGAAGAAAAAAATTACTTTTATAAAACATTTGGAAACATAGCTGATGAAATATATGTTGAAAAAATTGTTCCCCAGTGGGCCGAAACTCAAAAGGATAAACAAAATGCATTAGAATATACAGGCATGTATGATCAAAAAACTGTAAAATATAAAAAAGTATGTCCATTTATATTTATGTACCTACATATAAATCATGATGGTATAGTTAGCCCATGCACGCTTGATTGGCCTAGAAATGTTAAAATAGGGGATGTTAACAAAAATACTGCATCAGAAATCTGGCATGGAAAAACTTTAAAAGATTTGCAAATTGCACAATTGCAAGGAAAAAGAGATCAAATTCCATTTTGTAAAGATTGTTCTGCACCAATGGTGTGCTGTGATGAAAATTTAGATAATCATAGTGAAGAATTATTTAATAAAATAAATATTTAAGAATTAATTACTAATCATAAATATGAATATTCTCATAACTGGCACAAACGGTTTTATCGGAAGAAATCTTAAAGAGCATTTCCAAAAAAAAGATGTTAAATTAAGTACACCCAAAAGAGATGAGTTAAATCTTTTAAAAGATGGACCTGTAGAAAGTTTTATCAAAGAAAATAGTTTTGATGTTGTTATTCATTGTTGTGTAACTTTAACTTCAATAGAACAAAATTTAAAAATGTATTTTAATCTTGAAAAATTATCTAATTTTTTTGGTAAATTAATTTGTATTGGCTCTGGTGCAGAATTTGATGGAAAAAATTATATTCCCAGGATGAATGAAGAATATTTCAACAAACATGTACCATCGAAATCAGATATTTATGGGTACTCAAAATATGAAATAGCAAAAGATATCCTAAAAAAAAAGAGAAATATTTTTAATTTAAGAGTTTTTGGAATTTTTGGAAAATATGAAGATTATAGAAGAAGACTAATATCAAATAATATTTGCAGACTTTTATGTGATAAAAACATTATATTAAATAAAAATGGAAGCTTTGATTACATGTACATTAATGATTTTTCAAAAATTGTAGAAATGTTTATTAACAAAGATCCAGAATACTCTACTTATAATACTTGCGCCGGAGAAGTAATAGAATTTTTAACAATTGTAAAAATAATAAATGAAATTGATGGAAGAAATAAACCAATTGAAGTTAAACAAGAAGGAATTAATCCTGAATATTCAGGTGATAATTCAAAGTTTGTAGATGAATTTGGCCCAATGAATTTAACTAGTCCAAAAATTTCTATTAAAGAACTTTATAATTGGTATAAAGATCACAGCAATTTAAAGTTTAATGAAAAATTATTTGATACGTGGAATAAAAATTGATTAAGTAATTTAAGTAATATTATATTATGAACTTATTAGAACAAAAAATGTTTAATGTACTTAAGTCTCTTAGAGACAATTATGGTGTTATAGCTGTTAAGGCAGAATTTGAAGCCGAAGGTACCAGAATAGATGAACTAATGAGATTAATTGAAATTGTAAGAAAATTAAATCTAAAATTAGGAATTAAAATTGGTGGATGTGAAGCTATGAAGGATTTAATGGAGTGTAAGCAACTTGGTACAGATTACATTATTGCACCAATGGTTGAAACTGACTATGCTTTAAAAAAGTTTATTGATGCTAAAAATAAAATTTTTGACAAGGAAGAACGGAAAG
>Ga0187827_10008142_pt1 | contig 11446 bp, 10 predicted proteins | sample ETNtaG_39_FD_167969 | JGI IMG/M metagenome (GOLD analysis project Ga0187827, IMG submission 167969) | Marine microbial and viral communities from oxygen minimum zone, Eastern Pacific Ocean - ETNP2014_SV_150_PacBio MetaG (Illumina Assembly) | ecosystem: Environmental > Aquatic > Marine > Hypoxic... | reverse complement strand
AGTGTTCTATTTGAACAATTACAGGAATTTAGAGATATTTGGTCCATTAGAAGAGAAATACAGCACAGATGTCACCGAAAAGGGTCATTTTAAGGAATTGGAAACTTTTTTTCTCGCTATTCAAAGTGCATTTGACTGGCCAATACCTTTATGGCAACAGATTCAAGCGTCATCTATAGCCCTTCATGTTGAAGAATTATTGGAAACTCAAGTATAAGTACTGAGTGCTCATTGCTTTCTTAGTATGTCCTTCGGGACTAGGTCACTTTTCACGAGTCATGTCTTTGGTGGATTATTTGAATAGTGTGGAAATTGGATTGGAAATTCATATATGGTGTGAAGATTGGCAGAGGAAATCCTATCTCAAAAACAATAATAATCCCAAAAATATTATATTTCATTATGGATGTATGCAACCCGGAGTTGAGTGGAGCCTGGATCCTGAAATTTATGATGATGGCAGAATCACAAGTTGGGAAACTCGAATAGCTAATGAATCTATTTTACTGAGTGCCGATATAGTCATTTCTGATAATCTTGTTGGTGCATTAAACATACGGCAAGATACGGTTCTAATGGGTTCGTTTCTATGGTCAGACGTTTTTGAAAAAGCTTATCCTTCAAATAATACAGTTCAGGAATTTATTTATCGAGAAAGGTCTCTTCTCGAAAAATACAACCCTGACATGCTCTGTTTAGCTGATTTGGCTATGCCGGGTGTTTTGAACCGTACAAATGCTTTACCTCTTCCATGGATGTGTACAGAATCTAATATAAACGAAATTCCCAAATCTAAAAAACCTAGGATTTCTGTTCAAATTGGTCTGACTGAAGCCATGAAAAACTGGGCAGCCTTTATTATTCCATTATTAACCTCTATTTCTGATTACGAAATGTATTTACCTGAATATTTAATGAAATATGTACCGGCGGAGAATAGTGATAATGTTCAAACCTTCAACTTTACACAATATGATGATTATGCTTCTTGCAATGTTGTTATTTGTCGTCCTGGTGTAGGGACCTTGACAGCCTGTATTGGTTCAGATACACCAATGATACTTGTTTATGAGGAAGAAAATGCGGAAATGGGCCATAATGCTGAATGCATCCAAAAACTCGGATTAGGATTCGACATGGGTTTTGAATGGGATGAAACTGAAATTATTAAGACCGTTAAAATATTGTTGAATCCTCATATTTATAGAAGGACTAAATCAAGAATTCAATCGGCAAAAAAAGATGGGTTAAAAATAGCTTCTGATTGGATACTTGATAAAGTTTATAATCAATAATGGTTGCCAAGTCTCATAAGTTGACTAATGACATGGATTTAATTAGTGTGAATCCCGATGCTAAGTTTCAAGAAATAATTCAAAAACAGAATGGCTGTAAAAGTAAAAATATACCAGCTGGGATTGCAATTGTTATAGATAATAAACAAAGAGTTATAGGTACTATCACAGATGGTGATTTGCGCCGAGCATTATTAACAAATGAAAATTTTGATTTTTCAGCTAAGGATATAATGGCCAAAGATCCCATACTTTTCCCCAAAGAATATTCCTACCAGCAGATACTTGAAGCTATTCCATCCGAACTTGAAAAACGTGACAGAAAAAGTCGAGGGTTTTTGGGGAAGATAATAAAAATTGATTATGATGGTCGACCTACTGGCATATTTAATTATCATCATTTGTGGGAACAGCGAGTTGCGGTACATAGAAATGTGGCTATAATTGGAATGGGGTATGTAGGATTAACATTAGCCTTAGGGTTATCCGAAGAAGGTTTTCATGTAACTGGTGTGGATGTTAATCAGGATTTGATAAGGAATCTTTCTGATGGTAAGTCTCACATTCACGAAACTGGGATAGAGGAAATACTTAATCGGCAATTGGCTAAGAATTTGAAGATGTCAACTGAGATACCTGATGTGGGAGATATCTATATTATGTGTGTTGGGACTCCTTTGAATCCAATTCAGAATGATAAGAAAAGTCCAGATTTATCCCGATTACTAATGGCAGCTGAGTCTATAGGGGGATGTCTAAAAAATGGGGATCTTGTTGTCCTCAGATCAACAGTTCCTCCTGGTACTACTCGGGAAAAGATTTTACCTGTTTTAGAGTCAAAATCTGGTTTGGATGGTGCAACTGATTTTCACCTTTCATTTGCCCCGGAAAGAACCATAGAGGGAGGAGCATTAGAAGAATTAAGAAGTTTGCCACAAATTATTGGTGGCTTAAATCGGGATAGTGTTGAAGCGACAGTAGCAATATTTCGTGAATTGACATCAAATATAATACGTGTTGAATCAATTGAGGCGGCAGAATTTATCAAGCTGATAAATAATTGTTATCGTGATCTCTCATTTGCATTTTCAAATCAAGTTGCGCAGATAGCACAAAGCTTTGATATCAATATTGTTGAATGCATACAAGCTGCTAATAGTGGTTATCCCAGAGATCAAGTTCCTTTCCCAAGCCCTGGTGTTGGTGGGCCTTGTTTAACAAAGGATCCCTATTTTCTTGCTTTCGATTTTAAGAGTAAAAGTGGTAGTAAGACCTTATCAGAATATGGTCGCAGTATCAACGAAGGAATGATACAATATGTAGTTGATTCGGTTCTTGAGCAGTTTGAAAAAACTGGTAAGAATCCATTGGACTCTCAAGTGCTTGTTTGTGGCTTAGCTTTTAAAGGTGATCCTGAGACCACAGATTTGCGAGGATCCTCAGCTTTAGAAATTGCAAATGAGCTTAAAAGTAAAGTTAATAAGGTTTTAGTTCATGATCCTGTAATCTCATGTGAGGAACTAGAATCACTCGGTTTTGATTTCGCGGAATTACCCACAGGATTCAAAGGTAAGGATGCTGTTTTGTTTTTAAATAATCATTCATATTATAAAAATATAAATGTCTTCAATATGGCAAAAGACTTGAGATTCCCTGGAATCATATACGATGGTTGGCATCTATTCCGCCACAGTGAAATCTTGGACTCTCATCCATGTGTTTATGTTGGATTAAGTTTTGTTCGATCATCGGTTAACAGCAGATCTGAAAACAAAGAATGAAAACACTGGCCGTCATACCGGCACGTGGTGGTTCAAAAAGTGTTCCCCAAAAAAATATTAGAATTCTGGGCGAGAAGCCTCTTATAGTTCATACGATTGAGACTTCTAATGCATCGAAAAGAATTTCACGCACAATTGTTTCCACTGATGATGAAAAGATTGCTTCTATAGCTCGATCTTTCGGTGCTGATGTACCTTTTGTGAGACCTGCTGAGTTAGCGACAGATGATGCCAATGCTATTGATGTAATAAAACATGCCTTAATAGAAGTTGAAAAGTCTAAGTCAAATGTTGAATATAACGCCGTAGTGATGTTGCAGCCCACATCACCTTTTAGATTAGTTAATGATATTGATGATGCGCTGAAGTTACTTGAAAAATCAGAGGCAGATAGTGTTATAAGTGTTGTTGCAGTTAATGGTTACCATCCAGCTAGAATGAAATATTTAGAAGAAGATAGGCTTATTGATCCTCCGTTTGTGGAAGCTTATGAAAATCAACCGAGACAAGAACTCAAACCAGTATTTATAAGAAATGGTGCTATTTATGCGATGCGGCGAGAAGTTCTCCTAAATGGTTCATTTAAGGGTAAAGACTCTCGTGCGTGGATTATGCCAACATATCGTTCTATTAACATTGACACTGAAATGGATTTTCGATTTGCGGAATTATTGCTAAGAGAAAAACTGATATGAACATATTACACCTGGAAAAAAATACATATGATGAACAATCTAAGAGAATAATTGAATCATTAGGAAATGTTGATTATGTATCTTGCGATAATCAAACTGACTTTGTAGAAATTCTTGTAGAAAAAAACTATAATGTATTGTTTTCTCGTCTTGGACTAGATGTTAGTGCGAATGTTTTGGCGTTGGCTACACATTTAAGATGGTTAATGTCACCCACAACAGGACTTGATCATATAGATTTAAATTATGCGCAAGAACACAACATTACAATTATTAGTCTTAAGGGCGAAAAAGAATTCTTAAGGGATATTCATACCACAGCCGAGCATACTTGGGCTCTTTTATTATCTATAACTCGAAAACTTTCAATTGCACACAATAGTGTTATTGAAGGGTTATGGTCGCGGGGCGATTATTACTGCAATGAATTAAGTGGTAAAATACTCGGGATTATAGGTTACGGTAGACTAGGGCGAATAGTTGCTGAATATGGGATAACCTTTAATATGGATGTCCTTGTTTTTGATAAGGTAAATCGTAATAAACAAATCAAAGATAGTAGAATAACAAACTGTAGTCTTAATGAATTGCTTTCAAAATCGGATGTAATTTCACTACATCTCTCGCTCAACAAATCCACTTACGGATTCCTTTCGGAAGAAAGGATTAATCTGATGAAGGAAGGTTTGATATTAATTAATACAGCCAGAGGTGAACTGATTGATGAACAAGCTCTAATTAGAGCTCTTGAAACAGGAAAGATATCCGCTGCTGGTTTGGATGTAATTGCTGATGATAGCAAATGGGACGGTCATGTTCCATCGAATCATCCAGTTGTTGATTATGCTAAGAGAAATGACAATTTGATTTTGACCCCACATATTGGTGGCTATGGCTACGAATCTGTTTTTGCGACAAGAAGATTTCTTGTTAAGAAGTTCATAAAAAGCTTGAAGCACACCAAATCTAAGCTATAAATAAGTCAGGTTTGATTCATTAAATGAGTAAAAACTCCTCACCAATTATCATTGCGGAAGCTTGTCAAAATCACAATGGTAATCATGAAATATTGAAACAAATGATTCATTCAGCAGCTGAGGCTGGTGCTGATTATGTAAAGATACAGGCGATTCGATCAAAGGAACTCGCACAGAGGGAAAGATTTGAAGAAGGGTCAATAGATAATAATGGAGTTCCATTAACTATCAAGAGGCCTTATAAAACTGAACTGGACCGTCTATCAAAACTTGATTTATCCTTACAAGATGAAGTTTGGTTTGTTGAGGAATGTAAGTTAGCTGGAATAAAGTCAATGATTACAGTATTCACTCGTAAAACAGCTTATGAAGTGAAAGATTTGGGTTTTGATGCTGTCAAGATAGCGAGTTATGACTGTGCTTCATTTCCCCTGCTAAGGGATGTAAAGCAGTGGTGGTCAAAGGTCATTGTCTCTACTGGAGCTACACATAATAATGAGATTGAAGAAGCTGCCAAAATTTTGCAAGGCACTGAGTTCGCTTTTTTACATTGTGTGACTATTTACCCTACTCCCTTGAATGATTGCAACTTAGCCCGAATGGATTGGTTGCGCCTATTTACAGATCACGTTGGATGGAGTGATCATACACTAGTTTCAAAAGATGGTATTTGGGCTAGCAAAATTGCTTTAGCGTTAGGGGCAAATTTAATTGAGCGTCATTTCACCATTCTAGATGAAGATAAGACAAAGGATGGTTCAGTTTCCATCTCTCCAAGCATGTTGAGAAAACTCAAGGAGTTTTCTAATAGACCTGAACTAGAGAGATTTGACATAATTAAAAGAGAATATCCTGCTTGGAAACAATCATTGGGTAAAAAAAATCGAGAACTTTCCCATGAAGAGATTCTTAACAGGGATTATTACCGGGATAGATTTTCCAGTAAGTTTGATGGGAAAATCGTATTTAACTGGGAAGAAATAGAATAAAACCGAGTGGGTTATAAAATATTATAGATCATACTTTCTCCGCAATTATTTTGTTATTGACTGGATAACGGAAAAATCAAAATAAATATTTCAGAAAGAATTACACAAAAATTAATCTGTCCTTCTACGAGTGCTAAGCTTCGCATAGAAGATGATTATTTAGTGAGTGAAACCGATGAAAGTATTTTATATCCTATCATTGATGGTATTCCAATTTTAATTAATGAAGAAAACAGTCTTTTTTCAATTAAAGATTTTATGAGCAAAAAGACGACTACTATTCTTTTAGGTAAAAGCAAAATTAAAGCAGCAATAAGAAAAATTATTCCGTCGATTAGCTTAAATATAAAAGCCAGAGATAATTATCATGAGTTAGTAACTATTATTCCTGACAACTCAGTAATTCTAATTATTGGTGGTAGTATTCAAGGAAATGGTATAGAAGAAATATATTCCAATGAATCGTATGAAATCATTGAATCTGATGTTTCTTTTGGACCATTTACAAAAATAATTAGTGATGCCCATAACATACCATTTGAAAATGGAATCTTTGATTGTGTCATAATCCAGGCGGTGCTTGAGCATGTATTAAATCCACAACGCTGTGTTAATGAAATATTTCGAGTTCTTAAGTCTTCTGGAATAGTATATGCGGAAACTCCTTTTATGCAGCAAGTGCATATGAAGGAATATGATTTTACCAGATTTACTCATTTAGGTCATCGACGATTGTTCAGAAAATTTGAAGAAATTAAAAGTGGTCCTTGTTGTGGCCCAGGCATGGCTTTAGCGTGGTCTTATGTATATTTTCTTAGAAGTTTTTTCACCTCACGATGGATGTCAAAAATATTGACTGTATTTGGTCATCTAACTTCATTCTTTTTAAAATATTTTGATTATTACTTGATAGATATGCCAGGCTCGTATGATTCTGCTTCTGGGTATTATTTTTTGGGGAAGAAGACAAATAAATGTCTTTCCGACAAAGAATTGATAAAGCAGTTCAGAGGAATTAATTAGGCTTCTAGAAGGATCAGCATTTGATTGTTTTACCGTTGTGTTGGATAGCGGCACGTGGGCTTTTCTATTGAGACATTTATTATGAAATGTGTCAGTCTAATATATTTTATTAAGTCCGTAAATTTTTTATAGGCTAAAGAGTATTTGTGTTTTGATTGTGATAACAGATCTTTGAAAATTGCAACCATACTTGGTGCAAGACCACAGTTTATTAAAGCATCGATGGTAAGTAATGAACTTGCTCATCATGGGAACATTAAAGAGATTATTATAAATACCGGTCAACATTTTGATGACAATATGTCAAAAATCTTCTTCAATGATATGGGAATTCCACAGCCTGAATACGAATTAAAGATTCATTCCCTTAGTCACGGTGCAATGACTGGTCGAATGATGGAAGGTATAGAAACCATACTAATTGAGGAAAGGCCTGATTGGGTTCTTGTATATGGTGACACAAATTCCACACTTGCGGGAAGCCTGACAGGTGCAAAACTCAACATACCAGTTGCACATGTAGAAGCCGGACTGCGCAGTTTCAATATGGAAATGCCGGAAGAGATCAATAGAATTCTTTCCGATCGAATTGCTACTCTTTTGTTCTGTCCTACTGACAACTCTATCCAAAACCTTAAAGACGAAGGATTTACTATGGGATCAGATAGGATTATAAGGTGCGGAGATATTATGTTCGACGCAGCTCAATATTTTGTAGGGATTGCTAAAACAACTTCAACTATTTTAAATGATTATGATATCACTGATAAAGAATACGTTTTATGTTCTATTCATCGTCCTGAAAATGTAGATGATCCAAATCGGTTGGCCTCAATAATGAAAGCATTTAATGAGATTAATTCAGAGACTCAAATCATCTTGCCTTTACACCCTCGAACTATAAAGTCTTTGAAAGAATATGGCATTGAATCAACATTTAATTATCTTGAACCTGTCAGCTATTTTGATATACTAGTGTTATTAAATAATTGTCAACTGGTAATTACCGATAGTGGTGGGCTTCAAAAAGAGGCATTTTTCTTTAAAAAACATTGTGTAACATTGAGGAATGAAACTGAGTGGGTGGAACTTGTTGATAATGGATATAGTTCTTTGGCTGGTGCAAATAGGAATACCATTCTTACTTGTTTCAAAGAGATGATGCAAAGATCATCTGATTTCGAAGTACCATTATATGGGAATGGGGAAGCACGAAAACAGATAGTTAACACTTTATTAAGCTACCCGATTTAGAGTTTTGATTAAATAACATGTACAAAGAAAAGACAATTTGTGTGGTAGTTCCGTGTTTCAATGAACAAACGCAAATTGCGAAAGTTCTTAAAACAATTCCGGATTATATCGATAATGTTGTTGTTATTGATGATCATAGCACAGATAAAACAGTTGAAGAGATAGAGTCTTTTTCAAATATCCATGAAAAAATTGTTTTAATAAAACATAAAACAAATAAGGGAGTAGGGGGATCGATTGAAACAGGATATATATGGGCTCGAGATAACGGTGTGGATGTGGCAGTGGTGATGGCAGGTGATGGGCAAATGGACCCAGATGATTTACCAAAATTATTGGATCCTATTGTTGACGGAAAAGTTGATTATGCAAAAGGGAATAGATTGTTTACTGGGGAAGCGTATAAGAAAATTCCCAAGTTGAGATATTTTGGTAATTCAATTTTGTCATTATTGACAAAAATAGCATCTGGTTATTGGCATGTTGCAGACTCCCAATGCGGCTATACGGCTATAAATAAAAAAGCACTTAGAACCATAGAGTGGGGGAGAATGTACAAAAGATACGGTCAACCAAATCAGCTGTTAACAATGCTAAACATCTATAACTTTAAAGTACGTGATGTACCTGTAAAACCTATTTATGGAGTTGGTGAAAAGTCAGGGATAAAAATTCGAAAAGTAGTTTTTACTATCAGCTATTTGTTGCTAAAGAATTTCTTATGGCGAATGAAGGAAAAATATATTATACGTGATTTTCACCCTCTAGTATTTTTCTATTTTTTAGGGTTATTTTTATTTCCTACTGGATTGATTTTTGGATTATATCTTTTCTTCCTTAAAATTATCTATGCTTATGATATAGCATCGACTAGTGCCTTATTTTCGGTCTTTCTTTTTGTTTCAGGTCTTCAATCACTATTCTTTGCTATGTGGTTTGATATGGAATCAAATAAAGAACTTAAATAAAACTCTATCGGAAATGAAAGATATCAATAAAAAAGTATGCGTAGTGGGTGCTGGGAATTGGGGTGCGAATCATATTAGACTACTTAATGAAATGGGATCTCTGGGTGGAATTGTTGATTCCGATCAATCAAGAATTGAGTCTTTTAGAGATATCTATAATGATATATACTTTTATGAAGAAGTCGAAGACTCATTTATTGATTCATTTGATGGTTATATTGTTTCCAGCCCAGCGGACACCCACTTTCAAATTGCCAAGAAAATTATTATGAATAGGAACCATGTACTGGTAGAAAAACCATTGGCTTTAAATGTAAAAGATGCTTCTACATTGAATGAAATGGCTATAGAAAATCGAGTAAATCTTATGGTTGGACACTTGTTACTTTTTCATACGGCTATATTAAAGATAAAACAGATGATAAATAATGGATCAATTGGAGAGTTACAATATCTTTACAGCAATCGATTGAATTTGGGTACTATAAGGAGTGAGGAAAATATTTTGTGGAGTTTCGCACCGCATGATATTTCTATTTTTCAGTTTTTTGTAGAGGCATTTCCCACTGAAGTCATTTCTCGCGGGGGTGTGTTTTTACAATCAAATATTCATGATACAACCATGACAGTTTTGCAATACCCGAACAATATAATTGGCCATATTTTTGTCAGTTGGTTGCATCCATTCAAAGAGCATAGGCTTGTTGTAATTGGATCTAAAGGAATGATGTCTTTTGAAGATTCTACAGAAGACAAAAAACTTAATTTTTATGGCAAAACCATAGATATTTCTGATGGTATTCCAAAGAAGATTGATGGGAAGACAGAGGAAATACCTTATGATCAAGAAATGCCACTCGATAGAGAGCTAAGATATTTTGTTGATCACCTTGATGGCAGTCCAATAGACATCTCTGATGCCAATAGTGCCATTGAAGTTCTAAAGATCCTGGAAATAGCTACAGATAGTTTAATTGATGATGCTTAAAGTAGAATGAAAACAGCTAATAATTATTTTGTGCATGAGTCAAGCTATGTTGATAAGGATGTATCGATAGGGGCTGGAACTAAGATTTGGTATTATAGTCACATTCAGTCTGGCGCAAGGATAGGTGAGGATTGTTCCATTGGTCAGAATGTTAATATAGGAAACAATGTGGTGATTGGAAATGGTGTGAAAATACAGAACAATGTGAGTGTTTATGAAGGTGTTGAATTAGAAGACTACGTTTTTTGCGGACCTTCAGCAGTTTTTACAAATATAAATAGGCCTCGTTCGGAATCCCCACAAAGAGGAAGTGACCATTATGTGAAAACCGTGGTGAAAAAAGGTGCGACTCTGGGAGCCAACTGCACAATACTTTGTGGTATTACTATTGGCGAATATGCTTTTGTTGGTGCGGGAGCTGTTGTTACCAAAGATGTTATTCCTCATGCGTTGATTGTAGGAAATCCAGCTAATAGGATTGCGTGGGTAGATTTTAAGGGCAACAAACTGGAATTTAATGACGATGGTGTGAGTCATTGTAAGAAATTTGTTTTGAAGAATGATCAGATGCTTAATGTAAAATAAGTATAAATTATTGATATATAGAAGCTTTCATGATATAGTTAAAAAATTTATTACCGTCGATCTTGCTGAAAGCAATAGATCTATGATATCTTATCTATATTGCATTTTAGAAAGAATTATGTTTATAAGTGGTGAAGATTCTTTTTGATTTAAATCATCCGGCTCATGTTCATCTATTTAAGAACTTTATCTTTTTTTTAAGAAACAATAATCACAATGTGTTTGTAACAGCAAGAAATAAAGATAGCACATATGATTTATTAGAACATTATAAGATTGATTATGTACGCCTGTCAAACCCAAAGAAAGGGCTTTTGGGTGCCCTATTGGAGCTCGTAGGTAGAACTGTAAAACTCTATATGTTGAACAAGAAACATAATTTTCCTGTGGCTTTTGGTACTTCCCCATCAATTGCCCTGTTAACAAAAATTGCTGGCGTCCAATCAATCAACTTCAATGAGGATGATGATGATACGGTTCCTTTTTTTACTAAATCGACCTATCCTTTCACGAGCAAAATTGTTAACCCCGATTGCATTATTCATAATAAATGGAAGAGTAAAAGACTTTTTCATTCATCCTTACATGAACTAGCATATCTGCATCCAAATAATTTTACGCCAAATAGAAAGGTTCTTCAGAAATATGGTCTTAAAGAAAAAGAATATATAATTGTACGTTTTTCAGCCTTAAAGGCACACCATGATATTAACGCTAGAGGTATATCAACAAACCTATGGGAGAAGATTGAAAGTCTTCTAACGGGATTTAAAATAGTAAAATCAATTGAATTTTCTATTAATCATGAGATAGACCCATGGGATATGCATCATGTCTTAGCTTTTTCAAAAATGCTCATATCGGATTCCCAAACCATGACGATTGAAGGAT
>Ga0187827_10008141_pt1 | contig 11447 bp, 11 predicted proteins | sample ETNtaG_39_FD_167969 | JGI IMG/M metagenome (GOLD analysis project Ga0187827, IMG submission 167969) | Marine microbial and viral communities from oxygen minimum zone, Eastern Pacific Ocean - ETNP2014_SV_150_PacBio MetaG (Illumina Assembly) | ecosystem: Environmental > Aquatic > Marine > Hypoxic... | reverse complement strand
CATAGATCCCCCAGCAGTGTGTTCCTGGTTTACGGACCTGTGCTTTGTCACTCAAATGATGTTCGGTGATCAGATCAATGGCTACATGATGTTCATAGATCTGTATATTTGCCGAATTCTGCGCTGCTTCGACAAGCGAACGCTCGATCTCACGGCCGGTGAGGTCTGCGGCATGGACAATCCTGTGACGGGAATGACCGCCTTCACGTCCGAGGGATAGCTTTTCAACACCGTTTTGGTCCTGTGTTTTGGTGAATTCCGCTCCCCAGTCGATGAGTTCTTGAATACGGACTGGTCCGTCCCGCACTACACGTTCTACAATATCAGGATGGCAGAGCCCTGCGCCGGCTTCCATGGTGTCTTCGATATGAAGGTCGAAAGAATCGTCGGGGGTGATTACCGAGGCAATCCCGCCCTGTGCGTAGTTGGTATTCGATTCCCTATCTGTTTTTTTTGTAATGATGGCCACAGGGCCGTATTGTGCCGCCTTCAGCGCAAATGATAACCCGGCTATGCCGGTGCCGATGACGAGGAAATCCCATGTTTTAGGCATAAGAAGAATGAGAAATTCGGAATCCGACCTGCAGATTAAAGGAGTGAATAAATGATCTAAAGCAGTCTAAAAAACGGATCTGTGTGCACAATGACCAGAATATGCCCAGTTGATGCCCCATAAGTCTCATGTGAATTCCGCGTGTACAGGTTTTGCCATATTAAAGAGTAAAAGGCCTTGTACTCTTTAAATAAAACCTATGTAATTCGTGTAAGATGTCAATCTTTTTCACAGGAACATAGCATCAGCTCCGGTTTATGAACTGATCAGGTTAAGATCATCACCAACATGGCACCTCATGACATGCTTATTGTTTGACTGATAACAGGGAATTATGTTTTCCACTTGACATTTCAGTTGAAGGATTACTTTTTATTAAGATAAAAGAGTCTTTTGTATTACATTGTTGTGTGGATAAGTGGAATCGTATACGATCCAGGCAGGCGCTTTCGCCGCCACGCATTGAATGACGTTGTTGAAATTCAGATTTTCGGTCGCTTTTGTATGTCGTGTGCATTCATTATTCTTAACGAATGAAGGATTACATGAATATAGATTTGATCGTTCCGGTAATGGATGCGGCTGCGGGTTCACGCGGACGACAGATTACCCCGCTCGGTCTGGGCATTCTGGCCGCCCTTACGCCTGAAGAACACCACGTGAGTATCTATGACGAAAACATGGGGGTCTATCATTATAAAGACGATGTAGATCTGGTCGGCTTGAGTGTCATGACGGCGCGGGCGCCACGGGCTTACCAGATAGCGGACGAGTACCGCAAGCGTGGTGTGCCCGTGGTCTTCGGTGGGTCTCATGCGACTCTGGTGCCGGACGAATCCATGCAGCATGCGGATTCTATCGTGATCGGCGAAGCAGAACTGACCTGGCCACAATTGCTTGAAGATATTCAGAAAGGACAACTCCAGAAGTCATATAAATCCCCTCGCTGGGTTGAAATGGACAAGGTGCCAATCCCCCGGCGTGATCTGCTCAGCGCCAAATCGACGTTCGGTGCCGTCTCCATCCAGGCGACGCGCGGTTGTCCTTTCGACTGTAACTTCTGCACCGTCACCAAATTCTTTGGCGGCAGCTATCGCTACCGGAGTGTAGATCTGGTAATCAAAGAGATAGAACTGGAAATCGAAGGGGAAACAACACCTTTTTCTTCGTGGATGATAATATCATCGCCAATCGCAGTTATGCCCGCGAACTATTCACTCGATTGAAGGAATATAAAATCAAATGGGGCGGTCAGGCTTCCATCACGGCAGCCAGAAATCCGGAGGTGTTACAGCTTGCCGCCGAAAGCGGATGTCTGGCGTTATTCACCGGCATCGAGTCCATCTCAAAGGAAACCCTGCACAACGCACATAAGGATTTCAACAAACCGGAAATGTATGCCGAGAGCTTCCAGAAATATCACGACAACGGTATAACGATTCTGGCTGGTATCATTTTCGGATTCGATACGGATAAGGAAAGCGTATTCGAAGAAACGGTTGAATTTCTGGTCAAGCACAGGATTGGCCTGGCCAACTTCGGTATCCTGACACCTCTGCCCGGTACGGAAGTTTACTCGCAGTTGAATGCAGAGAATCGAATTTTTGAACGGGATTGGTCGAAATACTCAGCCGCTCAAGTAACATTTTATCCCAAGCTGATGTCCCCCGAGCGGCTGAAAGAAGGTCACATCTGGGCCAAGAAAGTGTTTTATTCCCTCTCGTCACTTTCCAAACGCTACTGGACATATCGACATCATCCCTTCTTTTTCCTTGGCATGAACTATTATTTTCACTGGAACGCCAGGAATGGAAATAAAGAGCTTAACCAAAACTTGGTAGAAACAAAAGCCGCTGCCGAGAAGGATTTGATGGAACGGCAGAACAGGGCATCTGAAGACATGGTACTCCAGACGCTGGTTGACAATTCTAACGCGAGCGATTGATATAACGCAGGAGTCAAATCGTAATGGTACACAATGATTTATGGCAACAGAATCCCGGCGATGAAGATCCGTTCGATCTGATGGATGAGATTAATGAACTGAAGAAGGAAAAAGACATCACCATCCTGGCTCATTATTACGTGGATGGTGATATCCAGGATGTTGCGAATATTACCGGTGATAGCCTAAAGTTAGCCCGAGACGCCACGCAGGTCCGAACCAGAGGCATTCTCTTAAGCGGAGTTCACTTCATGGCCGAAACTGCCAAGATGCTGAATCCGAAGAAGACGGTGCTGATTCCCGACAGGTACGCGGGATGTTCGCTGTCCGAAGCCTGTCCTGCCGATGCCTTGAAAACTTACCAGGATACACTTCACACCAACGGTCTTGATTTTGAAACCGTGGCCTACATCAACACCAGCGCGAAGGTGAAGAGTCTATGTGACTGGATCGTCACAAGCGGAAACGCTCGGGAAGTGATCGAAACCAAGGTTTCAAAGGGCAAACAGATCCTCTTCGTCCCCGACCAGCATCTCGGCAGATATCTGATGGAGGTGACCGGTCGCCCGATGATCCTCTGGCCGGGTTCATGCCTGGTTCACGAAATCTTCAGCGTGCAGGATTTGGTCCGCACGAAACGGAAAAATTCGCAGGCCATTGTCATCGCTCATCCTGAATGTCCGGAGACGGTGCTGGCGCACGCGGATTTCATCGGTGGTACGGAAAAGATGCGCCGTTACGTGCAATCCATGCAGGAACAAAAAACGTTTCTGGTCGCGACCGAGGCCAACATGATCCATGCGCTTAAAAAAGCGGCCGATCATCACGAATACGTTCCCGTTCCCGGCATCATGGCTTCCAGTGGCGAAACCTGTGCCTGTAATCGCTGTCCCCACATGGCCCGCAACACGTTGCAAGCCGTTCGGGATTGCTTGAAGAATGAAGCCCCGGAAATCGAATGGGAACCATATTTCGATTCGGCTCGAAGCGTCGTGGAGCGGAGTCTGTTGAATTAGATACCACTCGACACGGTAATTTTTCGATTAAAAAACATGTCCTGATTTCTATCATTAGCGTTTTGTGGACGGTACAGATTTCCGCTCAGTCTACCTGGTAGATAGCGCCTGGTTGGTCGTCTGTTACATTCAAAGTGCCGCATCTTATTTTGTTTCATGTCGAAGGGAAGTTTAAAAAGTTTAGCGGGAAAGTCATTACTCAACAGGGCGATTTAACGAAAGCCTACGTTGAAATCTCTATTTCGGTGAACAGTATCTATACTGGAAATCAAGACCGGGACAGCAATTTACATGGAGACGGTTTTTTTTCGGCCGACGAATATCCTCATATCCTGTTTACGAGTACGTCTATCGTCATCACCGGTGAGCAATCGTATAAAATGCAGGGCGATCTCACAATGCGAGGGGTAAAAACACAACTAAATTGACCGTGCTATATAGTGGACGGAAAGTGCTTTCAAGTGAAAAAACACGTATGAACTTCGCGGGCACAGGTAGGCTGAACCGGTTCGACTATGGCCTGCTGTGGAACGAAGTGATTGAATCAGGGCGATCGATTGTTGGAGCAACAGTTGAGATCATCCTTAAAGTCGCATTGATCAAGGAAGAGTAACGGCGAATTTTTCCCATTGACACTTCAGACTGATAACACTTAAATTAATTTTCATGATAAAACCTGTTATAAGACACCGAACGCTCTAGTGACGGATTACGGGTCATCTATATTGTGTTTACGGTTCGTTTTTATTATCCAATCATTTTGGGATTATAGACTATAATGTTCTCCCGTGCATGTGAATACGCAATTCAAGCGCTACTTGATCTGGTGGAGCGCCAACCAGGCGTCTATACTCCAGTTCGTGAAGTAGCAAGCCAGAGAAATATTCCTTATCATTTTCTGGGAAAAATTGTTCAACAGCTCACCAAACGAGGGCTGCTCATCGCCAATAAAGGACCAAGGGGCGGTATTGCACTTAGCAGTCCAGCCGATGAAATTACGTTATTGCAGGTGGTCGAAGCGATAGACGGCCTCGATATTACAACCAGATGTCTTATGGGACTTCCTTCGTGTCATGATGCGGCACCGTGTCCCCTGCATATAGAATGGGGAAAGAACCGAGAACAAATCATGGAAATGCTGACCCAAAAAACATTAAAACAATTAATGGAAGAATCAGGCAGTAATCAAACGGTTGTGTAGCCGTATAGAAGGGTGTTTTTTTGTTATTAATTAGGACAAACGAGTCTTTTGTCTTTTGCAAGCCACATGATTTATGAAGTCGTATGATTGATACCAGGGACAATCCAACAGAAAAAACACCTCGTGAGCCTGAATCATCGGGGCATATGAAAACGGCAAAGGAATGGCGGACGAAGCTGACTGTGGTTGTCGTAGGACTGCTGGTATTTGAGGCCTTGGATTATCCATCTATTGCCTGCCTTTCAGCATATCGAATCAGTTTGCCGTTCTAATGCATTCCCTGAACGGCCTTGTTGTGATTCAGGTAAAACTATCTCAAGTGGCCGGCTGTTAATGCGATCATAACGCATTTTATATAACGCTCATAAGCATCGTACGAAAGGATTATGGCAGATGAGGGACAACACATTTTCCGGAAATGGATCAGGGATATTCAAGTTGATATGGATGCTGCCTGTGGTTTGCATGGTATGGACCGGATCAGCCAGGGCTCTTTCCCTGCATGGGTTGGTCCTGGATGGCAAAAACCCGGTAGCAGAGGCACGGGTTAGAGTGCATGGCCGCAGTGATTTTACACTGACCGACGAGAACGGTCGATTTTATCTTGAGTCGTCTGTCAGAGTATTGGGATCGATCACCATTACCGCCGGCAAAGAAGGCTGGATTACAGGCGGTGTTAAAATATCACGCCATACGTCCTATACGACGATTACAATGAGTAGAGTTCCGGATGAAGACGATCCCGACTACGATTTTATGACACCGCACAAATCGCTGGAAGACCTGAGAACCACACCGGAGCGGATTGACTTTTCGAGATCGCGATCTCATACTAAATTCAAAGAAAACTGTAACATCTGCCATTTTGAGCCCACCTGTTTTCTCTGCCATCGCGATATATATGATCAATGGACCACATCCCAACACGCCCAGGCTGTAACGGACCCATGGGTTCAGAATATCTATAAGGGGACCGATGCGGACGGCAATGAGAATGTAGGGCCTGGCTACCGTCTCGACTTTCCGGATGACCCGGGCGGATGTGCAGATTGTCATGCCCCTTCAGCAGCAATTCGAGCGCCGGGCAAAACGGATTTGAACGTGGTATATAACCGAGGTCAGACGTATCCGACCATCAAGGGATACAAGTCGCTCGAACAGAAAGAAATAGAGCGCCTGTCGGGCAGTGTGGATGCAGAAGGCGTACATTGCGATTTCTGTCATAAGATTAAAAGTGTCGACGTGAATGACTATGCCGGCGTCAACGGTGCCATCACATTAAATCGAACCAGAATAATCGATGATGAAGGGGAGGCCGAAGGCAGACTGCCCAAGATATTCGCCTATGGTCCGTTTGACGATGTGGTTGATTTTTCGCCTGTTTCCATGGAAGCCATCACATCGCCCATGGTCGCGAGCTATAACCCGCTATATGCCAAAAGCGAGTATTGTTCCGCCTGTCATCAACATACAAACGAATACGGTATAGCGATCATAGACACCTACAACGAATGGAAGGAAAGCGCGTATGCTTCAGCAGGGATTGAATGTCAGGCCTGTCATATGGTACCTGATACGCAACTGGGCCTGGGCATAATCATCAACGGGGACGCGGATAAATTCTGGACGCCGATTGAAGAGAGAGACCTGTCCACGGTCAAACGCCATGACTTCCCCGGTGGACGGGCGGACCTGGTGCAGAATGCGGCCACTTTACTGGTTGAAACCACCGCTCACAAGGAATCTCTCACGGTGAAGATTGAGGTGACAAACGTAAATTCAGGGCATCATCTGCCCACTGGTATCACGATCCGGAATATGCTGTTACTGGTTACCCCGATCCAGGTTGATGGAGACACGCTGGCCTATATCGGAGAGATGAAGGTGCCTGAGTATGGCGGTGCTGGTCGTATAGAGGATGGAAACTATGCAGGGTATCCCGGTAAGGGATTTGCCCTTGTTTACGGTGATGACCAAGGCCATACGGGCGTCATGGATTGGCAGGCTACGCGCATTGTCGAGGATACCAGAATTAAATCAAAAACATCAGATACATCCGTCTACACCTTTGCCATGCCGGTAAATCCGGAGACTATATCCATTCATACCCGGCTTATCTATCGACGTGCCTTTAAACCCCTGGCAGACATCAAAAAATGGGAAATGGATGATTTAACTGTTGCCTCTGATATCACAGCCATCAAACCCCATTTTCGTAAATAAGCCTTATGGTATCAAGACGTAGAAAACGATTATTAGGGGTTATGCTGGCGACGGCTGCATCGGTGGTTCTGATTATCATCATCAATAGTGATGGAACCTTCACCGATGTGGTCCTCCATGCCGGTGTGCAGAATCCCGACGGCCGAAGCATGGCCGCCGCCTTCTGCGACCTCGACGGCGACGGATGGTCCGATATATACATCGCAAACGACATATCGGAAAGCAAAGTCTACTGGAACCAGCAGGACGGTACTTTCGAGGATGCCAGTGCGATCACCTGGGCAGCGGATTACCGGGGTGCGATGGGACTCGCCATAGGCGACTGGGACAATGACAGCGACTTAGACCTTTTCAAAACACATAGGATTGCCCAGGAGAATGCGCTCTATAACAACCTGAGTGCGGATGCGCCTGATCGGGATGACGACGGAAAAAGTGGGGGCGTGCCCCGATCTCTCAGATTTACGGATATGGCTGATCGGTACGGACTGGGCCAAATCTCTCTCGATCTGGTCGGTTGGGGTACCGCCTTTTTTGACTATGACAACGACGGGCTACAGGACCTGTTTGTAGTCAACGGTAGTACGTTCGAACGTTCGGATAACACGCGTAAACTCGTATCCCAGCCGAACCTCCTGTTCTGAACAGGGATGCAGCAGACGGGTATTATGATGTCTCTCCTGTTAGTGGAGATGGTCTACAGCGTTTGAACGTGGGCCGCGGTGCCGCTTTGGGTGATTATGACAATGTCGGAGTTGGGGTCTCCTGTTTATCGTATAACAGCCTGGATCTGGTTTTCCGCATCGGCCAAGTCTGTTTTTCCCGTTCGTGGATACCGCTCTATCCGGCGCTCTAGACCCATCCGATCAGCAGATCGACACGATCTACCGGCAGCTTGCTCATTTTCGTAAAGAAGTGTCTGAACAATGGATGGTGAATCGACAGGCGGAATGACGGGCCCTGAGATGGGCCATCGCATATGAATCATAAATGGTGTAACCGGAGAATACATGGAGCACGAAGGCATGGGTATGGATCAGGACATGATGGCGATGATGGCCGGCATGCCGAATTGGATAGTCGTGCTGACCGTCGTGGCGATGATGGTCGTCTCCCTCTTTCTGGTCCTCTGGTTAAACCTTAGGCCGGCGCCTTCCGGTTCGAAGCGGTATTGGACCGCAGATCTGCTCAAACGGCCCTTGATCAACCGTATGGTCAAAAGCCGGTTCTTTCAGTTTTCTCTGCAGTTGCCGGTGGTTCTGCTCTTTTTGTTTATTATCGTTACGGGCTTGTTCGGCAATCAGTTGACCGCAAAGAATATCGCCCCACTGCTCACCTGGACCGTATGGTGGGCAGGTTTGATCCTGATCATCCTGATGATGGGCAAGTCCTGGTGTCTCATCTGTCCGTGGATGGCCCTGGCGCAGTGGATCGAGCGATTGAGTCTGTGGCAGAAACGATCGACCTCCCTCTCTCTGGGACGCAAATGGCCGACCCGATGGCGAAACATCTATCTGGCCACCGGCCTGTTCATCGGGCTGACCTGGCTTGAATTGGGCTACGGTATCACATTCAGTCCGGGAACAACTGCCTATCTCTCCATTTTGATGATCGTCATGGCGGTAGTTACCATCCTGATATTCGAACGGCAATCGTTCTGTCGATATGCGTGTCTTGTCGGTCGGGTCAGTGGGATGTACGCGCTGTTCTCCCCACTGGAAATTAGAAGTCGTGACTTAGCAGTGTGCAAGTCATGCCATACCAACGACTGCTATGTGGGCAACGACCAGGGCTACGGCTGTCCTACTTCGCAGTACCTGGGCACGATGAAAACGAACACGTACTGCATCCTCTGTTCGGAGTGTGTGAAGGCGTGTCCTCATGACAACGTAGCGTTGAATGCGCGTCCTTTCGGGGCGGATCTGTCAGGACAGACCAAAGGGCAGGCGGATGAAGCCTATCTGGTGATCGTGATGCTGTGTATGACCATTTTTCACGGTCTGACGATGACCCCGATCTGGTCGACCATAAAGACAACTATTACGCAGACGCTCGATGTGGGATATCTCGGGGCTTTTTCCGTAGGCATGGTGGGAATTCTACTTGTTCCCGCTGTCCTGTATACCGGCACGATATGGATCGCCCGGCTGGGCATGCGGCAGAACGTACTTACAATGAAACAGGGGTTCATCGTTTTCGCCTATCCATTTTTACCGATCGCCCTGTTTTATCATATGGCGCACAACACCGAGCACTTTTTTATGGAAGGGCAAAAGTTAATCGTGCTGGCTTCAGACCCCTTCGGTTGGGGTTGGAATCTGTTCGGAACAGCCGACCTGTATCTGGAACCCTTCGTACACCTTCCTACGATTTGGTGGATTCAGGCGGGCCTGATGGTTATTGGACAGATGGCAGGTGTCACGATCCTGGTACGCATCGCAAGGAAGCATTTTCCTACGTGGCAGCAAGCTTTACGCACACAGATTCCTATCCTGCTGTTGATGCTCGCCTGTTCGATATTGAACGCCTGGCTTACGTCCCAACCGATGATGATGCGAACAGGGATGTAAATCCAATATCAAAATGCTTCTTGCCATATGACGTGGATTACAGAATCGGCCTATATAAGGAGAACGGATTATGAAGAAACGATGGACAGGCATTCACATTATATATCTCATAGGGATCATGGCCGTATGTTTGGCGACCACAGAATTGAAGGCGCATCGAACCCAGGGACCGATTCAGGGCTTTCGAGAGCAATACGGCCATACCCCTGTCGTCGAGAAGACTGTAGACATCGATCGATACCATATTTATTTTTGCGCTTTCGATATAGGAAATGAAGTACATATGATTGCCTACGCGCGCTATCAAAACTCGGGTAATCTGTATCAGGATATGGTCCGAGTATCCGTGTACGATCCGGACGGGAATGCCTTGACGGTTTATCGGGATCATGTGACCACTGTGCTGGATGAACCGATCCGTTGGGCTTATCACCGGGAAGGATTACATGAGGTGACGGTGGAGCTTCGGCCATTCAAAAGCGGGGCCGGGCCACCTGTCTCAGCTTCATTTACGATGCCCCTGACCCGTGAAAGCCCTACTTCGTACGTCCTGGTATCCGCCACGGGTATCATATTAGTAACGATTCTGGCCGTAGTGATTATGAAGCGGAGAGGGTAACTATGTCCGCGCCCTTAAGATGGAATACCCACGAAAGTCTGGCCATCAAGAAGTCAAGGGCGGTCCGTCGAGAGGAATATCTCGACCACATAACCTTTACGACGAACAGCCGACCGTTGTTCACTGAAATCTTCGGACCGCTTATCGGTCTGAAAGACGAATGGTTGGCCCAGGGTGCCACGGAATCGGAGCTGGATTTCTCTGCCTTTCGATATCGGGGTCCGCAGCACGGGAGCATCCCGGTACAAACCGGCTGGCTGGGCGGTACCGAGGATCAGACGCTTGAAGAAACGGCGGAGCATATCATTACCCAGGATCGTATGGGCCGCCGGATGAAGTTGATGAAAGGCAAGGCTACGCTTCCGCTGCCGATGGACTATCCGGTGCGAAACATGGACGACTGGCAGCGTATCAAATCTCACTATACCTTTTCAGAAACCCGATTCGGACCGAATTGGAAAGAGATCGCGGATCAACATCTCAAGGCGGGCAACGTAGTCACGGTAAGCATCCCCGGCGGTTTCGATGAACCCCGCCAGCTTATGGGCGAAGAAGGAGTATGTCTGGCATATTATGAACAACCGGAGTTGATTCATGACATCCTGACGACGATAGGAGGTACGGCCTGCCGAGTGCTGGACCGTGTGTCCGCCGCCGTCCAGATCGATCAGCTCAGCGTGCATGAGGACATGGCCGGAAAAAGCGGTCCCCTCGCAGGTCCTATACAGGTGAAGGAATTCATCAAACCATACTACCGGCGGATCTGGGATATGCTTCAAACCCGGGGCGTGCGATTGTTCGATCAGGATTCCGACGGCGACATGAAACCGGTCATTTCCGATTTTCTGGAGGCCGGAGTAAACGTGATGCACCCTATGGAGGTCTCTTCCGATATGGACATCGTGGCTATTCGGGAGATCTATGGAAAACGGCTGGCGTTTTACGGCGGCCTGGATAAGCATGTCCTGCGCCGCAGTCAGGCGGACATCATAGAGGAACTCGAATACAAAGTGCCGCCCCTTGTACGCACCGGCGGCTGCATCCTTGCGATGGATCATCGCATTCCCAACGGCACGCCGCTGGCAAACTATCGGTTTTACATAGAAAAAATCTGGGAGATTTTACATCGAGAGACGGATAAGCTGGGATAAAAGATACATCAATAAATAAATGTTATAGTTATTGCCTGATTGATTTTACACAAATCCGCCCGCATCCCCCCTGCATACAGCCGTATGCAGGGGGGAACTTATTTTACCCCAATAGATTACGGGTTTTCGAACCGATAATATGCATACGGTAATATGCAGAACCATCCTT
>Ga0187827_10008139_pt1 | contig 11448 bp, 9 predicted proteins | sample ETNtaG_39_FD_167969 | JGI IMG/M metagenome (GOLD analysis project Ga0187827, IMG submission 167969) | Marine microbial and viral communities from oxygen minimum zone, Eastern Pacific Ocean - ETNP2014_SV_150_PacBio MetaG (Illumina Assembly) | ecosystem: Environmental > Aquatic > Marine > Hypoxic... | reverse complement strand
AACCCCGGACCCGCTGATTAAGAGTCAGCTGCTCTACCAACTGAGCTATGCGCCCGCAACGGGTTGACGCTATAGCAAAGCGCTCCACCTTTGTCGATACGTCCTTCGGCTCTTAGGGCTCCTCGTCAACGCCGCGCCGGCCGATGGCAACATCGCGATGCACATAGACCCCCATCAACAACCCAAAGCCGAGCAACACCACCAGCATCGCCGTGCCACCGTACGAGATCAGTGGCAGCGGCACACCGACGATCGGTATCAGCCCCATCACCATGGCAATATTGATGAAGACGTAGAGAAAGAATGTGGTGGTCACCCCGACGCCGACCAGGCGTCCGAAATGGTTGCGGCAGCGCAGTGAAATAGCGATCCCGTATACCAGCAAGAGCAGATAAAGGCCGAGCAGAGTCAAGCCGCCGACCAGCCCCCATTCCTCGGCCAACATGGTGAAGATGAAGTCGGTTTGCTTCTCGGGTAGGAAGTTGAGGCTACTCTGGGTGCCCTGCTGAAAGCCGCGCCCAAAGAGGCCGCCGGAGCCGAGCGCGATCTTCGACTGAATGATGTGGTATCCGGCGCCGAGGGGATCGCTTTCCGGATTGAAAAAGGTCAGCACCCGCTGCTGTTGGTATTCGCGCAGGAACTGCCAGACCACCGGCACCGAGGCTAAGCCCGCAACACCGACCGCCGCGAACTTCCACAGCCTGATGCCGGCGACGAAAAACATGGCGCCGCCGACCATCATCAGCATCAGCGCCGTGCCCAGATCAGGCTGGCGCAACACAAGAGCCGCCGGCGCCACGACCATGACCAGGGGCGGGATCATATACACGAAGCGGTTTACATCCTCTATCCGAGTAACGTGGAAGAACCGGGCGAGCGCCAACACCAAGGCCAGTTTCATCACTTCCGACGGCTGAATGGTGATGACACCAAGATCAATCCAGCGCTGGGCGCCCATGCCCACGCTGCCGCCCACCTCAACCGCCGTCAGCAGGGCCAGGGCGAGAAAATAAATGGCGTAGGCATAACGCAGCCACAAGCGAACATCGATTACCGCCACCGCCACCAACATCGCCAGCCCGGCGGAAAAGCGGATCATTTGGCGCGACGCCCACGGATCGAAGTTGCCTCCGGCCGCCGAGTACAGCATGGCGAACCCGATACCGGCGGTCGCACAGAGCAGCAAAACGAACATCCAGTGGATGTGCCACACCTTCTGGCGCAACGTCATCTCGGACCGGTTCAAGCCGAATTCGTCCATAAGGTCCTAACCTCCACCACGGACAACCGCCGCCGCCTGGACCGGATGACGCCGCTGCGTCGCCAGCAGGAGGTCGTGCGCGATAGGTGCCGCCACCTTTGATCCGCCGCCACCGTGTTCGACCACCACGGCCGCGGCATAGCGCGGCGCATGGACGGGCGCATAGCCGACGAACACCGCATGATCACGTTCTTTCCACGGCAAGTCTTCGTTCTTGCGCACGCCCTTTTCACGTTCGGCCTTGGTGATGCGGCGCACCTGTACGGTTCCCGTCTTTCCGCCCATCTCGAAGCCGGGCTCGGCGATGTGAGCGCGGCGCGCCGTGCCCAAGGGGTCGTTGACCACCCCGTCGGTGCCGCGGCGCACCAAGTCGAGGTGGCGCGGCGACACGCCCAGGGACTCGAACCCGCCCCGGTCCCTGGGAAGGGCACCCTTCCTGTCGACGATATCGCGGGTGACGTGCGGCTCTACCGCGAAACCGCCATTGACGATGCGCGCCGTCATGACCGCCAATTGCAGCGGCGTGACCAGGATGGGGCCCTGGCCGATGCCGGCAATCAAGGTTTCACCGAGATGCCAAGTCCCGCCAATGGTCGCTTGCTTCCACTCGCGCGTGGGAACCAACCCGGCCACTTCGCCAGGTACGTCCACGCCCAGAACCTGTCCCAATCCGAATTTTCGCGCCATCGCCGCAATGCGGTCGATGCCCGTGCGGCGCGCAATTTCATAAAAATAGACGTCGCACGACTGGGTGATGCCCTTTGTCAGATCAACATCGCCGTGCCCGCCCCGCTTCCAACAATGGAACTCGGCTTTACCCACTTTCAGCGAACCGGAGCAAAAAATGCGGCTGGCTGGGGTAATCACCCCCTTCTCCAAAGCCGCCAGTGCCACCACCATCTTGAAGGTCGACCCGGGAGCGTACTGGCCCGCGACGGCCTTATTGACCAGCGGTGCCCGTGGATTGGAGATCAGGGCCTTCCATTGCTCGGCTCCAAGACCTCGGTTAAAGGCATTGGGATCGAAACCGGGCGTCGAGACCATGGCCAGGACGTCGCCGGTATGGACGTCGAGAACCACCGCCGCGGCGCTTTCGCCAGCCAGACGCCGGCTCGCCAGCTCCTGCAATTCCATATCCAGGGTCAGGGTTACTTCCGTTCCCGGCTGTCCTTCCTGGCGCTCAATTTCCTTGATCACGCGGCCAACCGCGTTGACCTCGACCTGCGAGCTGCCGCCGGTGCCCCTGAGTGCCCGATCGTAGACCTTCTCAATACCGGTCTTGCCAATGCGGAATCCGGGGAGTTGCAACAAGGGATCGCCGTCGATTTCTTCTTCTGAAACGGCGGCCACGTAACCGAGCACGGAGGCGATGCTCTCGCCGTGGGGATAGTGGCGGCTTCGCCCGACATCGATCATGACCCCCGGCAAATCGGGGGTGTTGACCTCAATCCGCGCCACCTCCTCCCAGCTCAGGTTCTCGCGCACGGTGATCGGGATGAAGCTGCGCCTGCGACCCGCCTCTCGCAGGATGCGGCGGCGCTCAGCCTCGCCGATGTTGATGATGGCGCCCAGGGCATCGAGGGTCGCCTTGATCGGTTCAGCATCCTTGGGCACCAAGACGACTCGATGGTTTTGTTGGTTGACCGCCACCGGCACCCCAAAACGGTCGACGATGCGTCCACGGGGTGGCGACAGGAGCCGGATGTTGATGCGATTTTCGTCAGCCAGCGTGGCGTAACGTTCTGATTCCAGAACCTGGAGGTAGTACATGCGCCCAACCAGGGTCGACAACAAGACCAGCTTGCCCCCCGCCAGCAATGCCGTGCGCCGAGTGAACAGTTTCTGGCGGTCGCCGTCGCGCTGCATCTCACCCTTGTCCCAGGACCGAGCGCTGCCAAGAGAGGAAAAACCAGGCAAAGACCGGGAAGCATCCGAGCGTCACCAGATATTGGACAAGGACCGCCCGCGCATCGACCAAGGTAACGTGAATGGCCGAAACCAGGAGCCAACTCTCCGCCGCCGCGCCTGCCGCGACAAGGGCGAAACCGAGCCACGAAATCAAAAACGACTTGCCGGCAAAAAATCGTCGTTGCGACACGACCACCCCATAAATGGTGAGGAACACCACAATGTTGACGCCAATCGGCATGCCGGTCAAAACGTCTTGCAAAAACCCGATCAAAAAGACCGCGTAGGCCGGTAACAGGCGCGGCCGGTGCATGGCCCAATGATAGACCGCCATTACCGGCAGAAGCGGCGCCACCCGCGCGTAGACCGGTAGAAACAGGGGAACAACGCCGACCAAGACCAAGATCAAGGTGATCCCGAACGGCGTCAGATTCTTGGCCAGGGCATCAAGACGATACCAGACGGTCGATTTCATGGATCGGGCGTCGGCTGGCCGGCAGAAGGTTTAGCCACCGGGCGTGTGGATTGGGGCAGGGCGAGGATGCCGCTCAACCCAAAGTCGACGACGCGCACGTATTCAATGTGGTTGCGTTCGACGAAGGGCTGCACCCGGATACCGCTTTCACTCACAGACGCCACGACACCCACGGGAAGACGCGGCGGAAAGGCGCCGCCGTGGCCCGACGTGACAATGCGCTCGCCCGGCGTCACTGCCGCCCTTTGCGGCAAGCGGATGAGCCGTGGCCGGTCGGTGTTGTCGCCGGCAAGGATGGCCCGGATGCCTGATGATTCGAGGAGAACAGGGATGTGGGAATTGAGGTCGGTAATCAGCAAGAGCCGCGCCGAGCGGTTGCCTGTGGCAGCGATTCGTCCGACCAGTCCGTCTCCCGTGATTGCTACCGATCCCTTGCGCACGCCTTCGCGCGCACCGGCATTGAGGACAAGACTTTGGGAAAAAGCGCCAGAGTTATCGGCGATGACCCGGGCGCTGACGAAGCTGGCTGGCGGCACCGCATTGAAATTGAGCATGGCGCGGAGCGTCCCGTTCTCGGCCTCCATGCGGCGTGCCACGGTTTGCCAACGCAAGAGCCGCGCTTTCTCTTGGCGCAGGCGCTGGTTCTCGGCCCTCAGGTCGACCAGCTCGCGAACCTGATCAATTACCTCATTGGCGGTGGCGACGGGCCGCGACATCACGTCCAAAATGGGGGCGACGGCATCAGTGACGTGGGCGCGCACGCGTTCGACCATGACAGTATCGGCCTTGCCCAGCAGCATCAGGGCGAAAGCCGTCACCACCAAGCCCATATAGGCAAAGCGCTGGGCTAGATTTTTTATCGGCGCCGCAATGCGATAAACGGGCCGTTGTGGATCTTTCAAGTCGCTCCCCTACGCTGGATCCAGATGCACAAGAGAACAGATCATTGCAAAGGAAGCATCGTTCAAGAAATATATTAAGAAAAGCTTTCCAATTAGTACATGCTCGTTAAAATATTTTTCAGCGTCTTCATTTCCTCGAGTGCCCGTCCGGTACCAAGCACGACACAGGTTAGGGGATCGTCGGCAAGTGACACCGGCAACCCTGTGGAGTGCCGCAGTACATAATCCATGTTGCCCAGCAGCGCCCCGCCGCCGGTCAGCACGATGCCCTTGTCGACGATATCGGCAGCCAACTCGGGCGCCGTGTGCTCAAGCGCAACCTTGACCGATTCGATGATGGCGCCGACCGGTTCGGCCAGGCTTTCGGCAATCTGACGCTCGCTAAGCACTAATTCCTTGGGCACGCCGTTCATCAGGTCGCGGCCCTTAATCTCCATGGTACCGCCCTCTCCGTCCTCGGGCGGACAGGCGGAGCCGATTTCTTCCTTGATACGCTCGGCGCTGCTTTCGCCAACCAACAAATTATGGTTGCGCCGAATGTAGGCGATGATGGCTTCGTCCATCTTGTCACCGCCGATGCGTACGCTCCTGGAATAAACGATCCCACCCAGGCTCAGTACCGCAACCTCGGTCGTGCCGCCGCCGATATCCACCACCATGGACCCCGTCGGTTCGGTCACCGGAAGACCCGCCCCAATGGCCGCCGCCATCGGCTCCTCGATCAGGAATACACGGCGCGCGCCTGCGCTTTCGGCCGACTCCTGGATGGCCCGGCGTTCAACCGCCGTCGAACCCGAAGGGACGCAGACGATAACCTGGGGACTGGCAAAGCTGCGCCGGTTATGGACCTTGCGGATGAAGTGCTTGATCATTTCCTCGGCAACTTCGAAGTCGGCGATGACACCGTCACGCAAGGGCCGAATGGCGTGAATGTTGCCGGGCGTGCGGCCGAGCATTTGCTTGGCGTCCTCGCCGACGGCAAGAACATGCTTCTTACCCTTTATATCGGCGATGGCAACCACCGAGGGCTCGTTGAGGACAACGCCCCTGCCCTTCACGTAAACCAAGGTGTTGGCCGTTCCCAGGTCAATCGCCATGTCGGCAGACAAAAAACCGAAAAGTCTGGAAAACATCGGTCCTCGCTTATGTCCGTGGTCGCAGGCTTAGGCGCCTAACCCGGCGCCGGAGATCGTTCTCCGACGCCGAGAGACTATCTTATACGAACCCGTGTCCTCAAGGGCTAGGCCGAAAGTGCCGGCGGAACCGATTTCTCTCGTTTCACCAAGAGCTTGTTCAGCGCGTTCACATAGGCCTTGACCGACGCCACCATGGTGTCGGTGTCGGCGCCTTGGCCGTTCGTCGAGCGTCCGTTTTCCTCGAGGCGAACCGTCACTTCGGCCTGGGCATCGGTGCCATGGGTCACGGCATGGACCTGATAAAGTTGCAAACGCGCCGCGTGAGGAAACAGCTCCTTGACACAATTGAAGGCAGCGTCCACGGGTCCGTCGCCGACGCCCTTGCACGACTTGACCTCGCCATCGACGGAGAGCTCCATCTCGGCCTTGGGCGGCCGGTGCTTGGTGCCGCACTGGATTTCCAACGACACCAATTGAATACGGTCGTTGGCGCGCACCACCTCGTCATCGACCAGAGCGACGATATCGTCGTCGAAGACGTCCTTTTTCATGTCGGCCAGCTGCTTGAAACGGCGGAAGACGTCCTGGACCGCATTGTCGCCCAAGTCGTAGCCCAGTTCCTTCAATTTCTCGCGAAAGGCATGGCGGCCCGAATGCTTGCCGATGACAAGCTTGGACTGGCTCAATCCGACCGATTCGGGGGTCATGATCTCATAGGTGCCGGCATGCTTAAGAACGCCGTCCTGGTGGATTCCCGCCTCGTGTGCGAAAGCGTTGGCACCGACGATGGCCTTATTGGGCTGAACCACGAAACCGGTGACCGTGGAGACCAGGCGCGAAGCCTTAATGATATGCTCGGTGGTAATACCGGTATCGAACGGCAAGTGGTCTTGGCGGGTGCGTAACGCCATGACCAGTTCTTCCAGAGACGCATTGCCGGCACGCTCACCCAACCCGTTGATGGTGCATTCCACCTGGCGCGCGCCGTTGGCGACGGCGGCCAGCGAATTGGCCACCGCCAGACCCAGGTCATTGTGGCAGTGCACCGAAATCACCGTCTTGTCGATGTTGGGCACGCGGTCGAACAACATGCGGATCAGGGCGGCGAACTCGTCGGGCACGGCATAGCCCACGGTGTCGGGAATATTGACCGTGGTGGCGCCCGCCGCGATGGCGCTTTCGACGCAGCGGCACAGGAAGTCGTGCTCGGTGCGCGAACCGTCCTCGCACGACCATTCCACGTCGTCGGTGTAGTTGCGCGCCAGGCCGACGCTTTCGATGACCGCCTCGTGCACAGCGTCGGGCTCCATCTGAAGCTTGTGCTTCATATGCAGCGGACTTGTCGAAATGAACGTGTGGATACGTCCGCGCGAAGCCGGCTTAATGGCCTCGGCGCAGCGCTCAATGTCCATCTTGGTCGCCCGGGCGAGGCCGCAGACGGTGGAACCGGTTACCACCTTGGCGATCTCGAGCACCGCCTCGAAGTCGCCGTCCGAGGCGATGGGGAAGCCGGCCTCGATAACGTCGACGCCCATGCCCTCAAGGACCTGGGCTATACGCAGCTTCTCTTCCAAGTTCATGGAAGCGCCCGGCGATTGCTCGCCGTCGCGCAGTGTCGTGTCGAATATGATGACTCGCTCTGATTCCGTGCTCTTACTCATGGGTCTAATCCTCTCTACAACCAGGTGCATTGCGGGGTGTCACTCTGTCCGCATCCCCTAAACGCCGGTCATGTATCGACTGCGGGCGTTCAGGGGCACCTAAGTCGAAGGTTCCCATTGAGGCTTGGCAGGAGGGCGAGCAGGAAACGGACGGGCGCGCGGCCGTCGGCACGAAGCGGAAAGCCCGCTCCTCCGATGGTGTCGCGTCCGTTGCCCAAGGCGTTCATCGTTCCTGCCCTTCGATCATCCAGGGGGTTAGTCCCACCGAACGAAGCCCCTGTATAGCACAAATAAATCCAAGGTTTTAAAATTTTGTCAACACGCCCGTCCGCCGATCCGGCGAATTCGACGGGGGCGCCAACGGCGCTTCGGCGATCCAAGAACAAGGGAGCACGGGTGCGCCGCCACCGGTATCTGCAATTAGTCCTTGCATTCATACCGTATTTTATGGTAAAGTAAAAATAACAAATTGATATACAATGAGATAAATCGCGAGGCCCCGTCAATGCGTCTGACATCCACAAAAATCGTGCGGGGAATCATGATCCCGGCAGTCACCCTCGCCATCGCACTGGTGGTCGGAGAGTCCTTGCGCTCCCCTTTTGGGCACACCGACAGACTCGACACGACAGAGCACGTAATCATGGGCCACCCCTTCGAAGTGCCCAAGGCCTACCTGATACTCAGAGAACAATGGGTTCCCAGTGAGATGGGGCCGGGGAACAGTATCTTGATGAATGGACTGCTGCCCAATATCGATCCGTATTCGGAGCAAACCGCCCAATTCTGGGAGGGCGTCGACCATTACCTTAAGTTTGTCGATTTTAGCCTTAAGGGCATCATCTATGGGACCGGGTTATGGGAAGATTACTTTCAGGCCGAATTCCTCAGCAGATGCAGTCCGGGGCCTTTGGATTTTCTTAACTGTGAGGATCCGCTTTCCATCGATTTCAAATCCCATGAGATTCTAGTCAAGATCAAAGAAGAGAAGAAAATCGGCCTCGTATGCTCTAGATCGGGCGCTCACATAAACGAATTCTGTGAAGGATTTTTTCCTCTGATCGACAACATCAAACTCAGTATTCGTTTCGGGAAAAAACATTTGGCCCGCGCCGAGGCCATCATCGCCCGGGTCTACGAACTGGTTTGCCGTTTTTACCAACCAGGCCGGCGCGCCGTAACCTACAACCATTGCGAGACGGGGGTTTACCATGGAAAGACGGGAACGTAATAATTTCGACCAAGCGCTTAAGGAGGGTCAGAGGCGGATCGACTCCGGTGACATTGACGGCTATTGGCGCCTAATGGCGCGCCATGATCCCTATGCCGAACTGGCCGGCGACGTCGCGGCGGGAAGAGGCGCCTTGGCTGCCATCGCAACAGGACGTTTGCAGCAGGCCGCCCGCGAAACTCGGGGTCACGAATTCTCCCCTAAAGAAATTAGGGCACTCCAGCACGAGATAGCTAAAGCCGACTTAAAAAAGCGTCAAAAAAATGTAGCGGACAAATCCGATATCCGTGTGACTTCTCAGGATACCGTAAAATACCACCGTGATGTCTTAAGTTGGAAAAAGTCTGCCCGAAGGGACTTACACACCCCGTCACCTTCAGAAGGTTATGGGCGGTTTCTGGAGCACCTATGCCGGGACGCCGACCAAGGACGTTTCGGGCCCCAATTTCTGGAAGGCCTACGCGGAACATAAGGCGAAGGATATAAAAGGCTTCGTCAGCAATCCTGTCGGTTACGTCCATGACCTGGCAAAGTTCGGGAAGACCCTGGGCCAAGCTGTGGGGCATGTGTCCGACCATTTGGATAGGAAATTTTTCGAGTGGCTGGAGGGTATTGACAAGGCACGCGCCGTCGAAGTGCTTTCGCGAACCAACCCGCCGCGCAAGCCGATCCCGCCGCCGTCCGCACCGGCACAGACGATTTCCCCCGGCGCCCGGCCCGCACTCGGTGGGTCGGCGCCAGAGCCGGCCCCGCCGCCCGCCCGGCCACGCAACAAGCCGGTGACCGGCCTCGACCGTCTCCAAGATCTCTTCGGCCGGCCCTTCCAACACTTGGTCAAGACGGCCAGCGGCCGGGTGCCGGTCGATGACCCCGCTATTCTGCATGTCGATGAGATCGATGCCCTAATGACCTCTTCGGCCTATCGTCAGTCCGTGCATCCCCAGTACGAGAAGACCCAAAACTCGGTGAAAAAGTGGTTCGAGGCGACCTACCCTGGTCCCGTGCAATACGACGCCACCGGGCGCATGATCCGTCAGCCGCGCCGCGACCGACCGGCCTCGGCGCCGTCCTGGATTCAGGGCATGGACGCCATGAGCCTGCGCGGCCGAAAAAGGATATCCTGACCGGGGCGGCGCTTCCCGGCGGTCGGCGTATTCGGCGCAAGTCCAGCGGCCTAGTCTGAGTTTCGCGTATTGCCGCCCGCCGGCGGCGCGGCCTATTCCGCCGCGACGCCGGGCAGGCCGTCCAAGGCCTTGGTCAGGGTCGCCTCGTCGTAGGCTTCGTCGACCAGGGAGCCGGCGAAGTAGTCGGTATAGGCCTGCATGTCGAAATGGCCGTGGCCCGACAGGTTCAAGAGGATGGCGCGGCCGCTGCCCTCTTCCTTGCACTTGAGCGCCTCGTCGATGGCCGCCTTGACGGCATGGGTCGATTCGGGCGCCGGCACGATGCCCTCGGTGCGGGCGAACTGAACCCCGGCGGCGAAACAATCCAACTGGTAAAAGGCCGCCGCCTCAATCAAGCCAAGGTCGAGAAGGTGGCTGACCATCGGCGCCATGCCGTGATAGCGCAGCCCCCCGGCATGAATTCCCGAAGGCACGAAGGTGGAGCCGAGCGTAAACATCTTGACCAGGGGTGTCAGATGGGCGGTGTCGCCGAAGTCGTAGGCGAAGGTGCCGCGGGTCAGGGTCGGACAGGCGGCCGGTTCGGTGGCGATGACGCGGATGTCCTCGCCGCCGCGCAGCTTGCGCCCCAGGAAAGGGAAAACGAGGCCGGCGAAGTTGCTGCCGCCCCCGGCACACCCGATGGCGATATCGGGATAGTCGCCGGCCATCTCCATCTGCTCCAGGGCCTCAAGACCGATGACGGATTGATGGATGAGCACGTGGTTGAGGACGCTGCCCAAGGAATACTTGGTATCGTCGTTTTGGGCGGCGACTTCCACCGCCTCTGAAATTGCGATGCCCAGGCTGCCCGTCGAATCAGGGTCCTGGGCCAGAATTTGGCGCCCCGATTCGGTCTCCTCGCTGGGGCTGGCGACGCAGCGCGCACCAAAGGTTTCCATCAGAGCGCGGCGATAGGGCTTCTGCTGGAAGCTGACCTTGACCATGTAGATATCGACCTCAAGGCCGAAGAGCGACCCCGCCATGGCCAGGGCCGATCCCCATTGGCCGGCGCCGGTCTCGGTGGACAGCCGCTTGGTGCCCTCTTCTTTGTTATAGAAAGCCTGGGCCACCGAGGTGTTGGGTTTGTGGCTGCCGGCCGGGCTCACCCCTTCGTATTTGTAATAAATCCGGGCCGGGGTATCGAGGGCCGCCTCCAGCCGACGGGCGCGATGCAAGGGCGACGGGCGCCACATGCGATAGACGTCGCGCACCGGTTCGGGAATTTCAATTTCGCGCTCGGCGCTTACTTCCTGGCCGATCAGGGCCATGGGAAACAGCGGCGCCAGGTCGTCGGGTCCGATGGGCTGGCCGGTTCCCGGATTGAGAACCGGCGCCAGGGGCTCGGGAAGGTCGGCGGCGATGTTGTACCAGTGCTTGGGAATCCGGTCTTCCGGCAGCAGAAATTTGACGGTGTCGCTCATGGCTCGTCCCCCCTTCAATGCTCCCTGCCCATCAATCCCGGCAGAATTCACGACAGATTACTTTGCATCTTCGGCTTGCCGGCGGGCTTGGTCAAGAGACGGCGGGCGGAAGGGCGGAGTCGAGGCTCCATCGAGACCGGGTTCAGGCGTCGAGGCGACGCAGGTGAAGCATGATGTTCTCGTCGAACCACGCGATCGCCGACGGGTTGGTGAAATGACGCCGCAGGCTATCCTCGAAGACGGTCAGACTGTTCTTGAACTCGTCGTCCGAGAAGAGGCTGAACGTGGAG
>Ga0187827_10008135_pt1 | contig 11450 bp, 15 predicted proteins | sample ETNtaG_39_FD_167969 | JGI IMG/M metagenome (GOLD analysis project Ga0187827, IMG submission 167969) | Marine microbial and viral communities from oxygen minimum zone, Eastern Pacific Ocean - ETNP2014_SV_150_PacBio MetaG (Illumina Assembly) | ecosystem: Environmental > Aquatic > Marine > Hypoxic... | reverse complement strand
AAGTGCAAGGTTGAGTTCGAGTTCGAGTTCAAGTTCGAGTTCAAGTTCAAGGTTGAGTTCGAGTTCAAGGCGCAGGGGACTATTCGTTGAGAAGAAAAAGGAACGCGTTCTTTTTTCTTGGAAAACCCCCCCACCCCCAAAGACGAACCGCGCTGAAATATAACGATAGGACCCGGGCAGCTGTGCTATGTAATTGGAAGATATATTGACAATAGGCCCACGATATGCTATACTATTATTGTTACCTACTAACTATTATATAGGAGAAAAGTTATGGATAACGAAACTCTCGCTAAGGAACTTTTTCTTATTGCCGCAACCATGTTGCATGATAAGGACGAGGCTCTCGATCAGTTGGTCGGTTTTCTGAAAGACCAACCCACCGACTAATTACTATCGGGGAGGGGTGTTGTGCCCCTCCCCTTTTTGCTCTTGACAAAAATTTTTTCTCCTGTTATTTTATAATCATGACCCTCACCACAGAAAACCAAACTTATTTACTTCGTCTAAGGCGAATGGGTCATTCTATAGCTTCAATTTCTGAAATGACTGGAAAAACTCCATCTTCTATAAATAAGTCTTTACAAGGAGCGTATGCGAAACTTCATATGGAACATGAGGCTATAGAAGCGCGAGACTTAGAACTATCTAGATTGGATGAAATAACAGCGTCTTTTTACGAACTGGCCACGGGAAAAAAGACACACAAAGATGATGACGGCCTGGAATACACGCCACCCCCAGACGAGAAGGCCGCTGAAGTAATTTTTAAGGCCATGGATAGACGAGCGAAACTTATGGGGTTGGACGCACCGGAACAAAAAACGGTTGAAAGTAATGTTCAGATAGGGTGGATCGAAGACGACACCCCATCAATTATTGAAGGAGAAGCTTCGCAAACCCTTGATCTAGATAATAAGAATATCACGACACGACAGATTGTTGAAGGTACAATCCCACTTCCAAATGATGATTAATAGGTAAGATCATGCGGCACCGTATAGCGAATGTAGTCACAATCAAACAAGCCCAAAACCTCGCCCAGAATATTACTTATCTAACGTTCAGTGATAAGAGACTTACGCGTATCTTAGCCCATATAAAATCTAAAGTAGATATTAATACTATGGCCCCCTCTTATGTTAGAGTCGAACAAAAACCCGGGGGGCACCCATGGCATTTGGACACCGGAACTAAGAACCATATGTCGTGGTGTAAATATACGGCGCGGGTTTTATTAACACCGGAAGATAGTTTTGAGGGTGGTGGTTTTTATTTCAGAGATGATCCCAATAATGCTTTATTTGGATATCGGGATCTTATTTTGTTCGACCAAATACCACCAAACGAACATTTTGTGGCTAGTCATAGTGGAGACAGGAGGGTGCTCCTGATGTTTTTTGCCTAATAAAATAATTATACCTTATAGGCCTCGCCCCCTTCAAAAAGAAATACATGAAACTGTGGCCAGGTTTTCAGTTGTTGTCTGCCACAGAAGATTTGGAAAAACGGTGATGGCTGTTAACCGCGCTATACGGAAATTGGTTAATGCAAAACAAAAAGAATTACCCAGACCACGCGCTGTTTATGTGGCCCCTCTTTTTAGGCAAGCTAAACAAATTGCATGGGATTATGCTAAATTTTATTGTCAGGGACTACCCGGATACAAACCAAATGAATCAGAACTTAGAATAGATTTTTTAGATGGTTGTCGTCTGTTTTTAATAGGCGCTGATAGCCCAGACTCTATTCGAGGTATTTACGCTGATGATGTGGTTCTAGATGAATATGCACAAATGAATCCCAAGATGTGGTCCGAAGTTTTACGGCCCGCACTTACAGATAGAAGAGGAAGTGCTATGTTCATTGGAACCCCGAAGGGCAAGAATTCTTTTCACGATTTATACCAAATGGCGATTAATAAAGATAATCCTGATTGGAGTGGTCATATGTTTAAAGCCAGCGAAACAGGATATGTAGATGAAGGAGAACTCATAGCTGCCCACAATGATATGACTGAAGAAGAATACGCTCAAGAATATGAATGTTCATGGGAAGCGGCAATTAGAGGGGCATATTATGGTAAACATATGGAAGCTCTCACCACAGATAAGCGAGTAGGGACAGTTCCATATGAACCTACTTTACTAGTCCACACGGCGTGGGATCTTGGAATAGATGATTCTACGGCAATATGGTTTTATCAACAAGCAGATAGAGAAATACGCTTATTGCGTTTTTATGAAAATAGTGGCGCGGGGTTAGATCATTATGTTCAATATATGCAGACTCTGGGTTATACTTATGGGGAACATTTCCTACCTCATGATATTAAAGTCAAAGAATTATCTACAGGTCGTAGTCGTTTAGAAATGTTGCGCGGTCTAGGTATTCGTGGGCGGGTAGTGCGTAAAATACCAATAGATGATGGTATAAATGCAGTAAGAGCAATTTTACCCCGATGTTATTTTGATGAAACTAACTGTGGCAAGGGGGTAGAAGCTTTAAGGCAATACAGAGTTGAGTTTAACGAAAAAACTCAGGCCTTTCGCCAAAGACCCCACCATGATTGGACCAGCCACGGAGCGGATGCCTTTAGATATCTGGCAGTATCTTTAAAGGACGATAAATATATGCCCCGTCAACTCGTCGCCCAGACCGATTATGATGTATTTCACCCTACTGACCCTAGAAAGACAGCAGATGGGACGAATTGGGACCCTTGGACATGAATATAAGGCCCATGCTGCCGGAAGAAATTGACGAAACTATCGCTCTTGGGTCTGTGATGCACAAAGAATCAAGATATAAAAGATTTGATTATGCATGGAATAAATTACGTCAGTTAGGAGTATCTATTATTACAGAACCCCACTTATGTTGTTATATTGCAGAAAAAGATAATAAAATAGTGGGGGTAATGATACTCGTATGTGCAGAACATTATTCAGCCACGGTAAAAATTGTTAGTGATGTATTATTCTATGTTCATCCCGATTATAGAGGATCTAGCGCAGCGGTGCGTTTATTAAAGGAAGCAGAGAAATGGGGAAAGATTCAAGGGGCAGCAGAAATTAATGTCGGATTAAGTTCAGGAATTGACACAGAAAAAACGATTTGCTTTTTTAAAAAAATTGGTTATACCCAAGAAGCAGTTCAAATGTCTAAGGAGATTATATAATGTGTTTAAGAGCAATATTTGGTGGGGGGACACCGTCACCACCAGCGTTACCACCTATGCCACCAGCCCCCACAAAGAATATGGCCGCTGTTGAAGATAAAAAGAAGTCGGCAAGAAAGCGAGCTGCTGCCGCAACTGGCCGTGGTAGCCAAATTCTCACTGCTGGTTTAGGAGCAACTGGTACAGCACCAACGGAGAAAAAGAAATTAAAAACATTAGGCGCGTAAATGCCCTTGTTAAAAGGTAATTCGAATCGAACAATAAAGAGTAATATTAAGACTCTTTTGACGGATGGTTACCCTCGTAAACAGGCTGTGGCGATTGCAATGAGAAAGGCTGGAAAGTCGAAAAAGACTAAGGAGAGCTAATTATGCCTGAACAAGTAGATGAAATTTTACGACGACTAAAGGCCCTCGAAGAATCCCGTCGTAATTGGGATGCTAATTGGCAAGAGGTATCAGAACTAGTGATGCCCCGCCGATCCGATTTTATTAGTATAAGGCCGAAGGGGGATAAGCGCGGGATGAACGCTGTTGATTCTACGGCCATTATTGCTAATGAACTTCTTGGTGCCGGTCTTCATGGTATGTTAACTAACCCAGCTTCAAAGTGGTTTACTTTAAGAATTACTGACGCGAATTTAATGCATGTACCTCAGGTATTGCAGTGGTTAGACGAAGTTGAAAATCGAATATTTGCCCAGCTCAATTCATCCTCTACTAGTTTTTCATCCCATATGCATGAATTATATATGGATATTACAGCCTTTGGGACGGCAGTGATGTTTATTGGTGAAGATGATGAAAAAGGTGAAGTTACTTTTTCTACACGCCATCTTAAAGAATGCTATCTTGCTGAAAACCAACATGGAATTATTGATACTGTGTATCGTAAATTTGAATTTACTGTTCGACAGATTGTTCAAAAGTGGGGTATGCAGAAAGCGGGGGATGAAGTTAAAAAATTATGGGACAAAGAAAAATTTGATGTCCCCCTTGATATTCTTCATGCGTGTTATCCTCGAAAAGATAAATTTCGTGAGCCGGGGAAGAAAACTCCTGAGGCTATGCCTTGGGCTTCTACTTATGTTTTATGTAAGCATAAGCATATAATCGATGAAGGGGGATTTGAAGAAATGCCCTATGTGGCTCCCCGATGGGTGAAAGCAGCAGGGGAAATATATGGTAGAGGACCTGGTATTAATAATTTACCCGATATCAAGATGTTACAAGAAATGTCTAAAACAATTATCAAGGCGGCACAGAAAGTAGTAGATCCCCCCTTACAGCTTGAAGATGATAGTGTTCTTAGTCCTGTTCGCACTGTTCCTGGGGGGTTAAATTTTCGTCGTCCCGGGTCTGAAAGAATTGAGCCGTTAATTACTGGCGCGGATTTACCCGTAGGGTTTGAGATGTTACGAGATCTTCGTGAACGTATCCGCAGTGGATTTTATATCGATCAATTGCAATTGAATACTGGTCCACAAATGACGGCAACTGAAGTATTACAAAGGACGGAAGAAAAACTTCGACTCTTAGGTCCAGTTCTTGGACGACTGCAATCAGAATTACTTAGTCCTTTGGTAAATCGAGTATTTGGGTTATCTATGAGGAGGGGTAAATTTCCTCCTCCCCCAGAAGTCTTGGCTGAAGCAGAATATAACGTTGAATATGTATCTCCATTAGCTCGTGCCCAAAAACAAGTGGAGGCTAATGGGCTTTTGAGAATGTTTGAGATAGGAACACCTTTATTACAGATAGCCCCGCAGGCGGGGGAAGTAATGAAAGCAGAAGATTCACTTCGTTGGTTGGGTGGGTTATTTGGAGTCCCTAATTCTCTATTTAAAACTCCGGAAGAATTAGCTAAAATCCGTGAAGCACAGGCACAGGCACAGGCACAGGCACAAATGGCCGAAGAAGTTGTACAAGGTGCGGATGTAGTTCAAAAATTAGCAGCGGCGGCACCAAGTGACGAATTCCAAGCAGGTTAAGCAAGCTAAGCAATTAAAGCGTGATTATGAAATAACATTTAGTTCCCCTGAAGGGAAACGTGTATTACATGATCTTGCTATTAATGGTCATGTTCTAGAAACCTCTTATAATCTAGAACCGACTCTGATGGCCTATAATGAAGGGGCCAGGAATTTTGTCCTCAGAATACTTACGATTTTAAAATATAAACCTGAGGATTTTATCACCCTTTCTAAGGAGACATAGTCATGACTGAAGAAACAAATGTAGAAGAAACAAATGTAGAAGAAACAAATGTAGAAGAAACAAATGTAGAAGAAACAAATGTAGAAGAAACAGATTGGCGCGACGCTCTGCCCGAAGATATTCGTTCTGATCCTAACTTTTCAAAATATACTTCTATGGAAAGTTTTGCGAAGGGACATCTCAATGCTGTATCAATGCTTGGTAAGGAACCAGAATTTGAAGTCCCCGAAAACGAGGATGAGCGTAATGTTTTTTTCAACAAGTTAGGTCGCCCTGAGACTTCAGATGAGTATGAGTTTAAATCTGTTGAAGGTATGCCGGAGATAATGCAGCCTTATGTTGACGCCCGAATTAAGTCTTACAAAGAATTAGCTCATAAAGTTGGGTTATCTTCGACTCAGGCTTCCACTCTTCATGATTGGTATATGGACGGAAATCTTGAAGCTCATAAAGAAACACAAGAAACAGCCCAGTCTATGCAAAATGAATCACAGGCTGCGCTTGAGAAAGAATGGGGTTCAGCGTATGATTTAAATGTTACTCATGCGCGAGCCGCGCTTGCAGAATTTGCCTCGCCAGAACTTGTAGAGTATCTTGAACAAACAAAACTTGGTAATAACGTTGAGATGATTAAAGCCTTCTTTAATGTTCGTAAGGCCATGATTGGTGATGCCGGGATTGTTGGTGATGGTACTGCTGGGATAACTGCTGCAGGGGCTGATGCTCAAATTAAAGAAATCATGGCTCGTCCCGAATATTGGGATTCTGAGAGTCAAGAGCGACCCGCCCTTGTAAAGAAGGTTCATGGTCTTATGCAACAACTTCATCCCACAGAGGGTTGACAGAAGTTTATTCAATAGTGTTTACTTCTTCATGGCGTTGCGCTTAGATACCGGTTGTTGAATCCCGCCTGAGCCACGTAACACCAATCAAAGAGGCCGGGATACCCCCCGATACCCTCGAAGAGAGGTTTGTTCTGACCACTTTTTGAGAGGATGAGCGCAATGAGCACTCAGATTACTACTGCCTTCGTTGAGCAATACTCAGCGAATGTGCAGCATCTGGCGCAACAGCAAGGTTCGCGGTTGCGTGGCGCAGTTACCATCGAGAATGTCGTTGGTAAAAATGCGTTTTTCGAACAGTTGGGGCCTACTACCGCAAGGAAGAGGACTTCCCGGCATTCGGATACCCCCCGTATGGACACTCCTCATGCAAGGCGGCGTGTCTCCCTAGTCGATTACGATTGGGCGGATCTCGTTGATAACGAGGACCGTATTCGTATGTTGATCGATCCTACTTCCCCTTACTCTCAAGCTGCTGCTAATGCTATGGGCCGTGCTATTGATGATGCTATCATTGATTCTGCCGATGGAACAGCTTACACGGGTGTGGATGGTTCAACTTCCACTTCTTTCGACACAAATAACGTCGTTGATGTTCAGGTAGGAGTTACCCCTGCTGCTGATACGGGCCTTAACGTCGGAAAACTCCGTGCTGCCAAAGAAGTTTTAGATGCTAATGAAGTTGAGGATGATGGTCGTTATCTCGCTCTCAACGCTAAGCAACTAAAAAACATGTTGGCGGAAACAGAAGTCACGAGTTCGGATTATAATGTCGTGAAGGCTCTTGTCAATGGTGAGCTAAACACGTTTTTAGGATTCGACTTTATTCGCACTGAGCGTATTGAAACCGATACCAATTCTGATCATAAAGTATTGTTCTGGCAGAAAAAAGGCATTCTGTTGGGTATCGGTCAAAACCCAATGGCGAAGATCACGGAACGTGACGATAAAAATTACGCGACACAAGTATTTTTCTCCATGGCTATTGGGGCGACCCGCATGGAAGAAGATCGTGTCGGGTATATTGAATGTGATCCGAGCTAATAGAGGAGTATGAACGATGGCTGTTACTACCCAAAAATCTACTGAATATACTAATGCCACCGCTACTCCCATCGTCAATAACAACACAACAGAGGAACATGGTCGGGTGCGTTGTGCATTTTTTACCTGCACTCAAGATGGTGCAGGTGATGCCACGTCATCGGCGGCTCTGTTTAAGTTACCACCTGGGCGTGTGCGGTTATTGATGTCGCAATCCAAGGCTTATGTGAACTGGACAACTTCTAGTGCCACACTCGACCTTGGTTGGGATGCTTATGTTGCGATGGATGGTACTACTACGGCGGCTGACCCCGACGGTCTTATCAACGCGCTTGATGTTGATACTGTTGGTTTCCAGACGCTGGAAGGTGCTATTGCTGCTAATCTTTTGACTGGGGGCACTTTTGTTCTAGAGTCGAAGGGTGGCGTTGTTATTCGTGCTACTTCGCAGGATACAGCAATAGCAGACGGTGATGATTTGGTTGGGTTCATCTTGTATGTGATGGACTAAGCTGATTGGTTTGGGGGGCTTAGGCCCCCCATTCCTTTTAGGTAGGACCATGTTAAATATAGTGATATTAGAGGCGGTATCGAACGTTCCAGAGTTGTAGGGTTCTGTTCGAATCGCCTTTATTACTATGTGGTATAAAGTAGGAGAATAATATGGCTACATCTGAAGTTGCAATTTGTAATCTTGCTTTGACTAAGCTTGGTCAGGAACAAATTTTAGCTCTTACCGAAAATAGTAAGGCGGGCCGTTTGTGTAATTTGCATTATGCTCATACCCGTGATGCTCTTTTGCGTGATCATTTATGGAATTTTGCGATAAAGCGAGTAGAATTAGCTCTGAGCACTACTACCCCAGCTTTTGATTTTGCGTACCAGCACACATTACCTTCTGATTTATTACGATTATTAACAACAAATCTTACGCGTGATGCAGAATTTAAAGTTGAAGGTGAATTTCTTATGAGTGATTCATCTTCTGTAAAGATTAAATATATAGCTCAAATCACAGATGTAGGTTTATTTGATCAATTATATATTGAAGCTTTATCTGCGCGGTTAGCTGCAGAATTAGCAATACCTTTAACGGATAGTAAAGCACTCGCAGAATTAATGTTTGGTTTGTACCACGACAAAATGCGGTCTGCCCGCTCTGTTGATGCTATGGAAGGTACCCCAGATAATATCAAGGCTGATGCATGGCTAGACGCTAGATTAGGGTATGTAAGCCCTTACAATGCCTAAAGCGCAATATATACAGACTAATTTTACTGCTGGGGAAGTATCACCCCGTTTAGAAGGTCGTGTTGATTTTGCAAAATATGTTAATGCAGTAAAAACTATGGAAAATATGACAGTACTCCCCCATGGGGGGGCTGTTCGTAGAGGAGGTTCTCGCCATATAACTACCGTAAAAACCGCCTCTAAAAAAGTGCGATTAGTATCATTTGAATTTTCAGTTGAACAAGCGTATATTTTAGAATTTGGGGATTTGTATATACGATTTTATAAAGATAAAGGTCAAATCCAGTCAGGCTCTCCCGCCGCCGCCGTTGAGGTAGTGTCTCCTTACACTGAAGCTCAATTATTTGAATTAAGTTTTACCCAATCAGCGGATACTTTATATATTGTTCATAAATCCCATGAACCTAGAATCCTTACACGTACTAGTCATACAGCATGGACACTTTCAACATTTCAATTAATTGCTGGTCCTTTTCTTCCTGTAAATACCACTTCAACTACTATTGCTCCTTCTGGTACTACTGGTAATATTACTCTTACCGCGTCATCAACAACTGGGATTAATGGTGGTGCAGGGTTTTCAACTGCTGATGTAGGTAGGCTTGTACAGATTGATCATTCTGATACTTTTGGCCATGCCAAAATTACTGGGTATACTAGTTCAACATTAGTTGATGCAACGGTCCAAGACGATAGAGATTTTGGTGCTACTAGCGCAGATGTTGATTGGGCTTTGGGTCATTTTTATGTTGATAATTGGCCAACTGTAGTTGCGTTTTATGAAAATCGATTGGCGTTTTCTGGTGCACCTAATAACCCCCAAACCTTAACATTTAGCCAAACTGATGATTATTCTAATATGTTAGCGGGGGATGAAGATAATGAAGCTATGGTGTATACTATAGCCACTGATCAGGTTAATGCTATTCGATGGATGAACCCAGGGCAAGTATTGGTAGTTGGGACTGCAGGGGGTGAATTTGTTGTATCAGCCTCTGCTTCAAATGAAGCTTTAACGCCTACTAATGTTCGCGTTGTTCGTCAAACTACTTATGGTAGTTATGCTATAAGTTCTTTACGAATTTCTGATGTTGTGTTATTTTTACAACGCGCACAGAGAAAAATAAGAGAATTTGTATTTCAATTTACATCAGATTCATACGTTGCTCCTGATTTATCAATCTTATCAGAACATATAACGGAATCGGGTGTTGTTGAAATAGATTATCAACAGGAACCTAACTCCGTAATTTGGTGTGTTTTAACGGATGGAACTCTTGTTGGGATGACATACCAACGTGATCAGGATGTTGTTGCATGGCACAAACAGATATTAGCCGGAGTGTCTGCTACGGATGGTACTCAAGCAAAAGTAGAATCTGTAGCTGTAATTCCTGCCCCCACTGGTGGTGCGGATAATGTTGGTAGGGATGAATTGTGGGTAGCTGTTCAACGGTATGTTAATGGCGGAGTTGTTCGGCACATAGAGGTTATAGAAGCTGGTCTTGAAGACCCTAATTCTCAAGAAGAGGCCTTTTTTGTAGATAGTGGCTTATCTTTAAATAATCCTATTACTATTACAGGGGCTACGGCTGCTGACCCTGTTGTTATTACGGCTGCATCACATGGTTTATTGGATACGAATAGTGTTGATATTCGTGGTGTCGCTGGTATGACGGAACTAAATAACCGTCGTTTTACTGTTGCTAATAAAACCACCAATACATTCGAATTATCAGGTGAGAATGGGTTGGCACACACGACGTATATTTCTGGGGGCACTGCAAGACTGGCTACTACAGCCATTAGTGGTCTTTCACATCTTGAGGGTGAATCAGTTATAATTTTGGGTAATGGCGCGGTTCAACCTTCAAAAACAGTGTCTAGTGGAGCTATTACTCTGGAAACTGCCGCCAGTATTGTTCATGCGGGGTTACCGTATACTTCTAAATTAATAACTCTTAATTTAGAAGCTGGTAGTGCTGACGGTACGGCACAAGGTAAGAGTAAACGAATTACTGAGGTCACAGTTAGATTGTATCGTTCTCTTGGGATACAAGTTGGTCCCGAAGGGGGGCCCTTGGATATTATTCCATTTCGCGATAGCTCAGACTTGATGAATTCCCCCCCAGCGTTGTATACTGGGGATAAATATTTAGCATACCCACAAGGACATGACACTGGAGGCAACGTGGAGATCCAACAAACTCAACCTTTACCTCTTACTTTGATAGCTCTTATTCTGAGACTTAAAACAAACGATTAGGTGTAATATGTGTGAGCCAATGACGATTATGATGATTGTAGGTACTGCGGTACAGGCAGTCGGGGCCATTCAAGAAGGGAACGCCGCCAAAGATGCTGCTGACTATAACGCTGCGGTTTCTCGCCGTCAAGCTGAATATGCTCAACAAACGTCAGCGTTTGAAGCTGATTTGTCTCGGGATCGTACTAAAGCTATCATGGCCGAGCAACAAGCGGCATACGGCAAGGGGGGTGTAACGGGCGAAGGAACCCCATTGCTTGTTGCTGTAAAAACAGCCCAAAAGGCAGAACTAGATGCACAAGCTATAATTTATGGGGGTAATGTTCAAGCCGCAAACTTTGAAGCGGAAGCAGGTCTTCAAACGATGTTGGGGCAACAACAACGTCAAGCAGGTTTTATGAAAGCTGGCGGTACGTTACTTACAGGGATTGGGACAGCCGGAATGATGCAAAGTCAAACAAGTAGTCCTGGTTCTACCCTTGGGTCAGGTGGTGGACAGCCTGTTCAAGGACTTAGTGCGTTTGCATAATGGCTAGAATTCCAAAATATACGAGAACTGAGACTCTCCCCGGTGTAGGGCAATTGGCATGGCCCCATGCCACGCCTAATGTTTTTGGGGCGGCAGCAGGTCGTGGGCTGCAGGAAACTGG
>Ga0187827_10008133_pt1 | contig 11452 bp, 14 predicted proteins | sample ETNtaG_39_FD_167969 | JGI IMG/M metagenome (GOLD analysis project Ga0187827, IMG submission 167969) | Marine microbial and viral communities from oxygen minimum zone, Eastern Pacific Ocean - ETNP2014_SV_150_PacBio MetaG (Illumina Assembly) | ecosystem: Environmental > Aquatic > Marine > Hypoxic... | reverse complement strand
GTTTCACCACTAAATACACCTAATAGCATCAATCCAGCTAATAACGCAGAAATAAAAGAGAATAAAACAGCGCTAATATTTCTTACATTATTACCAATCTTTGCAATAAGAGGTATTAACATAGCTCCAATTAAAGGAACTAGCCATACTAACCATGGAATAATAGGAGAAAAAGGATCAGTCATAGTTTAAACACCTATTGAGAATATTTCAGAGATAGTAGGAATCAATCTATCTAGAATAATATTTGGATATATACCTAGAAATATTGTTAATATAACAAGGAATATTATTGGAATTAAGAGACATAAGTCATTTTCTTTAATATTACTAAGACTATCAGGAAGTTTACCAAAGAAGACTCTTTTCATTGTTAACAAAGCATAACCAGCAGTTAAAGTTGATGAAAGTAATGCTACTCCAGTAAGTATTAATCGCGCATCAGAATTTAGAGATATACTACCAACAAACGCTCCATAAAACAAGATCCATTCAGATTGGAAACCATTTAATGGCGGTACACCAAATAAAGTCATAAATCCTATCAAGGCCGCAATAGTGGTTATAGGTAATTTTTTAGATAATCCCCCCATTTGACTTATACTTCTTATACCATTAGATTTCATTATTATAGTACCAGCCACCATGAAGAGAATACCTTTAGCAGTACCATGACTTACATATTGAAAAACAGATCCGGTAATTCCTAGATAATAAGCAGAACCAATACCGAATATGATATAACCCATTTGGGAAATACTAGAATATGCTAACAAACGTTTAATATCATCTTGAGATAATGCCATTAGACCACCATATATCATTGTTATTAGTCCCCATATACTCACAAAGAGAGTGGTGGATAGATAGATTGATGGTAAAATAAACAAGATAATTCTTAAAATAGCATAACCACCAATTCCGATCATAACAGGAGATAAAAGTGCGCTTATAGGAGTAGGAGCTTCTGCATGAGCATGTGGGAGCCATATATGAACACCAAAAGCAGCTAATTTAACAAATAATCCAATAATTATCGCAGCGGCTAACCATATTCTAATATTAAACGCTATATTTAATTCATTTATAGAGCTTATATCAAAACTTCCACCAAGCATTCCAATAGCTAATATTCCAGACAATAATAGTAAGGCACCTATATGAGTCCAAATGAAGTACATTAAAGAGATTCTAGCCTTATCACCGTAACCAAACTCAGCTATAAGAAAGTATGATGGTATAAGCATCAATTCAAAGAATACATAGAACTGGATTAAGTTAGTTGCAAGTACAGTACCAAGCATGCCTGAGAAATAAATCAAATATAGAGAGAAATACAAACCAAATTTTTTATTTACAATATTAGTATTAGATGTAGTTTGACGAATTCTATGATTCATATAACTTATTGAATAAACAGATAAACAAACACTAAGAATTGCGATCATTAATGCAAAGGGTAAACTTAATCCATCACCTTGTAAACCAAAATTTCCGATAGGATGCCAGTCATATAATTCTAAATAAACATCAGATAAAGAACTAGCATACAACATCAGAATTGTCGAGTAAAGTAAAATTAGAAATGTGATCCAGCCTACATTTTTACCGATTTTTTTTCCTAGAAGATAAACAATAGGAGCTAGAATTATTGGTAAGAAAACACTTTGTAATAAGAGCATATTATTAAATTCAGTCAATTAATCATCATCCTTTTAATTTATTTAGTTCACCAACATCAATGTCATTATTTAATCTAAACGTAACTAGAATAATAGATAATCCAGTAGCAGCTTCTGCAGCAGCTAAAGCAATTCCAAACATTACAAATAGTTGACCAGTAGCAGAAGGTTCAACAAGATATCTAGAAAAAGCTACAAAATTAATTAAAGCAGCGTTTATTATTATTTCAACAGCAAATAATAATCTAATAGCATTTCTTTTACTTATTAAACCATATATTCCAATTGAGAACAATATTCCAGAAACAATAAAATAATATAATAGCGGTATCATTTTTTATCTCCTTTATCAAGTTTAGCCATTGTCAAAGCACCAATAATAGATACACCAAGAACAACAGCTAGAATATTTAAAACTAGAGAATAATTAAGTATCATATCATTTCCAATATCTATAAATGAGAGAATGATATCATTAGCAAACCAATTATTTAGATTGGAAATCATACCAACAAAAATTAGACCTAGCGATAGAATAACAGCAGTTACTAATCCCAATAATCTAGTTCTAATATTTCCATCTTTAATCCATTTATCTCTTCTAACTAGCATAACGGTAAACAGAATAAGTACAGCAATAGCACCTACAAAAACAAGAATTTGTAACATAGCAAGGAAAGTAGCATTTAAGAGAACAAATAGTCCAGCAACTCCAAGAAATGATGCAGCGAGAGACATAGCACCATACATTAATTCACGAGATTCTAAAGATAGTATAGCAGTAAGTATAGTAAACACAGATATAACTATGAAAATTATATCAAAAAATTCAATCATGATATGCAGATCTACCCTTTATTTTTATATCAACAAGATCTTCTTTCCTTTTAGGGGGAGTAGCAAGTTGTTTAGGAGTAAAGATCAAATTACTTTTTTCTGTAGAAGACAGTTCATAATCATCAGTCATATAAATTGCGTAAAATGGACATGCGTCAACACAAAAACCACAAAATACACAATTACCAAAATCAATTTGTGGAAAGATGTTCTTTTTATTAGCAGCAGATGGCGTCTCTTCTGATTTAACCATCTCAATACATTGAGCTATATTTTCACATGCGATGGAACATAGTTGACATCCAGTACACTTATCAATAAACAAAATATGTCTACCTTTAAATCCAGGTAAACCAACACCCTGTTTGGGATCATATTCATATCCAGGAGCAATATTAAGTTTAACATCAGGATATCTTAGAGTTATTCGTTTAGTAACTAATGCTTTTAGGGCAGCACGTAATGCTTTATAAAAACCATTAAAATAATAACTCATTTAGTAATATCTACCCACTTAATATTGATGCTGCAACAATAGCTATTAAAAGATTTATTATAGAAATAAGAATAAGATATTTCCAACCTATTTTGACCATCATATCTATTCTTATACGAGGATTAAAACCACGAGGAATAATCATAAACACCATAACTATCAAAGTTTTCATTAAGAACCAAGCTTCTGGAGGTAAGATTCCTGGACCGGACCAACCACCTAAAAATAATACAGTAAATAGAGCACTTAAAGCATAAAATTTCACATAAATAGCTAATTGAATTACTCCAAAAAACATACCAGAATATTCAGTTAACCAACCAGCAACTATTTCAGTATCTGCTTCAGGCATATCAAAAGGAATTCTTTCTAATTCTGCTAATGAAGCAACATAAAAGATGCATGCACCAAGAAACATGGGAATTATAAACCAAACTGTTTTTTGTGCTATAACAATCTGATAAAGATCAAGAGAACCACTTAGAATAACAACACTAACAGCTACTAGTATTAAGGGGATTTCATAAGAAATCATTTGATGGAGTGCACGTAAACCACCAATAAATGAAAATTTATTACTGCTAGACCAAGCAGCTAATAATACAATTATTGGAAAGAATCCCATAATGGCAAAAAATATTAGTAAACTAATTGGAGAACGGGCAACATAGGTACTAGGTCCAATTGGAATAACAGATAACAAAGCAGAAACAACTGCAAATAACATAAATGGGATAGCTACAAAAAATGTTTTATCTGCTTTTTTTGGAATAATTAATTCTTTAGAGATTAATTTAAAGAGATCTGCAATTGGTTGTAAAAAGCCTTCAAATTTACCTGCATATAATGGTCCAACACGTAAATTAATTTTAGCAAGAAATTTACGTTCAAAAAGAATCATAACAGTAGCAACAAGTGCAGCAGTAGTAAACCCGGGAAAAACAACTACTTTGAAGAAACTAGAAGCCATTAATTCAAGTTGTATTGGCATAATCAGGTCAGGCGCCGCAATAAGAGCGTATGGATTAATTGGAAACTCAATAAGTCCCGATTCAATTACTATAAATAAGATAGGGGCTAGAATCATAGGGGCTATAATAAGAAGCCAAAACACTATAGTCAAAATTCGTTTTATAAATTGTTCAAATGTTTCTATAGGCATATTTTATTTATCAGCCTCCACAGGCCAGTAATCAAAACTCCAATAAATAGGCGGCATATCGCCTATACGGACATTTTTTAACGCTATTGGCATACCTGGAATACTACGAAATGATGGTACGCTAAGTTTAACTCGATAAGGAGTTTTACCACCATCACTAATTAAGTAATAACCCATTACACCTCTAGCAGCTTCAGTTCTTACAAATATTTTACCTTCTGGTACTCTAACCGCACCTCGAAAAGGTAATTTAACAGAACCATCAGGGATTCTTTTTAACGCCTTTTTAATAATTTCCATACTTTCATGCAATTCAATTCTACGAATCATCATTCGTGCCCAACAATCACCTTCAGATAGTACTGGAATATTATTTTTAATATCAAGTTCATCATACAAACAATATGGTTCATCAAGTCTAATATCAGATTTTACATTAGACGCACGGAGATTGGGGCCAGTTAAACCAATATCAATAGCATCCGCTTTTTTAACAACACCAATACCTTTAGTACGTTTATCAGTTATTGGATTATTAATAAAAATATCATCATATTCTTTAAGTCTTCTTTCAAAGTGATCAAATATTTTTAATGCTTTATCCTTAAAATTTTCAGGCATATCATTTCGAACTCCACCTGGAATAGTATAAGCAAAAGTAACTCTTTGACCTCCAATCATTTCAGCAAGGTCTATAAATAATTCTCTATCACCCATAGGCCACATAAACATTGTAGTATGTCCTAGAAATGGACCGTAGATTCCTAACCAGTATAAATGACTAATAATACGATTTAATTCAGCCATAATTATTCTAAGATATTGAGCTCTAGGAGGAGCCTCTTTATCCATAAGTTTTTCAATTGCTAAGCAGAATGGCAATGTAATACCAGTTGAATCAATGATAATAGGTCTTTCCAAATGAGGTATATTTTGGAAATAATCTCTATACTCAGCCATTTTTTCAGTTCCACGATGGACATAACCAGGATCTGGATATATATCAGTAATAATATCACCATCAACAGTTATTATTAATCTAAAATGTCCTGATCCAGGATGTTGTGGACCAATACTAAGAGATAATGTAGAAGGTTTACCTTTAATATCAAATTCGACAGACAAATTGATCACCGACCAGGTAGAATATAGTCCTTCCTTAATGGTGGAATGTCATTCCAATCTTCAGGTAAAAGAACACGTCGAAGTTCAGGATTTCCTTTAAATACAATTCCAAGCATTTCATGAGTTTCTTTTTCATGCCAATCACAACTTCTCCAAACATTATATAAACTATTAATTACAGGTTTTGCAGTTTCAGATTTTTTAATCCTTGTACTAATTTCAATAATTATATTTCTATATCTAGAGTTAGAAACACAGGCCACATGATATACAACTTCAAATTCATTATCAGAAGGAAAATCAGTACCAGCAACAGAGCTTACTTGATCAAAACAAATAGACTTGGCAACTTTACTAACTTCAACTATATTATTAGGTAAAACAATAACATTAATTCGACCTGGTTTTATTGAATCTAAGGTAAATTTGTTTTTTAATTTATTTTTCATTTTTTCAACAAGTTGTTTTTCTTTTTTTATACTTACTTCAACATTCACATTAGAAGGAGGTGTAGGAGTACTCATTTTATCATCTAACCTTTGATTTTCTAATTTTATCTTGTAATAACATAATTGCTTGAATTACTGCTTCAGGTCTAGGCGGACAACCAGGAACATAAACATCAACAGGCATAATTTCTTCAATACCTGGAAGAACATTATAAGAGTCAAAATATAACCCGCCGTTAATAGAACAAGCACCCATAGCTATAACATATTTTGGTTCAGGCATTTGTTCATATACCATTTTAAGTCTAGGAGCCATTTTTCTTGTAACTGTACCAAACACTATTAACAAGTCACATTGTCTTAACGAACCAAACGCTTCAAGTATTCCGAATCTTTCGATGTCAAATCTAGGGCCATGAACAGCGCCAAATTCAACACTGCAACAAGCTGTTTCAACATGAACAGGCCATAACGCATATATTCTACCCCAATTTATTAGATAACGAGCAGGTTCAGCAATACCCCATTCTATAATATCATTAAGTTTACCAGCAAGTACACCTACAACACCATTTTTTTCTGTACTAACTTCAACTGTCACCATATACCAACTTTATCTGCTAATTTTAGAGCATATGCAATAGGTATAAACATTATACCTAAAAATATCATTACAGTAAGAAAACTATTTACGCCCAAACCAAAATATGCACCTCCCCACGCAAACAAGAACATAGCAATAACATCAAGAACTGCAAACATCAATAAATAAGAATAATATTGCATAAGAAGATGAACTTTTGCTTCACCAGTTGGAGTTTGACCAGATTCAAACGGAGCCAATTTTATAGGAGTAGGGCGTTTTGGTGCAAATAAAGCAGGAATAAGAATAGTGGGAATTGCTGCTATAACACCAAATGTTGCCAATGCAAGAATTAAAATAAATTCAGTACTCAAACAATTGTTAAAAAAAAAACAAATATATTTAAGATTAGCGAGAAATTCATGATATACTATTAGAAGCAACTATTTTTTATCGTTATAATGAGATAATTTATCTAGTAGTATAGTTTGGACTTTTTGAAAATATAATCTAGTAGAAAAAGGCATTTTTGCTAAGTTATTTTCAATTGCTTCAATAAGATAATGAACAACACGTTTTGATACATGTAAATTAAATTTCATAGATAATACAGGGTTTTGACTGATGGTGAGTTTATCTTTAAGATGTTCTGGACATATATTTTTAGCTTCATTTTCAATTATTCTATACCAAGTAGATAATAAATCAGGGTCTAGACCATTTTTACTATCTTTAATAATAGAAGATAATCGATTTAAAGTTATAATATCACTATCAAAATTCATTTGTTATTAATTTAATCTTAATATTAATAATATAAATAATAAGTTTAATTTTATTGTTAAATATGTCATATATAATCAATATCCTTTATTTACATAATAATATTAAAATAAATAAATGGTAAGTAAGAAAGAACAAGAAAATAAGATAGAATATGCAGATATTGTAGATCGATTTTCAGCAATAATGATTGATACAATAATATTAGTAGGAATTACAATAATATTATCACTATTAATAGGTCGTTTAAATTTATTTGAAACAAATATTGAATTTATAGATCCCATATCATTTTTAAGAAGAAGTTTAATTTCACCAATAGTATGGATGACAACAATAATTTACATATTATATTACACTTATTTTGAGGGAAAATATGGTCAAACAGTTGGAAAGAAACTATCAAGAATAAAAGTAATAGATGAATATACAAGAAAGCAAATAGGATATAAAAACGCATTTCTTAGAACAGTAGCTAGATTGGTTGATAGTTTACCTATTTTATATATACTTGGAATAATAATCATAAAATATACAAAGAATAATCAAAGAATAGGAGATTTATTAAGTAAATCAATAGTTATAAAAACTAAAATTGTTTCAAAAGAAATCTAGAAGATATTCATCAGCTAAACCTTGATTTAACATAACATAAGCATTTAACATTGGTAGAATTACAACATCTTCGTTTTCAAATGGGCCATAAGTACCTAGATCAGCTCCAAGAGTTTGCGATATTTTATTTTTAATTCTGAGTATACAGAATTCAGATGAGCTATAATCAGAAACTTTTGTTAAAAATGAAGAATTACCAACATTAAAAGTTGTTTTTAAATTAGATAAACGTTTTTTATAATCAAAAAATGGTTTTACAACATAAATTTCTTCTTCAGTAAGATTTTTGATGTCAAACAATTCATTATCAAATACTTTAGATATTCTTTTACTAAATAATTTAATTAAGAGTTGTTTTAATAATTTCTTTTCTTTGTTTTTTAACTTATTAATAATAACATTATCTGACGAATCATCAAAATAGTCATTAATATAATTTATAATATCACTATAGAATGTTTTAGATATTTCAGTTAATTCATCATATTTACTTTCATTTTCAATACAAGTAAGAACTTTTTTAATAACATCAATATTATATTTAATCAATTATTGCAAAACCCCCACATAACAAATAAACTGCAGCCATTTTTGGTAATGAAATTGAACCTATATTAACTTTAAATTTTTGTTCATTTAGAACAAATTCACGTGGAAAAATAACTTTAACAACTATCTGTTCATCATCAAAAGCTACTGGATCAGTAAATGGATCAAAGTCATCTATATTATTAATTGGAGATTTTAATAAACCACTTTTGCCATGTAGAGTTCCTGATAATCGAAAAATACGATGTATATCAGTTGTCACACTAGAATCAATATTTACTGAGAGTTGATTAACAACTTTTTCTATATATTTAGTAAATTTTGAATATTTATTATGAGAAAAAAAATAAGCAATTTTATCTTTTACTACATCATTATTTCCAACTAAATCAGAAGATAAATTATTGAAAGATGTTGATATTCTACCATACCAACCAGGATAAGTTGCATCATGAATTTGAGAATAATCAGTTTTGAAATTTGAATATTTAGTTAATCCCATCATTTCAGTGATAAATCCAACACCTTTTAAATAATCTGAAATTTCATTTCTAGCCATTCTACTAAGAGAGTTAAAAACATCATTATTAATAGTGACATGATAGCCACGATGACCAGAAAAATGTATTTTTAATTCTTTTTGATTTACACCAAAATCTTTTATTAGAAAATCTATAAGTTTAATAACTTCAAATTTAGCTGCAGATAAACATATTTCACAATACCAATTAATTTGACTAATAATATTGAAGCCACAATTACATTTAACAGGTTTAATTCCTTTGCCCATAAAGTTACATTTATTACATCGCCATACATCATGATTTTTTTTACATTTAGTTGGAATTGCATCTGCGTCAATATCAAATACTAAATCACAGGATAACCAATCTTTATTCATCATAGGTTTAGTTGGAAAATTATAATATGCATTAGACATATAAACAGCAAGAGGTGATTTTTGTATCAGAAAATCAATTAGTTCTTCATGAGTTTTAAAAGATAAATGTCTAACCATTTTACCATCAAATGGCACATAACCAAATTCCCGATTAGTTATTAATTTAGGAAGTTCAATATTAACAGTGTTAGTAGAATAGTATTTATGAAAAATATTCTTTAATACATAATTAGTTTTAGAATTCATTTACTTAACCTTGAACGCTTTTTATAATTCCTACCAAATTGGAGAGGATTTTTAATATTATTACATTTTTTTATTTTAAAACAGAAATTATGCGTAATAAGATTTTTACAACTAGGAGTTTTATATTTTGTTCTACTTCCCTGCAATCCAGCTAAATGTTCAACTTGATATCTTGTAATTTTTTCATTGAAATCAGGAATTTTGGGATATAATTGTATAATTTCGTCAACTGATTTCCCAATATTTAATAGATATGTTGTCATAGAAAATCTACCAAAATGAGGTAAGCTTTCATGATTTTCAATCATTTGTAGAGCATGTTTTACACATGGAGGGTATTTATCAGCAGGTATATCAAATTTATTACTATAGGAAATTGGAGAGGGAAATTTTTGATTAATTTCTAATACAATATCATTTAGTTTTTCAGATAATTTTGGCATTTTAATAGAATCAAGTTTTTTTCTAATAATACTTTTAATTGCATTTTGTATTAATCGAATTAAATCATGTTTTGATAAATAAACTGATCCACTATGAACTAAACGATTAATTAATTTCCATTCTAGTTCATGAAATGTTGCAGCCCATTTTAGATAATCAGAAATAGAGATGTAAAAATCAAATTCATTAAATTGAGAAGTTTGAGAATTAATCTTGTTAAGAGTTATATGAAGAGTATTTTTAAAAATTTGAGCAATTATATCCAATTTTTCATCTTCAAGAAATTTTTCTACTTTTAATGTCTCAGAATATAAAAACTTGGAAGTTATATAATCACGTTCAATTGCTTTAACTATTAGTAACGAAATAGGAAATGAAAGTAATTCAGTGTTAGGATCCATAATTTCATATTTATAATTAGTAGATAGTAAAGAATTAGTAATACGTAATTTAGCTTTTTCAAGAATAGTTTCATATTCTGTATTTTCTAAATCACGTAATTCAGCACCATATTTTTTAACATGTTGTCCTGCTTCATCAAGAAATGGATATTTAGCTAGATCACTAGGTAGATTGATTTTCATTTATTATATAAACTACAGCATAATATAATATTAATATTTAATTAGAGATAACTTTATTTCATAGATGATATTGTGTTTAAAAGTATAGGTAAACTAAATGGATGTATATGATTTTACAATAATAGGTTCAGGTCCAACAGGATTATTTGCAGGATTTTATTCAGGTATGAGAAATATGAAAACTAAGATAATAGAAGCTTTACCTGAAGTTGGAGGACAATTAACAGTTCTTTATCCAGAAAAATTTATCTACGATGTTGCAGGATATCCAAAAATTCTTGCAAAAGACTTAGTAAAAAATTTATATGAACAATCAAATATGTTTAAGCCATTATTTTGTCTTAATGAAAGGGTAAAAATGATAGAAAGGATGCCAGATAATATAATAAAAATTGAAACTAACAATACTACACATTTCACAAAGAATTTATTAATAAGTGCAGGTATAGGCGCGTTTGAACCAAATAAATTACCATTAAAAAACGCTGAGAAATATGAGGGAAAAGGAATATATTATCATGTAAAAAATAAAGATGTTTTCAAAGATAAACATATTTTAATAATAGGTGGTGGAGATACTGCTTTAGATTGGGCATTAACATTTAAGGATTGGGCAAAGAAAGTTACATTAATACATAGAAGAGATGTATTTAGAGCACATGAAAGCAGTGTAAAATCATTATTTTCATCAGAAGTTTCAGTTAAATTATTTTGGGAGTTAAAAAATATCAATGGTAATAAGAATATAGAATCAGTAGATATAATTAATAGTAAAACACAGGAAACCGAAAGAATTAATGTAAACATAGTTTTAGTAAATATAGGATTCAAAGCAGATATAGGTCCTATAAAGAACTGGAAATTAAACATAGATAATAGACATATAATTGTAGATAATAATCAGGAAACCAATATAAAAGGAGTATTTGCTGCAGGAGATATAGCAAAACAAATTGATAGTGTAAAATTAAATTTAATTGCAACAGGTTTTGCTCA
>Ga0187827_10008132_pt1 | contig 11453 bp, 12 predicted proteins | sample ETNtaG_39_FD_167969 | JGI IMG/M metagenome (GOLD analysis project Ga0187827, IMG submission 167969) | Marine microbial and viral communities from oxygen minimum zone, Eastern Pacific Ocean - ETNP2014_SV_150_PacBio MetaG (Illumina Assembly) | ecosystem: Environmental > Aquatic > Marine > Hypoxic... | reverse complement strand
TTCCCTCTTCACATAATGCTTTCATTTACCTGGTTACTGGAGAAATAAAAATAGGAAATAAAAAGCATGATCAATTGCAAAATTCAAATTTGGTTTGTCTTCAAAATGGAAATGATTTAAATATTTGTGCTAACAAAAAAAGTAAATTTTTAATCATAGCAGGAAGACCAATTGGGGAAGCAATTTCAAGAGGCGGTCCCTTTGTAATGAACACTAAACAAGAAATTATTAAAGCTATTCAAGATTATAATAGTGGAAACTTTGTTCAAAAATGACTGCAGCAATTAAAATTGAAAAAACTGGTGAACCGGAAGTTTTAAAAATTGAGACAATTGATCTTGATAAACCAAGGCCAGAAGAGGTATTAATTGAACATAAAGCCATAGGACTTAATTTCATAGATACTTACCATCGATCCGGTTTATATCCTGTTGAATTGCCTTCTGGAATAGGAGCAGAAGCTTCGGGTATAATTAAAAAAATTGGTTCAAAGATTAAAGATTTTTCAATTGGAGATCGTGTAGCTTATGCCGGTACTCCCCTTGGAGCATACTCGACGGAAAGAAATTACCCAATAAAAAATTTGGTAAAAATACCAAAGGAAATAGGCTTTAATATTGCTGCTACCTTAATGACAAAAGGCTTAACCTCTTATTATTTGCTTTATAAAGCTTATCCCGTTTCAGCAAATGAAACTATATTATTTCATGCTGCTGCTGGTGGTGTTGGACAAATTTTTTGTCAATGGGCAAAAAGCCTAGGATGTAAAATTATTGGAACTGTTGGGTCAGATGAAAAAATTGGCATAGCCAAAAAAAATGGTTGTGATTTTGTAATAAATTATTCTAGAGAAGATTTTGCAAAAAAAGTTTTCGAATTTACCAAAGGTGAGGGTGTCCCCGTTGTTTATGATGGTGTAGGTAAAAATACTCTTGAAGGATCAATTGAGTGCTTGCAAGCAAGAGGAATGTTGGTATCTTTTGGAAACTCGTCAGGTTCTGTAGAAAACATTGATGTAAAAAAAATGATACAACCAAAAAGCCTTTATTTTACAAGACCCACCATGTTTCATTACCTTGCAAAAAAAAATGAATTAGAGGAAGGGGCAGAAAAATTATTTGAAAAAATTAAACTAGGTAAAATTAAAGTAGAGATATCTAAAAAATATGATTTAAAAGATGTCGTTCAAGCTCACAAGGACCTGGAAGGGAGAAAAATAATTGGCCCAGCAATTATTATTCCTTAATCTAAATCAATTTTCATATCCGATAAATGTAACTTTAAAGCTTTTGTAGAAATTTGTATTTCTCTAAGAAAAAAAAGTACTGAAATTATCATTGTCATACAACAACTACCAAAAATTACTCTAGCTTCAAATATTCTTCCGAAATAAAGAGCAAAAACAGTTAACATGTTAAGTAAAAAACCAAAACTTGCAAAAGCAACTGTATATTTTAACAATTTAACTCTTCCATTTAAATTAATAAGCTGTTTTTCCCATTCATGAGGAATATGTTTTTCCCAAATATATTCGTCATGTATTTTTCTTATCAGATCGCTTAAAGTATGAAACCGATTGCCATAAACGTTCATTAATAACGGTATGGCTGGAAACATGAGTGCTGCAACAGTATAATCTACATTCATAATAAATCGGATTGATTATGAATACACCCTTTGTTATTTACAAGTCATTTTTTAAATGAATAAAATCAAAATTTTCATCGAACTTACTAGATTGAATAAGCCAATTGGATTTATGCTTCTATTTTGGCCTTGTCTTTGGGGACTGGCTCTTGCTTTTCTTCAAACTGGAGAATTCAGATTATTTATAAATTATATTATTTTATTTTTTCTGGGCTCAGTATTGATGCGTAGTGCTGGCTGTATATTTAATGATATTGCAGATAAAGATTTTGATAAAAAAGTAGATAGAACAAAAAATAGACCTATACCCTCGGGAAAAATTTCAACGCAAGAATCTTTTGTTTATATAATTATATTGTGCTTGGTTGCTTTTATCATTTTAATTCAATTTAATTTTTTAACAATTATTCTAGGTTTACTATCAATACCATTTGCCTTCTCCTATCCATATATGAAAAGGTTGACCTACTGGCCTCAACTTTTTTTAGGATTTACTTTTAATTGGGGCATTTTGTTAGGATGGACTGCATTAAAAGGAGAAATATTATTAGAACCCATTTTGCTATACATTGCGGCCATATTTTGGACATTGGGTTATGACACCATTTATGGGTTTCAGGATATTTATGATGATGAAATAATTGGAGTAAAATCAACATCAATTAAATTTAAAGAAAATTACAAACTCTTTATTGGTCTATGCTACTTTATCTGTGTTTTGTTTTTGATTATTCTGGGTTTCCTGGAAGAAAATAAAATGTATTATTTTACATTCTTAATTTTTCCCGTTATGCATCTTTTGTATCAAATGACTCGTCTAGATAAAAACAATTCGAATAGTTGTTTAATTATTTTTAAAAGTAATAACTTTTTTGGTTTTTTAATTTTTCTAACCTTAATGGCCACAAATATTTAAATTTTTACAAAAAATATGACTGACAAAGAAATTATAAAAAGATTGTATAAAGATTATGTTAATAGATATCTTAAAAAAATTTTTTTAGCATTATTTTTTTCAATTGTAATTGCTGGAAGTACTGCTGCTGTAGCTTGGTTACTTGATCCAGCAATTAAAAAAATTTTCGTGGATAAAAATAAAGAATTTATGCTATTAATTCCTATAGCAATAATATTGGCTTTTACACTTAAGGGAATTTCACTTTATATTGTGAGAACCACAATGATAAAAGTTGGTGCGTCAATTGAAAAAGAAGTTCAACATGACTTAACTAAGGCAATAATAAATGCTGACACGCAGATGCTTGAAAAAAAACATTCTGGAAAATATATAGGACATTTATTATTTGATGCAGCACTAATTATTCAATTGGTAAGTACAACAATATTGAATTTGATAAAAGACAGTTTAACTTTAGTCGCTTTGTTAAGTTTGATGTTTTATCAAAATTGGAAACTTTCATTATTTGCAATTATAATGATTCCGCTTGCAACAATTACGGCAAAATCTCTTGGCAAAAGAACAAGTAAAATAACAACTCAGCTCCAAGAAAAAATTGGAATGATTACAACTTATTTTTCGGAAATTCTAAAAAATTCTAAAATAATTAAAACTTATCAAAAAGAGTCATTTGAATTTGCAAGAGCAGATAAATTTTTAGAAGAGGCAAAAGAAAAGGGTCAAAAAATGGGTATCGTTCTTGTTAGAGCCACCCCAATAATGGAAATTTTGACTGGATTTATGATCGCAGGTTTAATTTATTATGCTGCTATTATGGTCGGTGATGGCACCCTTGAAATAAATAATTTTTTTTCCTTTCTTGCAGCAATGATGTTGTCATATCAGCCCGTAAGGTCTCTAGCCACACTTAACATTGGCATTCAACAAAGTCTATCTGGAGCAAGAAGGGTCTTGACCGTTATTGATGAGGAAAGAAAAATTAACGAAAATATAAATGCCAAAGATTTAGTAATTGATAAAGCAAAAATCGAATACAAAGACGTAAGTTTTGGGTATGATGCTAAAAAAGAAATTATAAAATCTATAAATCTCAAAATAGAAGGCGGAGATGTCATAGCTTTGGTTGGTCATAGCGGGGCTGGAAAAACCACCATAATGAATTTGATCCCAAAGTTTTATAACGCATCAAGTGGTGATATACTAATTGATAATCAATCAATATATAAAGTATCTTTATTTTCCTTAAGAAAAAATATTTCTTTAGTTAGTCAAGATATTACATTATTTGATGATACAGTTTTATCAAATATAGCTTACGCAGATTCTAAAGCATCGAAAGAAAAGATACTCGAAGCGTGTAAATTTTCTGCTGCACATGACTTTGTAGAACAGTTACCAGAAAAATACGATACACTAATAGGGGAAAACGGTGTGCGATTATCTGGTGGTGAAAAGCAAAGAATATCCATAGCGAGAGCCATTCTTAAAAATGCTCCAATTATTTTACTTGATGAAGCTACTTCTTCATTAGATGCAGATACTGAACACAAAATACAGAAAGCAATAATGTATCTAACAAAGAATAAAACGACTATTATTATAGCCCATAGACTTTCAACTATATTGAGAGCAAATAAAATTTTTATAGTTAACCAGGGTGAAGTTGTAGCTGAAGGGAATCACGATTATCTACTAAAAAATTCGAAAATTTATAAAAACTTTTATAATAAACAATTAAGACCTCATTAATTAATGTTAATATTATATAAGCTAATAATAAATGCAGTATGTTTTTTTGCTCCAATTATTCTTAGAATAAGAATCTATAAACAAAAAGAGGATGAAAATAGATATAAAGAAAAATTATGTATAATAAAAAAAAAGAAACCCCGGGGTAAACTGGTATGGTTTCATGCTGCTAGTGTAGGTGAACTACTAAGTATCATACCTCTTTTAGAGAAGCTTAAAAAAATTAAAGAAATCAAATCAATCCTTTTAACAACAAATACTCTAAGTTCATCAAAAGTATTTGAAAAAAAAATAAAATCAAAAAAAATAATTCACCAATTTTTTCCGTTTGACAAAGATATTTTTACAAAAAAATTCTTAAGTCATTGGCTTCCAGACTTAGTTATTTTTGTTGAATCAGAAATTTGGCCAAATTTTATTTTAAACATAAAAAATAGGAAAATTCCTTTAATATTATTAAATGCAAGAATTACATCCAAAACTTATTTACGTTGGAAAAAAATTCCCAATTTTGCAAAATCAATTTTTAATAGTTTTGATATATGTTTGTCTCAAAATAAAGAAACAGAAAAATATTTAGCAAATTTTAGTGTAAAAAAAATTAAAAACTTTGGAAATTTGAAATTCTCAAGTCCTGTTTCTCTTTCTTCAGATAAACTCAATAAAAATATTTTAAAAATGTTTTATTACAAAAAAATATGGTGTGCTGCTAGTACCCATATTGGTGAAGAAGTTTTTTGTGGCAAAACACACGTTGAATTAAAAAAAAAATTAAAAAATGTTATTTTAATAATAATACCAAGACATGTTCATCGCATTAATGAGATAGTTAAAGAATTAAATAAAATGAATTTAAAAATACATTTACATACAAGCAAATCAAAATTCAATAGTGATATAGATATATACCTTGTAGATACTTTCGGAGAAACGCAAAAATTTTTTAATATTTCTAAATCTGTTTTTTTAGGTGGATCACTAATTAATCATGGTGGCCAAAATCCAATTGAACCTACTAGAATGGGTTGTTCAATTTACCATGGTCCACACGTAAATAATTTTAAAGAAATTTACTCCTATTTGTCATCTTTTAATATATCTAAAAAAATTAATACTATTAACAATCTAAAAAGATTTTTATTAAAAGACCTAAGTTCAATAGAAAAAAGGAGTAAAAAATTAAATAGTCAAATAAATTCTATAGGTCAATCTACATTAAAAAATATATATTTGGAAATAAAAAAATTTATTACAAATAAGAAATGAAAGTTTACAAACCAAAATTTTGGAACAGTAAGGAATTTTCGGTTTTACCTTACTTTCTTTTTCCTTTCACCTTAATAATTAATTTAATTAACTTATTAAAGTTTAAATTCTCAAAAAAAGAGAAGTTTGATATTCCAATAATTTTAGTTGGAAATATTTATCTGGGTGGAACTGGTAAAACACCTCTTTGTATAGAAATATTTCGAATACTTAAGTCGCTAAAATTGAATCCAGCATTTATAAAAAAAAATCATGGAAAATATACTGATGAAACAAAATTGTTAGAAAGTATTGGTAAAGTATTTTCAAATAAACAAAGATCAGAAGCAGTAAAGTCGTTGATCAATAATAATTTTAAAGTGGCTATTTTTGATGATGGTTTTCAAGATCCTGGTGTAAAAAGTGATATATCTATAATTTGTTTTAATGAAAAACAGTGGATTGGAAATGGTTTTGTAATTCCTTCAGGGCCACTTAGAGAAAAACTTAATGCATTAAAAAGATGCAACTGTGTATTTATTAATGGAAACCAAAATTTGGAATTTGAAGAAACTATAAATAAATTTAATCCTGAAATTAAAGTTTTTTATACTCGATATAGTCTGACAAATTTAGAAGATATAATAAATAAAAAAGTCATAGCATTCGCAGGTATAGGAAATCCAGAAAATTTTTTTGATCTTTTAAAAAACAATAATGTAGAAATATTAGAAACTTTAAAATTTCCCGATCATTATAATTTTAAAAAAATAGATATTGCAGACCTAAACAAAAGAGCTAGAGAGTTAGATGCATGTTTGGTAACTACCGAGAAAGATTATTTTAGACTAGGTAATGAAGATAAAAAAAATATTAAATATTTAAAATTCGAATTACACATTGATAAAAAAGAAGAATTTATTAATGAATTAAAAAAAATTATATGAAAATCTTTAAATATTTTATACAATTTATATTAGTTTTATCACTATTTGCAACTTTCAGAATTGTTGGACTTCAAAGTGCATCCTTTATGGGGAGTTGTCTTGCCAAAATATTAGGTCCATTACTAAGATCAAAAAAGATTGTTGAAAAAAACTTAAATATTTGTTTCAAAAACATTGATCAAAAAGAGATTAAAAGAATATCTCTTGGTATGTGGGATAATATTGGAAGGACTTTTTCTGAATATGTTTTTTTGAAAAAATTTCAAAAAAATCATAACCATTTAATAAAATTAAATGGAGCGGAATATTTGGATGAAATTAAAAATAGCAATAAACCTGTGGTTTTCGTTTCTGGACATCTTTCAAATTTTGAATTGTTAGGAACCAAATTGAATCAATATGGAATTAGATTTTGCGCAATCTATCGACCTCTAAATAATATTTTTTTAAATCCAATCATGGAATATCTAAGATTAAAATATGTATGTCCTATTATGATTAAAAAAGGAAGATCGAATATTAGAGAACTATTAAATAAAATCAAAAGCGGATATTCGGTAATTATAATAGTCGATCAAAGAACTAGTGAAGGAAAAAAAGTTGAATTTTTTAATTGTCCTGCATTAACAACAACTATCCCGGCCCAAATATCACTCAAATATAACTGCAAAATTGTACCTCTGTGTATGAAAAGATTGTCATATAATAATTTTGAAATGACGATTTACAAACCTTTTGAATATAAAAAATCTGACAATTATGAGAAAGACACTTGCAACCTTACTTTACAAGTTAATAAACGGCTTGAAAAAATGATTTTAAAAAGACCTGAACAATGGCTTTGGTCACACAACCGTTGGAAATAAATTTGTAAATTATCATTTTTTTAATTCTTCAAATCGCATTTGTGCTTCTTTAGATGAAAAATAGGCTTCTTGCAAATCAACATTCCAATAGGTAAGCTTATCCAAAGGAATTTTTTTTCCCGAGACAGCACAAATAACATGGTTGCCTCTTTCTAGTACTTCAAAAGAATTAGGTCCGTACTTTAATTTCGCTAAAATTTCATTCATAATTATATATTTTTTATATATCAATATTATATGAATATAGGATTAATTGGAAAAATGGTTTTTTTAGAAAAGATATTGATTAACTTATGGTAGATAAAAAACAAAACAATAATGCGAATAATTTCTGGAAAATTTAAAAGTACAAAACTGTTCATTCCTCTGGGTAAAGAGACAAGATCTCTTAAAGATATTGTTAAAGAGTCAATTTTTAATACATTGCTTCATTTAAAAAAATTACCATTTAAATTCAAAAATGCAAAAATTTTAGATCTTTATTCGGGCACTGGATCTTTCGGTTTAGAGTGTCTATCTAGGGATGCCGGCAAAGTCACATTTGTTGAAAACAATAAAAATGCCCTAAAAGTATTACAAAAAAATATTTATAAACTTAATATTGAAAAAAAGACCTCTGTAATTGAATATTCGGTATTAACTTATTTGTCTAATATTGACAATTTTAATTATAGAGTAGATTTGATTTTTTTAGATCCTCCTTATAAAGAAAGAAATATTTTTGAATTAATTGATAGCATTATTAAAGCAAATATCCTTAAAAAAAATGGAATTATTATAATCCATAGAAATAAAAAATCGCAAGATAACTATCCAAGCAGCTTCAAAATATTAGATATAAGAAAGTATGGTGCTTCAAAAATTATTTATGGAAATTTGGTTTTTTAAGAGTATTTTTTTAGTATCTTGTTTTACATTTTCAACAGCTGGTTGATCAAAAGGATTCAGTTTCATTAGTCTTGATAAAAGAATCGTTTCTAAAACAAAAAAAGTAAAAATCGTACCTAGTTCTTGTTCGCGTTTCTTTAAAAAGTAAAAAATTCTAAAGGGAATTTTGTTTTTAATTAAAGCATTCTCCATTGCTTTTCTTTGTGCATATAGAATAGTTTCTAAATTTTTTTTTGCTATATAATTAATAGATTTTGGTATTAAGTAATTAGATAATCTATATTTTTTTTGGTGTCTTGACGCAAATATTGTAAAAAAATTATTTTTGGGTCCATCTAAATATAATTGAAGCAAGCTATGATGATCTTTTGGCATAATAGAAACCATTGGGATAAAGCCTTTACCTTTTTTTCCAAGACTTTCTGCTATTAATTGCTGATACCAATAACCGAGATCGTTCATATCGGGATCATAATTTAAAATTATTGAATTAAAGATATTTTTTTTAGACAAATCATACAAACAAGATACATTAGAAATTAATCGATTAACAAAATTTTTGTCATTAATTAAGTAATTTAAATTTTTAAATTTTTTTATATTTAAATTCATTAATTCGGCTGGTAACATTCCAACTTCTGACATTACAGAATATCTTCCTCCAATAAAATTTTTATGCTCTATAATTTCTGCCTTTAGTTTATTTGCAATTTCAGTGATTGCATTATTTGTTTTTTCGGTAAAAAAAATTTTTGTATCATTTTTTTTATTTTGAGCAATTAAATTCATATTTGTGATAGTTTCGATAGTATTTCCAGACTTGGATATAAAAATATAAGCTGGTTTTATAAATTTTTTTGAATTCAGTTCTAAAATATTTTTTTCGCTTAGATTATCTATAAAAAAAAAATTTTTTTTAATTTTTTGTTTTAAAAATGAATACAATACCTTTGCTCCAAGAATTGAGCCACCCATTCCCACCAAAATTATATTTTTTTTTTTTCTTAAAACTTTAACTAACTTTTTTGAGTAACTAAGCTTATAATTTTTTTCGAAGCTAGCAAGTAACGCAATTTTTTTCTCTTTATAATCTTTTTTTAATTCCCAAAAATTTTTTTTAGTTTTCAAAATATTTTTTGATTTTATTTTCTTAATCAAATTATTTTTGAAAAGAATATTCTTAATTAGCATTATTTCTACTTAATTTTTTTTAAAATCGACTCTTCTAAATTGTCATTGCCTTGCTCATAATTGGTTGAACTTTCTTTATTTTTTCCCAATTTCATAAGTTCCTCAATATCGGTCACCTCTCTAACTTCGTCATCTGATTTTATTATCTCGCCTGGCTCTGGAAGATTTTTCCATTTTGGTGGCATAACAAGAGGTTCCTTTTTTCTTACTAAAAATTCATCCGTAGATTTTCTTTTTTCACCACCTAGTCCTTTTTTTATATCGTCCCAAGATGAAGCGCATGCAGTGATTAGAAAAAAAATTATAATGATTATTTTATTAAGTATTTTTTGCATTAAGTTCTTTATTTATATTTTTGTTAAATATTTCAACCAAAATTAGGCAAATTACGCCGATTGTAATGAATATATCCGCAATATTGAATATGAACCAATGAAAATTTCCGATATGCATATCCACAAAATCGGGTACAGCAAAATAATAAATTCTATCAAAAAAATTTCCGAATGAACCGCCTAGAATCATAGAAATAAAATATTTTCTAATACCTTTTAGGTTAAATAGTAAAATTATTAATACCAAATTTATCATTCCAATCAAAGCAGTTAAAAAATGATAAAAAATATTTGGATCTGTAGAAAATAAACCAAATCCTATGCCAGTATTCCAGGCCAAATAAATATTTAGAAAGGGAAAAATATAAAAATCCACATCAATACCATTTTCATGTAAATTCAGGAGATAAATTTTGCTTACTCGATCAATAATAAAAATTAAAATTATTATAATAAAATGATTTAGTAAATTTTTAAGCTTAATGTTGGACAATTATTCCTCTTTACATGGCACACATATTCTTATCACATTTTTTATTTGTTATTTTCCAACATCTTGGACATTTATTACCTTTTGCTTTTTTAACCAAAACCTTGACACCTGAAATATTTTCAATCTGAAATAAATTTTCTATTTTATTATCAAAAGGTTTTGCTGTTGCGCGCGAAGTTATACAATACTCAGACAAATTAATTTCTTTAGCAAGTTTTAGATATTGATCATCTAAATATATTTCCAGATCTGCTTCTAAACTTGATCCTAATTCTTTATTGGATCTTTTTACTTCTATGGCTGAATTACAAACTTGTCTTACATAATTTAATTTACTCCATTTTTTAAACAAGTGATCGTTTTGCCATGCTATTGGTATGTCTGGAAAACTCTTCAGATGAATACTGTCAGTTTCATTTTTATTAACTATTTTATAAATTTCTTCTGTTGTAAATGACAATATGGGAGCAAACCACTTTAATAAAGAATCTAGCAAAATATTTAATAAATTTATACAAGCTTTTCTAGTTTGAGAATCTTTTCCGTCACAATACAACGTATCTTTTCTAATATCAAAATAGAAAGCTGATAGATCTTGAGAACAAAAGTTCAGTAGATCTTTATAAAGTTTATGAAAATTGTATTCTCTAAAATAAAATTTAAAATTTTGATCTAGTAGATAAATTTTATGTAGCATATATTTTTCAAGATCGGGCCAATTTAAAACTTCATCCGAATTAAAGTTAATATCAGTTTTTTGATCCTGAAGATTGCCCAGTAAAAATCTGAAGGTGTTTCTTATTTTTCGATATGACTCAGCATGTTGATCTAATATTGAAAAATCAAGCCTTAGATCTTCTGCATAATCGGATGCAGCAACCCAAACTCTTAGTATATCTGCGCCATATTTTTTTAATATGTCCTCAGGTGAAATTATGTTTCCTGTAGATTTTGACATTTTAAAACCTTTTCCATCAACCACAAATCCGTGAGACAAGATACTTTCATAAGGAGCCCTACCTCTTGTGCCGCACGACTCTAATAACGAAGAATGAAACCAACCACGATGTTGGTCTGATCCTTCTAAATACATTGATGCTGGCCATTTCAAATCATCTCTTTTTTCTAAAACAAAGGAGTGTGTTGATCCACTATCAAACCAAACTTCGCAGA
>Ga0187827_10008130_pt1 | contig 11454 bp, 11 predicted proteins | sample ETNtaG_39_FD_167969 | JGI IMG/M metagenome (GOLD analysis project Ga0187827, IMG submission 167969) | Marine microbial and viral communities from oxygen minimum zone, Eastern Pacific Ocean - ETNP2014_SV_150_PacBio MetaG (Illumina Assembly) | ecosystem: Environmental > Aquatic > Marine > Hypoxic... | reverse complement strand
CGATGCTCAAACAAATAAAGTCCCTGCCAAGTTCCAAGGATTAGTTTTTTATTTTTAACACTTAACGTGAGCTGTGTATTGGTTAACATTGTTTTTAAATGTGCAGGCATATCATCTATGCCTTCCGTAGTGTGCTTATAAAAATCATTATTCATTGGAATTAATTTATCAAAAAAATTTTTGATATCGTAAAGAACATCTGGATCAGCATTTTCCTGAATAGTAAGTGAAGCACTGGTATGTAAAATATTCAAATTTAACATCCCACTATGTATTTTTTGCTTTTTTACCCAATCAGTGGTTTCTTTTGTAAAATTATATAAACCTTGGCCTTTAGTTTTAACGGTCAATTCATAAAAAATTTGCATATTGTTAGTTTTTCACAGACTTAAAATTCTGATTATATGCGGCACGAGGTTTTTTTCTTAATCCAAAAGGTCCTGAAATAAAAATTGTGAGTGGTTTTGTTTTTGTTTTTAATTCTACTTTATGAAGATTGTCAGCAGAGCGAAAACCAATATAACCAGGGGACCTCCAGTGCTTTCCATCACTTAAGGTTTCCCAGTAACCGTCCCTTAGCACAATTGTTACATAAGGACACATATGGTTACGAACCCCATCCCCGTGATCGTTATCCAGCAATTCATGAATTATAATATTAAAAGGAAACCATTTGGGTCTTTTTTTAAATAACACATAATATCTATTCATCCATGGTTTTGCTTTATGATATTCGGGATGAGAGGGTCCGCGGTCCAGTAATAACCTTTTCCTTCCAAGTTTTTCCAATAATATTAAAAACATTAAATTAATTTACATTTAAGAATATATTTTTAAAGAAATATATTTCTTAATTGGAGATAAATAATGATTTATTGGTCAAAACATATAGATGATTGTTGCTTATTATAGGCTCAGATAATTGAGAGTTGCTGAGCTTGGACACCTTTTCAACTTTACCTGTGCTAACAGAGCAGATTATTAAATAACCAAGATTAGTTGTTATATACGCTTTATCTGAAGCAATTAAAAAACCTTGTATAAATAATTTCTTTCTTTGTTTTGCTTTAAATTTATCGAGAATATAATTTGACTTGATAATTTTTCCTTCATTGTTATCAATCACTATCAAGTAACCTTCCTGCGATATAGTAATTAACAAATTATCTATTAAAATAGGCCTTAGGTTTGAATTAATATTTAGTATCCAATTTAACATTCCAGAATCTAGGTTTAGAGAATATAATTTCGAAAAATTATTTGAAAAAAATATATTTTTTTTAAACAAAACAATATCTGAGGTTTCTAAAAAATTTGTTTCGTGCTTAATTAAGGTGTTTTGAGTTGGTACAAACCAGTTTAATTCACCATCATTTATATTTACTTTTGCAATATCGCCCGCTGTATTTGAAAATAAAACCGAACTAGGGGTTACAATAATTGAAAGTTTTTTATTTGTTTTTATAAATGTAGATGGGGTTTCAAATTTCCATATTTGCTTTCCGTCTGTTATAGAAAAACAATTAATCATATTGTTGCTATCAACTGCATATATTTTATCCTTGTAGACTTTTATTTGAGAACTGAACAACGCATTATGCCTCTTAATCCAAATAATTTTACCAGTGTCCACATCTATTGCGTAGTATTTTCCTATATTATCTATTACATACAGTTTGCCTTTGGAGAGGGCTAGGGAGATGCTTTCAATTTTCTTTTTCTCCTTTTTGCTATAAATATTTCTATTCCACTGTACTTTTTTCCTATTAACAAATTTTACAATTGAACCTTTCTCGCCAATGGTAATAAAATAATTTTTTTCTATAATTAATGGATTTTCTTTAACTGATTTGGGTGGAATTTTATTAAATTTATATTTAGAAAATTTGTCAATTCTACCACTAAATTTTAAATGAGAAATAAGATTTGAATGATTTAATCCAGACATTATCCATTTTTCATTTGTTTTTGCTTTAGAATTAATATTAATTATTAGTCCAGGATTAAGCTCTTTTTCAAACTTATTTTGATCATCGGATAATTTTATTAATGCTACATTAGCTGCTTTTTGTTTTGGTTTATCTATCCATATGCCAGTTTTAGTATCAAAAGAACATTCGAAGAGAATAATTGATAAAGAAAATATTAGAACAGGCTTAAAAAATTTACTCACCATAGTTTTTCAAAATTCTTTGTTGAGCTTGGTTAAAAATATTCTCATTAGTTTTTTGAGATGTCAAAATTTGAGAATAAAAATCTTTTGCTTTATGTTTTTCTCCTTTAAATAAAAAATAATCTCCAAGTAACAGCAGAGAGTGGGGTTTCCAGAAGCTTTCAGAATTAATTACTGGTTTTAAAATCTCTATCATTATATTTTCTGGTTGAAAATCAGCGTTAATAAGTGCTTTTTTATAAATCACTAAATTTTTAATTTCTTTTTCTAGATTAGCGTTATTGAGAACCTGGCCAAATAAGTGATTTATTTCTTTATTTGAACTTACAACTTTATTATCTATTAAAAAAAAAAGTGCCAAGGGAGCGTATGTTGAATCATAACTATTGATTATTTCTTTAAATTCTTTTGTATAATATGCTTCTTCTTTTATATTATAATTTATAGATGCTTTTATAAACTTGTTGGCAATTTCAGCTTTTTGCTTTTTAACAACGTCTAAATAAAAAAAAACTGAGAAAATGCTTAACAATATTAAGCCCATTAAAAAATAAATTTTTTTTTTATGTTTAGTAAAAAATTTTTTTATTTCTTCTTTTCTGGTATTTTTTTCAATTATAGCTAAATCTTCATCCATAAAATTTTAAAAGATCAATATATATTTTTTCTACTTGGAAAGTTTCTGTTTATAACATCACGTCTAAATCTTAAAACACTTTTATTTATTATTTTTTTTATATTAGAATATTTTTTTATAAACCTTGGTGTAAAATTACTTAATCCCAACAAATCATCGGTGACCAAAATCTGACCATCGCAATGTCTAGATGCACCTATGCCAATAGTGGGAACGGGAATAGATTTTGATATGATTTTAGCCAAACTCTCTTCAACGCATTCTATTACAATCGCAAATACTCCAGCATTGGACAATAATATTGCATCTTCAATAATTCTTTTTCTTCCAACTGAACTTCTTCCTTTAAATTTGAATTTTCCCCTTTCAGATTGTGGCAGTAAACCTATATGACCCATAACAGGAATATTTTTATTAATTAAATATTTAACGATATTTATAATTTTTTTTCCTCCTTCCAGTTTTAAAGCATCGCACTTAGTTGATTTGATTATTTTTTTTGCATTTTTATATGCTTCTTTCTCATTTTTATACGTTTGATATGGCATATCGATAACTAGCACACTTTTAGAAATACCTTTTTTTACACTCCTTGCATGGTTAATTATCATATCAAGAGTAACTTCCCTTGTGGATTTCATTCCATATAAAACCATACCTAGTGAATCTCCGACCAAAACTATATCGCAATACTTATCTAATATTTCCGCAATTGTTTTTGAATATGCTGTAAGACAAACAATTGGACTTTTATTCTTTCTTTTAAAAATTTCTTTGATTTTTCTATTTTTCATTATTTATAATGAATTTTTTTATTACTTTGTAAATTTTTTTGGTTCAAGATTTTTAATTTTTTCAGCAATAATACTTTTATTATTACATAACTTCGAACAAATTAATAAAAATTTTTCGTTTAATTCTTTTGCTTTTGAAAAATTTGATCTTTCTAATTGTAATTCAATTAACATAAAAAGAGCTTCTTCGTTTATTGGATTTAATAACAAAGTAGTGTTCAAATTTTTTTCTGTTTCATTTTTATTATCTTCTTCTTTATATATTTTAGCTAAATACAAATATGATAAATAATCTTTTGGATTAAATACTAAATATTTTTGAAACAAAAATTTTGACTGATTATAATCTTTTTTTTCAAAATGTATTTTTGCATCATCAAAAATATTTTGATTAATGGCGATAGAGTTGTTTGGTAAAAATAAAAAAATAATAATTATTTGTAAAACAAACTGTCTAATCATTTATAGCCTTTAAATTTTTACAGAAAATATAAATTTCCCTAGATTCTTTTCGACTTGATTTTGGCTTAATAATCAATACCTCTTTAAATATCTCCTTTGCTTGAATCTGAATCTCCTTAAAAATTGCACCCATAAAAAATTTTGATACAAAATATGCGTTGGTCTTTAAAATTTTTCTTGAAAATTCTAGTGCATTTAAGCACAAATTGCCAGTTCTTAAAGAATCAAGTTCTTTATTGCCCGTTGTATTAGATGCCATATCAGAAACCACTGTATCTATTTTTGTATTAAAAAATTTTATAATTTTATTTTGGGTTTCCATTTCAGTAAAATCTCCTTTTAGAAAAATGGTATTGCTGATTGGTAGCATTTCTTTTATATCTACAGATAAAATTTTTCCATTTTTAATTTTTTTAGAAGCAACTTGTGACCAACTTCCTGGTACAGATCCTAGGTCAAGAAGTGACCTGGATTTAGATAAAAAATTAAACCTTTGGTCAATTTCAATTAATTTAAATGCCGATCTAGATCTATAACACCGGTTCTTAGACTCCCTTACATAAATATCTCTATTTTGATTATTTATCCAATTTTTAGAAATTTTATTTTTTTTCAACTAAACAATACCATATCTTAGACTTTTGAGAATTTTATTTCCCTGCGTGGTTTCAATTGGAATCTTTATATCTTTATTTACCCTCATGTCCTTGTTATTGTTCCAAATACCAGCGGCAAGATGCATAATACCAATTTTTGTATTTGGTAGATAAGGCTCTACAAAACTTTTTGATTCTTGATCGTATTTCGGTAGCACATTGCTTGCTATCCAGTTGCATGATAATGGCAAAAATTCTGCTTTAACATTATCTACATAGACACTTTTATTTATCGCTAATCCCTCTGATCCAAAAATACTTCCGGCCTTTAAAGTTTTTTTTAAATTTTCCTGCCAAATTTTCCAACATTCAGAATCTTTTTCCAAAGAAAAAACTCCAATATTCAAGTGAGGAGCAAAAGCAATTTTTCGAGCAATATTTTCTGAAAAGCCTGATTTTTTAGCATGTTTATAATTTTGAGATTTTATTGCAGCTATACTTCCCAAAATCCACTTTACTCTTGTTAAAACTTTATATCCTGCTCCAATTGTTTGGGTAATGCCAATTTTTCCATTTTCACAAGCCTTAAAATAAATATCAACACACTCCCAAGTGTTTACCCAGGCATCGCAATCTATCCATAAATATTTTTTAAAGTCAGGAAAATAGTCAGTTAAAAAAGCTCTAGAGACTTGGCTTTTTAACCATTCTTTGCCCAAAACTTTAAATTTTGGAACTTCAATATCCCAATTTGCTTTTTTGATTATTTCAACTTTGTTATTTAAATTTTGAATTTGGTCATCCCTTAATCCTGCATCAAGAACACAGATAGCGATATTTTTACTTTGTTCAAATTGTTTTATTGAGGAAATTAGTTCAAGCAACAAATCAAAATAATTGGAATCTGCAAGAGTTACGATTGCTTGCGATTTCATTCTTAAAGAACATCCTCTGTTTCATCTATATGTTCGGCTTGTTCTAAAATTTTTTCTTTACTATTAAGTCTCCGAAAATGAAGACAGCTAACGGGAATTGTACAAAGATAAACAACTCCTGTAATGAAAAGAACCTCGAAAGTATAAACAAATACCAGCCCAAAGTATAAACCAATACCAAACAACAAAAAAATTGTGGTACTTCTTGGAATTGTTATACGTTTAAAAGAATAAGTAGGAACTTTGCTAATCAATAAAATTGAAGTAATAATAAAAACTGTTGAGACAATTAATAACTTATATTGATCAAAGTTATATATTTCAGACTTATATAAAACTAAGGGCAAGATCACCAAACCTGCGCCTCCAGGAGAAGGAACTCCTTCAAAAAAATTTTGCTTCCACAAATTATCATCACTATAAGTCGTAATATTAAAGCGTGCTAATCTTAATGCGCAACAAACAACATACACCAGCACAATTAACCATCCCAATTTTCCAAGTTCATTTAATGTCCAAAAATACATTATAAAAGCAGGGGCCACACCAAAACTTACAACGTCAGTCAGTGAATCTAGCTCTTTACCAACTTTTGATGTACCCTTAATTAATCTTGCAATTCTGCCATCCAAAGTATCTAGAATGCCAGATATTAGTAATGCAATTATTGACAAGCCATAATTTTGATCCATGGCAAACTTTATTGAACTTAAACCTATGCAAACACCAATTATTGTTAGTGTATTTGGTAAAATTATCCTAGGATTTTTTTCGGGAATAATTCTAAATTTTTTCTGATTTTCAATCATATAATTTATTTCTTTGCAATTAATGTTTCTCCTGCAACGGCAGTTTGATTTTGTTTTACTAAATTTTTATAATTATTAAAATAAATATCAACTCTGCTACCAAATCTTATCATGCCAATTTTTGCACCCTGTTGTAATATTTGAGATTTGCTACATTCGCAGACTATTCTTCTAGCAATTAAACCAGCTATTTGAACAACTACAATTTCATCTCCGTTGTTAGTTTTAAATTTAATTAAATTTCTTTCATTTTCTTCACTTGCTTTATCAAGCGTAGCATTAAAGAATTTTCCAGGTACATAAAATATATCTTCTATCGATGCAAGCATAGGTGATCTGTTAACATGACAATTGAAAATGTTCATAAAGATGCTAACGCGAGTAAATTTCTTATTTTCCAAAGAAAATTCTTTTGGTCCATTGGTTTCTATTATTTGAGTAATTAATCCATCGGCAGGACTTACTAGATAGTCCTGATCATTAATTGAAACTCTGTCTGGATCTCTAAAAAAATAATAAACCCAAATGGTTACTAATAATCCTATAAAACCTAAGAATTTTGAAATTAATAATAAAATAAAAGTGACTAAAACAGAAATTACAACGAATTTATAACCTTCGCTGTGAATTTTTTGAAATATTACGTTATATATTTGGGTTCCAATTTTCATATTACTCTAATTGATAATTTTAGTTTAATATGTATAAAAAAAAATTAATTTCAATTGTTAAGATTAATTAGAATAAATGAATAAAATTAAAGTAAATAGTCCGATTGTAGACATAAATGGTGATGAAATGACCCGGATCATCTGGAATTTTATTAAAAAAAAACTTATTTTACCTTATTTAGATTTAAAAATTGAAAGTTACGATTTAAGTATTCAAAATAGAGATAAAACCGCAGATCAGATAACCATAGATAGTGCCAACGCTATAAAAAAATTCGGTGTGGGAATTAAGTGTGCAACAATTACTCCTGATGAAGCACGAGTAAAAGAATTTAATTTAAAAAAAATGTGGCGCTCACCAAATGGAACTATCAGAAACATTATTGGAGGAACTGTGTTTAGAGAACCAATAATTTGTAAAAATATTCCAAAACTTGTTCCATCTTGGACTGATCCACTGATTATTGGAAGGCACGCTTTTGGAGATCAATATAGAGCAACAGATTTTTTAGTTCCAGGAAAGGGAAAATTAGAAATCAAATGGACCTCTGAAGATAAAAAAAATGAAAAAAAATATGAAGTCTTTAACTTTCCTGGTCCAGGAATAGCTTTATCTATGTATAATTTAGATAAGTCTATTGAAGACTTTGCTAGATCTTGTTTTAATTATGGTTTAATAAAAAAATGGCCAGTTTATTTCTCTACTAAAAATACAATTTTAAAAACTTATGATGGAAGATTTAAAGATATATTTCAAAAAGTATTTGATGAAGAATTCAAAACCAAGTTTAAAAAAAACAATATTACTTACGAACACAAACTTGTCGATGACATGGTCGCATGTGCAATGAAATGGAGCGGAAAATATATTTGGGCATGTAAAAATTATGACGGTGATGTTCAATCAGATATAGTTGCTCAAGGATATGGATCTTTGGGATTAATGACCAGCGTATTGTTAACTCCTGACGGTAAGACGATGGAATCTGAAGCTGCTCATGGTACGGTGACTAGGCATTATAGGATGCATCAGCAAGGAAAAGAAACTTCAACCAATCCTATTGCTTCAATATTTGCCTGGTCAAGAGGATTAGCGTACCGTGGAAAATTAGATTCAAACCAAAAATTAATCGATTTTAGCAAGTCTTTAGAAAAGATTTGTATAGCAACTGTTGAGAAAGGATCAATGACGAAAGATTTAGCAATACTAATTAGCCCTACCAATAAATATCTGACTACCAATAAATTTTTAGAAGAAATTAATGGTACGCTAAAGAAAGCATTTAATTAATTTTCTTTAAAATTTCTTTATAGGATTCGTCAATATTCTCTTGTTTTTCGCCTCCGGCTTGAGCAAAATCTTTTCTCCCTCCCCCTCCTTTGCCCCCTAAAACTGAAGATCCAATTTTGATTAGGTCAACGGCACTATATTTTTCTGTTAATTTTTCCGTGACTCCTATTGCTAAACCTAATTTGTTTGAATAGATAGCATAAGCAATTACAATTCCTTCTTTTAATTCTTTTTTTCCCTGATCAATTACCGATCTAAGCTCTTTTGTTGGTAAATCTTGAATTATCTGAAATCTTATTTTTATTTTATTAACAATTTCTTCCTTTATTTTGTTTTTTTCTTTATTTTTAAGTACAGAATTTATTAACAATTTTTCATGCTGTTTAACTAATTTTTTTAATTGTTCATTTAAAGGTTCATTTCTATCTTTTTCTGGACTTCCACCCAAAGATAGAATTTGTTGTTTTGTTTTTTCAATTTTTTCTGTAAATCTTTTATCCTCAACACCTTTTTCCTTTTCTTTATTTTGTAAATATTCCTTTAATTGTGTTGCTCTGAGGGCCTCTACTCTTCTAACGCCAGCGGCAATAGCTGATTGGCTTATGATTTTAAATTTTCCTATCTCAGAGGTATTTTTAACATGCGTTCCTCCACAGAGTTCTGTTGAAAAATAATTGTTGTTATCTTTTCCCATTGAAAGAACTCTTACTTCTTCGCCATATTTTTCTCCAAATAAAGCAATGGCACCGCTACTGACGGCTTCTTTGGGTGTCATCAATCTAGTTTTTACCTCACTTTTTGCATCAACCATTGTATTTACGTAATTTTCTACTTTACCTATTTCGTTTTCATTAACTGGTTTCATATGGCTAAAATCAAATCTTAGGCGATCGGAACCAACGAACGCTCCTTTCTGGATTACATGTTTTCCAAGCACCCTTCTGAGTGCTTCGTTTAGTAAATGAGTTGCCGAATGATAAGCCCTAATATTCGTTCTTCTATTTGAATCTATTTCTAAATTTACCGAGTCTCCTTTTTTGATTTTACCCTCGACTAGTTGGCCTATATGAATATGAAGATCTCCTAATCTTTTTTGAGTATCCGTAACTGAAAATTTAGAATCTGAATTAAACAAGAAGCCAGTGTCCCCAACTTGCCCTCCCGACTCACCATAGAAAGGTGTTTGATTAGTAATAATAATTCCTTTATCTTTTTCTCTTAATGAATCTACCTCTTCTCCATTTTTAATAATTCCTAAAATAACACCTTGGGACTTGTCAGTTTCATATCCTAGAAAATCCGTAGGTCCTAGCTTATCCCTAATTGAATACCATATATTCTCTACCGGACTATCGCCTGATCCTTTCCAATTTTTTTTAGCTTCTTGTTTCCGTTCATTCATTAATTTTTCAAATAAAGGAACATCCACTTTTAAAGATTTGGATTTTAAGATATCCTGGGTTAAATCAAGAGGAAATCCATAAGTATCGTAAAGTTTAAAAGCAACTTCTCCTGGCAATATTGTCTTGATATTTTTAATTTCATCATTAAGAATATTTATTCCCCTTTCAAGAAGAACTAGAAATTTTTCTTCTTCCATTTTAAGAGTTTCTGTAATTAGAGCTTCCGCCCTAGCAAGTTCTAAATAAGATTTGGACATTTCATTAATCAAAGTTCGAACAATTTTATAAAAAATAGGTTCTTTAGTTCCAAGTAAGTGAGAATGTCTCATACCTCTTCTCATAATTCTTCTTAAAACATACCCTCGGCCTTCATTAGAAGGTAGAACTCCTTCGGCTATTAAAAATGCACTAGCACGAAGATGATCGGCAATAACTCTAAAACTAGCCAAATTATTTTCACTAACTTTTACTTTTAAAATTTCAGAAGCTGAGTTAATTAATTTTTTGAAATGATCAGTTTGATAATTGTCATGTGTACCTTGCAATAAAGCTGAAATTCTCTCTAGACCCATGCCAGTATCAACCGAAGGTTTGGGAAGATTAACTCTTTTATCTTTTGAAACTTGTTCATATTGCATGAAAACGAGATTCCAGATTTCAATAAATCTGTTTCCATCTTGATTTGCACTTCCGGGAGGACCACCATCTAAATGGTCACCATGATCAAAAAAAATTTCAGAACAAGGGCCACACGGTCCCAAATCTCCCATGGACCAAAAATTATCTGAAGTTGAAATTTTATAAATTTTATCTGAATTTAAGCCAGCTATTTTTTTCCAATAATTATATGCTTCCTCATCTTCAGAATATACACTGGCACTTATTCTTTCTTTTGGAATGTCAAAATCCTTGGTAATTAAATTCCAAGCTAATTCAATAGCAGTATCTTTAAAATAATCTCCAAACGAAAAATTACCTAACATCTCGAAAAATGTATGATGAACAGGTGTATACCCAACATTTTCTAGATCATTATGTTTGCCACCAGCTCTAACACATTTTTGTGAAGTCGTTACTTTATTATAGTCTCTTTTTTCTAAGCCAGTAAAAACATTTTTAAATTGTACCATGCCTGAATTAGTAAACATCAAAGTTGGATCATTGATTGGAACCAAATTGCTTGAATCCACAATTTTGTGACCATTTTTTTTAAAATAATTTAGAAATGAATTTCTTACTTCATTTAAGGTTTTGTTGCTCATGCTGTAGATCAAAATACAGTTTTTTAAAATGATGTCTATAACAGATAAACAAAAAGAAAGGTGTTTTATCAAACACCTTTCTTTTTTTAGATGGCTTTTTATTAATCTTTTTTACTATTTTCTTTAGAATCTTTTTCGGTAGCTGGACTTTTTTCCATAGGATTGCCCTCTATTTTTTTTGCAATAACGCCTGCTTTGGTTCTAATTGTCATCTCAATTTCAGCTGCAATCTGAGGATTTTTTTCTAAATAGATCTTAGCATTTTCTCTGCCTTGACCAATTTTTTCACCTTTATAGGCATACCAAGCTCCTGCTTTCTCTACGATATCTGCTTTGGCTCCTAAATCAATTAGTTCTCCTGATTTACTAATTCCTTTTCCATACATTAAATCAAATTCTACTACTTTGAATGGGGGTGATA
>Ga0187827_10008129_pt1 | contig 11455 bp, 10 predicted proteins | sample ETNtaG_39_FD_167969 | JGI IMG/M metagenome (GOLD analysis project Ga0187827, IMG submission 167969) | Marine microbial and viral communities from oxygen minimum zone, Eastern Pacific Ocean - ETNP2014_SV_150_PacBio MetaG (Illumina Assembly) | ecosystem: Environmental > Aquatic > Marine > Hypoxic... | reverse complement strand
CAAATCCAGTGTCAGAGGCAAAATCTATTAATTTTTTTGCAATGCTCAAATCACCATTATGATTGATTCCTATCTCGGCAATTAAAAAAACATTCATGCTATACTTATATTTTAATTATATATCTCATAATTAGTTATTACTACTTGAATTGACGATAAAACTTCAATTGCAATTCACTATACTTACCCAACGAATCAGAATTAAGATAAAAAATGTGTTGCTCAAATTTTTTATCATAATGATGTATCCATTTTCTTTTAAAATTATTGATTAAAAATTCACAATTGGCTGTTCGTCCATCAGATATTATAATTGTTCCAGGAGTTAAGAAATTTTCAAATTTCAATATATCGCAAGCCATCGGCATCATATCTTTGTGTGCAGTTGTAAAATTATTAATTTTATTTTTAACTTGAAATTGATCTGGACCATCTAAATATATAAAATCTGGATTGCATAGTGGTAATTTTTTATATTCGGTTGCATAATTGCCTTGATACTTAGTCATAATGCATTCTGTAAATAAAAAATTAATTTTTGCTTCATTTCTATAATTTTTTTTACTTTTAAAATTTTCTATTCTTTTTTTTGTAATATTTAGAAATTTTTTTTCATTTTCAACTATAAACAATTCAAAAGGATTGTTTCTTCTTAACTTTTTAACATCATTTTTGTATTTTTTTTTATTTTCTTCAAGTGCGCAATTAAATATCAATGAACTAAAACCTGATCCAAATTCTAAAATTATTGTTCGTTTGTTTAGTAAAACAAACTGATATAATCTATACAAATCAATTAACTCTGGTTTATATGGTGGTGCAGCGGTCATGGATTGGTTTGATTCTATCATATCGTTTATATCTGAACATCTTCTGTTTGATAGACTAATCAATTTAGTTAAATTTTTTTTTTTAAAAAAACTTTTAATTTTTGAATAATTTACGTCTTTAGGAAATTTTACAAATTTTCTAATTTCTTTAGACATTTAATTTTCCATTTCATCAATTAACATATTAAATCTTCTAATTGTTTTATTATTTTATTTTTTATATTTCCTTTTTCTTTCACATAGTAGATTGTTTCATTAAGTTTATTTATCTCTTTTCTTAATTTGCTTGAACTATTAAACAGCAAAGACTTACTTTTTTCTAAAATATCTTCAAGATTATTACACATCACACCTGAAGACAAATAATTGAAAGATTCAGATTTTATGGCTTTCATATTGTGAGTATAATCATAAAATAATACTGGAATTTCATTGGACAAACTTTCATCTGCTAAAGATGTATGTTTTGCAATTACTAAATCTGCGTTGGCACATAATTTGTAAGAATAAAAGGACTCTTTATAATTTTCGGACAAGATTATATTTTCACAATTATTTAACCTATTGCAAATATTTTTAAAGTATGAGTCGGTCTTCAGTGGCCAGTCTAAATCTTTGTAGCGTATAACTATAAAGGTATTCTCTAAATATTTAGAAAATCTTACAATGTCCTCTAAAAAACTTATCTGAGAAGACCAACAGTTAATTAAAGAAACATAAGAATCATACCAGTATCTAGGTGAATGATATCCTAGAAAAACTAATATTTTTTTTCCACTTTTTTTAGCGTTAGAAATTTCTTCAGGAATATTTTCTTTTTTAAAAAGTGGGATATAATCGCTTCTATATAGACCCATTGGAATAACGTTTTTTATATCATAATATTTTGACTTTTTAATAAGATTGGCTGTGTACTCACTGGCAGTATAATATGTGTCAACAATCACAGTGGCATATGAAGAGTAAAAAGTATGAATAAAACGTTCCTGTGTTGCGATAGTTTTAATATTATTTTTTTCTAAAGCCAGTATTAATGTTTTTGGACACAAAATATCATAATCAAGTAAAACTATTTTTAAATTTTTAAATTTACTTATAGCCTCACAATATTTAACATATTTATTATATTGCTGAATAAATAGTATCCAAACAAGGAATGTTTGCCACCCTCTGACTAAATAGAAGGTTTTTATGCTGGCAAATAAAGTCTGAAAAAAAAATTTAACGTTATTTGTTTTCATTTTATTAAGACAGATCCAATAAATATCTTTATCTGGGCTTGGATAATTAGAGTAATCTAAATGTAAAATATTATATTTATTAAAACACGAATCCTTATTATCTGAATAGTAAAGTGACTTTTCATATAATTTTGTGCCATACAATAAACCTTTGTGTGGGATAAATGCTACTGTTCTCTTAGTTAATTCATTTAAATCTTTATCATTAATAACTTCTTTTTTTTGCAATTGTTTATTTTTCTTCTTAAATATTGAAAATGGCTTTAAAATAGTTAATGAAATAATTCTTGTTAAATATTTTACAATATCTATAGGAAGTATAATTTTAAATATATTTTGCCCTATATCAGTATTGTAAAAACATCTAAATTTAAAACTTATATATATTATTTTTTTTTCAGGATATAAGGCAGACCATATTCCAAGTTTACCAGAAATTTTCATTTGTTGAAAAAAAATAAAATCTTGCAATAAAATTCTTAGCTTTTTTGTTTTTTCTTTCTTAATTGAAAATAAATTGCAGTATTTTTTTAAAATTGAATTGGGGGCTAATTTTATATTTTTTTTGTACGCAATTTCACCGGGATCTTCTTCACATAATGAAAAGGGTGCATCCTGTGAAATTTTTTTCTCAAATTCCATAGGTAGCGGAAAAATATTAATTTTTTTCAATTTAAGTGCTATTTCATTCCTTTTGATTTCATTTTTATCGTCTATATAAATATAATAAACATTAAGTTTTAAATATTTCAATAATTTAATTACTGGTAAGGTCCAATAGGTAATGTGGCCAAAAATAATGTCCATAATTTAATTTATAAAATAAAGAAATTTAGTTTCTTTTAATTTAACTTTATTATTAAATACCATTCCAAATTTTTTAGATTGGTGATCCATTACTTTAAATTTTTTTTTACTTAATATTTTCCAGTGAAACTTTTTATAATAATTAATTGTTTTTTTTGAACAAATTAAAAAGGAATGTAGTTTTTGATTGATTATTCTTTTTGAATTAAAAGTCATCAATATTTTGCTATAATTTTTATTTCTAAATTTTTTACTTATTATTAAAGTATCAAAATAAAGATAATTAATTTTTCTTGTATTATTTTTTTTTTTAATAATTGCTATTCTTTTTCTTAATAGAGTGTATCCAATTAATCTTTTGTTTAAAAAAAATAGATTATGAATATCATTTTTTTTTATATTTTTCTTAAACCAATTTAAATTAGAATTTACTCCATATCGCCAATTTTCATTTTTTAACTTGCATATCTTTAAAATATTTTTTTTCGATAATTTGTATAATTTTAAGGATAATAGATATATTTTTTCCGACATTATTTGTTTTTAATATTTGGACTTTATTTAAAGAACTCTGCTTAAAATTTCAGCTCGTTTCCAATCATCTAAGGTATCTATATCTTGATATCGCCACTTTGGGACAACGACAATGTCAGAATTTTTAGCAAATATGACTTTTTTTTGTAACCAAGCCCTTTTTTTTCCCCAGTAAAATTGACCTGCATCACACAGAATTTCATCTAAATCTTGTGATCTTTTTTTGTAATTTTTGTAAAATATCATTTTAACACCAGATTTTTTTGTAAAGGTAAATGATCTAAAATATGGAAAATGATAAGGAGTAGCGGCAAATACATAGTCAAATTTTTTTGATTTTATTTTTTTATAACCTTTTTTTAAGTCATCAATTTTTAGAAAAGGATTGGGTGCATAAACACAACAAACATAATCGAATTGATAACCTTTTTTCATTAAAAATTTTATACAATGTGAAATTACTGAGGTACCCGAAGCATATCCGTTTGATAATATTTTTGGCCTTTTAAATGGAACTTTGGCTCCATATTTTTTTGCAATTTTTGAAATTTTGTTACTATTGGTTGAAACAATAATTTTATCAAATATTTTACTTTTTTTAAGTTTTTTTATTGTATTTATTATTATAGGAACGCCATTAAAAGCTTTATAATTTTTTCCTGGTATTCTTTTGCTACCTTCTCTTGCTGGTATAACGGCTATTACTTTTTTTGTTATCATTTATAGAATTATTTAAAAAATTTTTCTTCTTTTAAAAATTCTAGCGCTAATTTCTTCGGGTCTAACACCAAATTTCGGTTTATTTAAAATCACACTAATTTTGTCAACTTCCTTTCTAAGAGTTTTTAATTGTTTTCCTGTTATTGATACTTTTGAATCAACACATTTATGCGCATGATTTATTTTTATATGTTTTTCGATTATTTTAGCACCTAGTAATGTTCCGTAAATTGGAATTTTTATTTCATTAGTGTGATCTGAAATTCCTATAGGACATTTAAATTTTTTTTGTAAAAACAAAATATTTGAAAGGTACGAATTTTTTTCATCATTTGGATACGAAGAAATACAGTGCAGTATTACTAAATTTATACCTTTGGCATAAAACATTTTATGAATTTTTTTAATTTCATTGAGTGAAGCCATTCCAATTGATGCTATAGTAGGTTTTTTGGTTTTAATTATTTTATTTACTAATTGATAGTTTGAAATATCAAAAGATGCAATTTTATAAAAAGGAACCTTAAGATATTCCAAAAAATCAACTGATTCTTCGTCAAAGGGCGTTGAAAAAAAGGTTATTTTCTTTCGCTTACAATAATTGTTAATTTTTTCAAAATCGTCAAAAGATAATTCACATTTTTCTAAAATTTTAGAAATCTTTTTGCTTATGTTTCCAATTCTTTTTTTTGTATCGTATGTCTGGAACTTGATCGCATCTGCACCATTTTTTTTGGCAATATCAACAAGATCATAAGCAGTTTTGAGATTTCCATTATGATTTATGCCAGCCTCGGCAATAATATAAGGTTTATTAAATCTGGAAAAAATATTTTTTACCATGACGATAAACCGCCATCTATAATTATATTTTGGCCACTAACATAGCTAGACCGGTCGCTCGCCAAAAATAAAATTCCCGTAAATAAATTTTTAACATTGCCCATTCTATCTAAGGGAACTCTTTTAGAATACCTTTTAACAAATTTTTTATTTTGAGGTTTTTGATTATTAAATATTCCACCAGGAGATAAACAATTTACATTAATGTTATATTTCGAAAGCATCACTGAGTAATATTTTGTTAATTGAATAACCGCAGCTTTCGACGCTCCATATATTTCTGAACTAAATCGATCTTTGTTTCCGTATATTCTAAAATCTGGACTTAAAAAACCATAGATTGAACCAAAATTAATTATACTGCATTTTTTTAAACTGTTCTTTTTATGAATATTTACATAAGAATTTATAACATTTAAAAGACCTTTTATATTTGTATTAATCGTTTTATCTAATTCAGAATTCGTTCTCTTGTCATATTTAGAAAATATCGATACAGCAGCAGTATTTACAATTACATCGATTCTGTTATTTTTTTTAACTATTCTGCTAATTTTTCTCCTAACTTCAGACTTATTCCTAATATCTGCTTTAATAAATTCATAATCATCATGCTTAATCTTATTTTTTATTTTATCGAAACCATACACTTTTGAACCCAAGCTCAAAAATAATTTTACAATTGATGACCCAATTTGACCACTGGAGCCCGTAATTAATATTATCTTTTTATTAAAATTAAAAAGAGATTTAATATTTAGATTTTTCATACAAGCTAAAAATTAGTTTTGAAGTTTTTCTTAATTTTGAAAGGTCGATAATCTTTTTTTGAATATTGGCCAATTTTTTTTCTTTCATTTTACTTTTATAAATTTTCAAAAATAATTTTCTAAATTTATTTTTAAAATTTTTATCTTCTATTTTTATTAAATTAATTGCTTTTTTTGCATAAACTCTTTTAGCATTTATTTCTTGATGTTTGTATTGTGGAATGCAAAGAATTTTTTTATTAAGATATAAAGCATCAAATAAACCCATTCCGCCAGCAGTAATAGCAATATTAGACGATCTAATAGTAGATAAGTAGTTTTTATGGTTAAAAAAAAATATATTATTTTTTGAGGAAATTTCTTTAATTTTTTTTTTTAAATTATTTTGAACAAACATATTTATTTTATAAGGTATGGTGTTTAATATTTTAATTACATTAATTGTAATATTTTTTTTATCATAGCCACCAAAAAAGAGGAAAATATTATTTTTAGATACTCTAAATTTTTTCTTTATAAATAATGTTGGAAGAATGAGATAATTAAAACCAATATAGGAATTTTTAAATTTTACAACATTTTGAATTAATGGATTAAGGCTTAAATCAAAGTATCGCCTAATTTTAGAAGAGTCATCGATGATAACTTTTTTTTTAAAACTATTTTTAATTAAATTAAAAAAATCTAAATTTGATTTTCCTAATCTATCTAAAATTAATAATTTTGAAGGATGTTTCAACAAATAATTTGCTTCTTCAATACTGTTGGGCTTCAATTTGCTGTCCTTAATTTTAATTACTTTAAATTTGTAAAAGCTTAATATTTTTAGACTTTTTTTATAGTGATTTTTTGATTTTACTAAAAAAGCTATATCTTTATTTTTTAATCTAAATTTCCCTTTTAATAGCTGGGCAATAACTAAGCATCGGTATAGATGGCCAGTTCCTATTTCTGGAATATCAGCAGCATCACATCTGAAAAGAACTTTATGTTTGAAAAAACTCACAAACCTTATCGCAAATATAATTTATCTTCTTTTTTGTTAATGTGGGTTGCATTGGAAGACTAACAATATTGTCGCCAACTTGCTTTGCATTTTTACAAGTATTTTTATTCCAGCCTAAATTTTTTTTGTAATAAGACATATCTGTAACACATCTATAATTTACGCCAGTACCAATATTATTTTTCTTTAAAAACTCAATTAAATTATCTCTTTTTTTCTTGGATCTTTTATTATTGATTCTTATTGTAAATAAATGATGAGCATGTTTTACAGGATAGGAATCAATTTTTTGAAATAAGACAGGTAAATGTTTGAGTCTTTTGATGTAAAATCTATAATTTTTTCTTCTGTTTCTCCAGCTTTTTTCTATTTTAGATAATTGAACAATTCCCATAGCAGCATTTAAATCAATCATATTATACTTAAGACCAACCTCGACTACATCGTAGTGTTCAAATTTTGTCCTCTTTGGATTTACACTCTCGGGTAAGTATCTTTTCCATGCATCCTTCGATAGACCATGAAGTCTCGTTACATGAATTTTTGATGATATATTTAAATTATTTGTTAAAAGCATGCCACCTTCTCCTGTAGTTAAATTTTTATTTGCATAAAAGCTAAAACAGCCAACTGATCCAAAATTACCTACATGTTTGCCATAATATTTGCTTTCAATTGCATGCGCGCAATCTTCTATTATTTTTAGTTTATATTTTTTTGCCAAATTAATTATTGGGTATAAATTGCAAGGCAATCCTCCAAAGTGCACAAGGACAATAGCCTTGGTTTTTTTTGTAACTTTCTTTTTTATTTTTTCCTCATCAATATTTAAAGTGCTGGGATTAATATCCACCAAAACAGGTTTCGCACCAACAAGCAAAATAGAATTAATTGTTGAACAAAAAGTAAGTGGTGTTGTAATTACTTCATCACCAGATTTTATATTCATTGCCATTAAAGATAGATGAAGGCCAGCAGTACAAGAATTTATTGCCAAACAGTATTTAGATTTTTTATATTGTTTAAATTTTTTTTCAAATCTTTGGGTTACTGGGCCACTCCCAATCCATCTAGATTTTATAACTTTTATAACTGAGTTTATTTCTTCATTTCCTATTGTTGGTTCACCATAAGTTATATATTTTTTTATTTTCATAATTTTAAACTTATTTTTTGATTTTTAATGCTAATTTTAGAGATTCAAAAGCATTTTTTTCATTATATTGGTTTGGAATTTTTTTCTTATTTTTTAAAAAATTTAGAAACAATTTTAATTCATCAATATACATTAAATTTTTATTTTTTATAAAATTAAAAGTTTTAGTTTTTCCTTTTTTTATTATTTTTAAAAAGTAATTATTAAAATCTAAATAAATTTCTCCATCATCACCTATTATTTTAATATATCTTTCCTTGTTTATCTGAAAGAAATCTAAAATTATTAAAGAAACTAATTTTTTTGTGTTAAAACTATTAGTAAATATAGAGGATGAAAAATCTTCTACATTTATTTTAAGCATAGAGAGTCTATCACTATGTGATGTTATAAGTTTAGTATTGCTAAACAAGTTTAACATCATATCTATCTCATGAATATTTGTTAGACATACTCCTCCACCCAATTTTTTTCTAGCTGCATAACTTATCTTATAATTTTCATAACTATGATTATCTTGTATATTTTCACTACATTTAAAAATTGTATAATTAATTTTTTTGAAAATTTTTTCTCTTAAAAGATTTTTTAACTTTATATAACAAGGATGAAATCTCATATTGTATCCAACAAAAATTTGTATTTTATTTCTTTTTATAAAATTTATAAAAAGTTTCTTTTTTTTAAGAGATGCATCAATTGGTTTCTCTATAAAAATATAAGATTTTTCTATTCCCTTTAATTTTAAAACCGTATCTAAATGCAAGCTGGATGGACTTGTTATAAAAATCAAATCAATATTATATTTTTTAAGAGATTTAAGATTATGGATCAAAGAAACTTTAAATTTTTTTTCAATAGTTCCCTTTATTTTATCTCCTTTATTATTTAAAAGGGGTACATGCTTAGTTTTTCGATAAGCATAGAATTTTACTTTATTGCCTAATAACCTTTTTAAATTTCTCAAATGTCTTTGACCAATTGATCCAAGACCAAAAAATAAAATATTAATATCTTTGCTCACCATTTAAAAATAATTTGTTTGAAATTTTTTGAAATTTTTAAGTTATCTAACTGTACCTTCTTGTGTAGCGTAACTTAATGTTTCTCGGTTAGTAGTGTTTCTATCAACTATATCTTTTCTATTTCTATTATTCTGATGTTTTGAGTGTTTATCAAAACCTCCTGTTTTCAGTAATTTTCCTTTATCAAGAGCACTGCCAAAAGTTCTGTTCAATTTTTCCAGCCATTGAACTGTTTCGTTTTTAAGCTGTTCTTCTGTCATTTTGGTTAAGTTAAGAGAAAAGTCTTGTCTTTCAGTTATTTGAGTTAAATATTTATTTATATCCTTAATGTACCCATTATCTACTGCATACTTAAACATTCCTGTTTCTGGAAGTGGTAATAAAAAACCAGCACTTGGATAAACTCTTAATTTTTCTAGCTGTGTCATAGTTTCTTTTATTGTTTCAGAAGTTTCTTGTGGATACCCAATAACCAAACTAGTGTTAATAACCAAACCTGCTTCTCTGCATATTTCTACTTGCTCCTTAAAATATTTCGATTTAACTTTTTTATTCATAGCTTCTAATATTTTGTCGCTTCCAGATTCAAGTGAAAACACTGCTGAGACACAACCGGCTTTTACAAATTTTTTAGCCAAGTTCAATCTTTCCTCTCTAGGTATAGGTTTTCCTTTTGTATCGATATCTCTACCCATAAGATCTGCTCTTATAGAGCATGTCCAGTGTATTTTTAAATCTTCTTTTATAAGTTCATCTAAAAATTTGCTTGCTGGTCCAATTTTATGAAATGATAGTTCGTCCCAAAAATTGAAAAAATTGACGCCATATTTTTTTATATTTTGTTTCATTTCAGCCAACACATTTTCTGCGGATCTATGGCGATAAGGATCATGCCAAAATACATAATGACAGAAAGTGCACTTGAAAACACACCCTCTTGCTATATTTATTGGCATTGGCACAACTTCATTAGGTTTATAAAACCAAGAGTGTGTAGCTCCATGCCTTTTGCCACTTTCTAAATAGGTCTTAACATCAAACATGTCCCAATCTGGAAAAGGGAAATCATCAATATTTTTTACTGCTTTTCTTTTTCCGTTATTAACAATTAAATTATTTTTTGATCTGTATATAATTCCTGGAATTCCATCGCCTTTTATTGTCGCTGGATACCATTTATTCATGTGTGGTATTTGAACGTGTGGTTCTATAATTTTTCCAAATGATTTTTTATTTTTGATTGCATCAAATACTTCTTTTGTAGAAAGTTCAGCTTCACCATATATAACTATATCTACTTTTGTGGTTTGAAATAAAACCTCAGGTATACTACCACCTACTGAATTACCAACTATGACTATCGCTTCGGGTTGATGCTTCTTAATAGTGTTAATGCACCATTTCATCCATCTATAATGAGTTACTATGCTACCCGTACAGATCACATCATGTTTTTTTTCTATGAAATACTTTTCAATATATTCATCATCATAACCGCCAGCATCTATATCTAAAAGATCAAACTTGTAACCAAATTGCTTCACATATGTCATGACATAAGCAAGACCTACAGGAAGAAACAGGTGTCCTTTTTTTCCGCCTCTTAAACTGGGATTTATAAAAAGTATTTTCATTTTTTTACTATTTTAGACGATTTTTGTTTTGATTCCCAGTTATCGAAATTTAATATTTCCTCTGGCAATCCTTGTTTTATGATTTTGCCTTTATCAACACAAAATATTTTATCACAGTTTTTAACGGTAGATAAGCGATGTGTAATTATTATCAGTGTTTTTTTTCTCTTTAAAAAACTAATAGATTCCACAATTGCTTTTTCTGTCGATTGATCTAATGAACTTGTTGCCTCATCTAATATTAAAATCTCTGGATCGCGATAAAGAGCTCTGGCGATTCCTATTCTTTGTTGTTGTCCTCCAGAAAGTCTAATTCCTTTTTCTCCAACGATTGTTTCTAATCCATTAGGAAGACTATCTAAAAACTGACTTAAGCTTGCTTTCTCTACAGCTTGCTGTACTAAATTATTATCAATATTATCTTCTAACAGACCAAAAGCTATATTTTTTCTAATGGTATCATCTGTCAGATATACTGATTGCGGAACGTATCCAATTTTTTTGTGCCACCCTTTTAAGTTTTCATTAATATTTAATTCATCAACTTCTACTTTTCCTTCCGTAGGTTTTAAAAGTCCAGTTAATAAGTTTATTAGAGTGCTTTTACCACTACCGGTTTCTCCAATAACGCCTACAAAATCTCCCTTTTTAATAGTCAATGATATTTTTGACAACAAAAATTCTTTTCTTGTTGGATATGAAAAAGATAAATTTATTATATTAATTTCTTTTTGAAATTTTAAAGGTGTGCTGAGGTCTTTTGGTAGATAATCTCTTTTCATATAAGAATTATCTTTTGAATCAAATTCTTGTAATAGAATCTTAACCGATGGCTCTATATATTTGATATGTTGATAAGAACTTAATATTCTTGACGCACCAGGCACAA
>Ga0187827_10008128_pt1 | contig 11455 bp, 8 predicted proteins | sample ETNtaG_39_FD_167969 | JGI IMG/M metagenome (GOLD analysis project Ga0187827, IMG submission 167969) | Marine microbial and viral communities from oxygen minimum zone, Eastern Pacific Ocean - ETNP2014_SV_150_PacBio MetaG (Illumina Assembly) | ecosystem: Environmental > Aquatic > Marine > Hypoxic... | reverse complement strand
TATGTTAAGGAAAAAATAGTTAGTGCTTTGTACATAGAACTTTAAGCAAGATCCTCGCAGCAGCGGGGGGTTTTGTTATCCCCCGCATTTTTCTGTATTAATCCTTACATTCTACTGTGAGGATTAGGTTTATATATGGTAGATCGCATTTCAGAAGAAAGAAGAAGTTGGAATATGAGCAGAATACGTTCCAAGAACACAAAGCCGGAAATGATTGTACGAAAGATGCTGCACAAGAATGGAATACGTTATAGACTGCATGTAAAAGATTTACCTGGAAAACCAGATTTAAGTAACAAAAAGAAAAAATTTGCAGTATTTGTAAATGGTTGTTTTTGGCATCGACATAAAGGCTGTAAAGATTTTGTTGTACCAAAAACAAGAACTGAATGGTGGATTGAAAAAATAAATAAAAATGTAGAAAGGGATAAAAATAACATAAAAAAGTTAAAAAATAGGAAATGGAAAATATTTGTTGTTTGGGAGTGCGAACTTAAAACAGAAAAAATGGAACACACACTTTTCAATCTTTATGAAAAAATAACATGTCAAAATTAACTAATATACCTGTTATTGATATTTTTGCTGGCCCCGGAGGATTGGGTGAAGGATTTTCCTCTACAAATAAAAATAGGAAAAATATTTTCGATATTAAACTTTCAATTGAGAAGGATAAATACGCACACGAAACTCTAGAATTAAGAAGTTTTTTCAGAAAATTTAAGAAGGGAGAGGTTCCGAGTGAATATTATGAGATACTTCAAGAACCTGATCTAAAAACGAAAAGAACATTAAAACAAAAATTATTTAGAATTTTTCCTGAAGAGTACAATACAGCACAAAAAGAAGCTTGGCACGCCGAACTTGGAACAAAGAAATATTCTTTTAATAAAGTTAATTTGAGGATAGAAGAAGTTCTGAAAGGAAATAAAAATTGGGTATTAATTGGTGGGCCACCATGTCAAGCGTATTCTTTGGTGGGAAGATCAAGAGTAGGTGGTATAAATGAAGATGACATAAGAGTTTATTTGTATAAAGAGTACTTAAGGATAATAGCAAAGCATCAACCTGCGGTTTTTGTTATGGAAAATGTAAAGGGATTATTATCTGCAAAAATAAAAGAACAATCTGTATTTGATTTAATTAAAAAAGATTTAACCAACCCAAGTTCAGTATTTAAAAAATCAAAATCCAAAAATTATAGGATATATTCTCTTGTAAAAAAACCTGATGCTTTTACGATGGAAGGATTTCCTATGTATAAGAATAATAAGAGTTTTGTTATTGAATCGGAAAACTATGGAGTACCTCAAAAAAGACACAGGGTAATATTATTAGGAATAAGAGAGGATATTGCTCAAAAACCTGAAACATTAAAACATTCTGAAAAAAAAATAAATTTGAATGCAGTGATTCGAGATTTACCAAAAATTAGAAGTGGATTACATCGTAAGTATATTTCAAGTGAAATTATTGATGGAAAGAAAAAAAGGTATTATGACAAAGTAATAGATAATGACAAAAATTGGCTGGAAATCACTGATTCGTTTAAAAAAGAAATAACATCCAAGAATGGTTTTTTAAATAATTCTACAGAAAAAAAACGAACAATATCTTTAAAAGGAATTGGGTCAGAATTCGTAAAATGTAATACACCATATAAAAAAAACCCGCTTTATGACTGGTATAATGATCCGAAATTGGAGGGAGCATGTAATCATATTTCCAGAGGACATTTGATTCAAGATTTAAAACGATACATGTTTGCAAGTCTATTTACTAAAACAAATGACCGTTTTCCTAGACTATGTGATTATGAACAACATAGTAAGGATTTATTACCAGATCATAAAAGTGCAAATACAGGAAAATTTGCTGATCGATTCAGGGTTCAGCTACCAAATGAACCTGCTACAACGGTTACAAGTCATATCTCAAAAGACGGTCATTATTTCATCCATTTCGATCCAAACCAATGTAGAAGTTTAACGGTTAGAGAAGCGGCAAGAATTCAGACATTTCCTGATAATTATTTATTTTGTGGTCCACGTACAGCTCAATACCATCAGGTTGGGAATGCTGTGCCACCATATCTTTCAAAACAAATAGGAGAAATTGTGTCCAATATTTTAAAGGAATAACTGGATTAAAGTAATTCTATGAAAAATAAAGATCAAATATGTAATCCAGATCCTGAGGCAACGATAGAGTCAAACAGATCTTTAGGTTATGATCTTAATATAGCTATTTCAGATCTTATTGATAATAGTATCACTGCTAAATCAAAAAGTTTATGGATCTTGCATAAATGGGACGGTAAGGATTCTTTTATAGCAATTTATGATGACGGTGCAGGAATGAATGATGATGAACTGTTTTCAGCTATGCGAATGGGGTCAACCAGCCCAAACGTAAAACGTGAACCAACCGACCTCGGTCGATTCGGCCTTGGGTTAAAAGTAGCATCATGGTCACAATGCAGGGTTCTCACGGTAGCAACAAAGAATGATACTGGAAAAATATCACTAAGAAAATGGGATATAGATTATGTAAGTAAGAAAAATGCCTGGCTTCTTCTTTCTGATACAGATAAACAGTCAAATACCATTATTACTAATCTGCTTGAAAAAGCTGATACAGGAACAGTTGTCCTGTGGCAAAATCTTGACAGATTAATAACTCTTGAAGGTAATGATGATGAAAATGAACAGTATTTCTATGAAAAGATAGAAAACTTGAAACTGTATATTAGTATGATTTTTCACCGCTATATGTCAGGTCCTCAAGCAATAAAAATATACATTAGTCATATTGATGAGTATGGAAATGAAAAAGCAAAATTGAAACCATGGGATCCATTTCTTGAAAAGAATACTAATACCCAGGATCTAGGTACAGAAACAATCAGGTATAAGAATAATGCCATTCATGTAACACCATTTATTCTACCACATCATTCAAAATACGCTACAAATATTCAATTCAGACAGGCTGGTGGACTTTTTGGCTGGAATGCACATCAGGGATTTTTCATTTATAGACAAAGAAGATTGCTTATGCACGGGGGGTGGCTTGGTTTTGCCAAGCCTGAAGACCATTATAAACTGGCAAGGATACGTATTGATATACCAAATAGTATGGATTCTGATTGGAAAATAGGTGTTAAAAAAGTTCGTGTTGAACCCCCAGACATATTCAAAAAGGAACTGAAGAAATATTCTGAAATTTCAAGAGAAAAAGCAGCAAAGGTATATCGATATAGAGGAGCAATAGATCGCAGAGGGAATCCCCAGATAAAAGAACTGATCTGGAAAAGATATAAGAACAGAGCAGGCGAGGTAAGTTATAAAATTGAAAGGAAGCATCCGGTTATTGAAGCACTTATCAAGGAAGCTGGGAATAAGTCAAAAGTTAATACATTGCTAGGTCTTGTTGAAAAAACGGTTCCTGTAGAAACAATTATTGTTTCAGATAGAGATGACCCAAATGCACATGTTAAATACGCTAATAGCTCAAAAGAAGACAAGATACCTTTAAAGAAGTGGTATAATGAACATATGGAATTATTAACAAAAAAATTAAAAATGACCAGAGGAGATGCCTTTAAGAAATTGTTGACAATAGAACCATTTAATTATTATATCAAAGATCTTGAAGCATTCAGAGGTGCTGAAATCAATGAGTGACTTAACTGACGGTGCTGTAAAGATGATTAATCTATATTTAGAGCAATCATACCCAGATTCCTATGTTACAGATGAAATTATAGAAGATTCTGTTAATGAAATTCTCAAACTACTCCCGTATAAATCTCTTGAAAATAACGAGCTTTTTGATATTGTCAGTGCACAACATAGTTCATTTTATGAGGAAGAATCAAAAATTCTTGAAGGTAATCTTGATCATGAAAAGTGGCTTAATCCCATAAATGGTAAAGCATACAATCGAGATATTGAATGGAAATTCTGGGATGATTATCAAAGATATCTCATTGAAGAAGAAAACTTCTCAAGAAATATTGTTCATGGCAGCAATGGTATTAGCAGAACAGTAAATAAAATTCTTGCTGCTCTTGATGATCCAACCAGGGATGGCTTGTGGGACAGGAGAGGTCTTATCGTTGGTGAAGTTCAATCTGGAAAGACAGCAAATTACATCGGATTGATTAGCAAGGCTGCGGATGCAGGTTACAAGTTAATCATTGTATTGGCAGGCATGTATAATGATCTAAGGGCTCAAACTCAGCAAAGAATTGATCAGGGATTTATAGGGTATAATTCAAAACAGGATTTGAATAATCAAAGCGCAAATAACAGATTTGGTGTTGGAAATTATATGGGACATCTTCCAGTGATGTATTATACGAATGGTAATCAAAATGGTGATTTCAGTAAACAAAATGCGGAACAAACACCCACTCCCTTAAACTATCAGGAACCTATAGTGTTGGTGGTCAAAAAAAATAAATCAATTATGGATAATATCAATAACTGGATATCACGTTATATGCATAGAAAAAGAAATTCCATTGATGATGTACCATTGATGATAATAGATGACGAATGTGATAGTGCATCTGTAAATACTAAAAGATTCAATGTGGACGATGATCAGCATGTCCCTACAGCAATTAATAGTGGTATAAGGGATATACTGGCAAAATTTGACAAAAGTGTTTATATAGGATATACTGCTACACCTTTTGCAAATATTTTGATCAAAAGAAATGATCGACACAGAGATCTTGGTGAAGATCTTTTTCCACGTGATTTTATTTTAAATATTCCAAGACCATCAAATCATATCGGTCCAGAACAGTTTTTTGGTATCTCTGGAGACCCAGACCTTAATATTGAAGAGTCAAGAGGTTACCCATTATTATATACGGTAAGGGATGGTGATATGCTCCTTCCTGATATAAAAGAGTTAAAAACCAATGTTATAGTGCCAGAACTAAACCAGTCGTTATTAAGAGCAATAAAATCATTTATTCTAAGTTGTGCGGCCAGAATGCATAGAGGTCAGATAAAAACACATAATTCTATGTTGATACATGTTAGTCACTATATTAATGCTCAAAGACAAGTTATGGTAAAAGTTGAGGAAGAATACGAACGGCTTAGAAATATTATTTTAAATGCTGCTCAATCGCACACATTATGGACTGAACTGCAGACCATATGGGAACAAGAATATATGAGAGTATCCCAAGTACTTGAGAATGATAATCTGGGCGAGGTTAACAGTTGGGAAGAAATTAAAGTTCACGTTCGGGAAGTAGTTGATCGAATTGACATTACAATGGTAAATGGTTATAGTAAAGATGCATTAGAATACAAAAAACTTCAGGAAAATGGTATTTTTCAAAATATAATAGCAATTGGTGGGAACAGACTTGCGAGAGGATTAACCCTGGAAAGTCTCACAATAAGCTATTTCCTTAGAACATCAAAAATGTATGATACATTATTACAAATGGGTAGATGGTTTGGATATAGAGATAATTACCTCGATCTATGCAGAATATATACAACCAGAGGTTTAATTAGTGCATATAGACATATAGCTCTGGCTACAAAAGAATTGAAAGATGAATTTGACCGTATGTACGAAGCTAGGGAAAAGCCTGATAACTGGGGGTTAAAAATCAGATCACACCCCGACCTTTTGCTGGTAACAGGATATGGGAAAAGTCATTGGGCTACAAAAGCTTCAATTACATTTGATGGTGCATTATTACAGTCTCGTAATATTAAGATAAATGAAGTGGACTGCGATGCTAATACTGAATTGATAAATAATGTTTTTTTGAAAAAATATAAATTTGAAAAGACAGTTAATGATATTGCTTATATAAATCATGAAGTATCATCAGTAGATGTTATTGATTTTGTCAACGATTATAAAAATGGACCCCATCACGCTTGGAATCCCAAGATTGTAAGTCAATATATCAGGAAAAGAAATAATTTGAATCAAATTACGGATTGGACAGTAGCCATTTTAAATGCAAAGGAAAGTCAGCAAACTAAGCAGGTAGATAATCTTGGTGAATTAAGACTTACTCTAAGAAACGGTGCTAAGGTGTCAGAAAATATCGTTCTTATAGATAAGGCTATTCTAAGTCCATCACATGAGGGTATTGATCTCAAGTTTTACAAAAATTCAATAGCTAAAGGCAAAGAGGATTACCCTCACAATTCAGGTGCACAAATAAGACATAAACGTGCACAAAAACGAGCTCTGTTACTTCTATATCCTATTTATGGGAATCTTTATTCGGAAAATGATGTTGAGCATAATGATGAAGCTAAATATGGTCTAAGCGATCATATAGTTTTTGGTGCTGTGATCAGCTTTTCCAAAGGTGAAGGTATAACTAATGATGTTGGTTATGTCTTTAATGAAGTAGGAGCGCAATTGGAGATGTTCAATGATTAATTTAAATGACCTATGGGCTGAATTATCAGCTGAAAGCAGTTCTGAAAAGAGAGGTGGAACACTTAAAAGATCTATTTATAGAGAATTAGGTCTTTCGGTTGGTTATGACACCCATGATGATAAAAAATTACTTTTGCTTGATATAGAGTCGCCAGAAACAATAAGTAACGCTCATTTCCCAAAATGGGAAGGTACAATAATAGAAAAAAAGAAAGTGGGTCTCGAAAATTACGCAATAGCACTAAAGTTACTGGATGAAGATTTCATCAGTATTTTTAATGCGCTCATAACAGATTTACTTGAAAATATAAAAAAGGCAAAATCCAACCAGGAAGCAGTCACCTGTTTCACAGATGCATTGTATAAATGGTATGAGTTTTTCAAAAAATATGGCACAAAAGTATTAAGTGAAAATGCTCAAAGAGGTATTTATGGTGAATTATATTTTATCAAGGAACATCTAATTTCTAAAATGGAGGCTGTGAAGGCTTTAAATTGCTGGCAGGGGCATGAGTTGAAACACCACGATTTTTCATTCCCAAATGGTGTTCTTGAAGTAAAAACCACTATAAGAAAGGCTCATAAGAAGGTAATGATTTCCAGTGAAAAGCAGCTGGATAACATAGGTTTCCCCTATCTTTATTTATATTGTATAACACTAAACATGGATTCCAATAATGGTGAATCTCTAGTTGAATTAGTACACAGCCTTGAGGACTATTTCAGTGAGTATCCAAATGCTGGGATTATATTCAATAATTTTCTAAGCAATACAGGATATTTAAGGGATCATGAGCACTATTATCAGGAAAATAAATATATATTTAAAAATGAATTCCTGTTTGAGGTTGGTGATGATTTTCCAAAGATAACAGATCCCCCTGAGGGAGTAGGAGACGTAAAATATACTCTTATGATTGGTAGTTGCCTTACTCATAAAGTTGACACGTCTGCATTAGATAATCTATTATAAGATGTTTACTGATTTTAATAATCGGGAAGAATTCTTCTCTTTTTTACGGACTGAGATTGAATCCGAAGCAAAGGCTGAAGATGAGCCGATGATGGAGGAAGAGGTTTATGTAGAGAGGATGCTGGATTATCTGCACGAATCAAATTTTATTGAAAATGGTATATTATGCAGACATAAAGGTCGCGGATTAAAAGTAGATGCTTATGATATAAATACTACTGAAAACGCAATCGATATCATAGTATCTCTATATAAGTCAGGAGAAGATGAAGTACAGAAAATAAGTAAAACGGATATTGATAGAACATTTAAATGGGCAACAACTTTTCTGGAAAAAAGTCTCACTGGTGCAAGTTTCTATGAGAGCCTGGAAGATTCCAATGAGGCAAGAGACCTTGCCCAGCTTATCCTTTCCAACTTTAAAAATTTAAAGAATGCCAGAATTATTCTGATAACAAATGGCATGACAGGTCCATTTGAAGGAAAAGAAATAGACTTGGGACACATTAAAATAGCCTATCAGCTTTGGGACTTTGACCGACTCTGGCGTCAAGTCAGTTCTGGAATGAAAAAAGAGTTTATTACGGTAGATTTCGAGGAAGAAGGATATGAGCCAATAAAATGTGTCAGCGCACATGATGGGAGAATGGTTTACAGAACTTATATATCGGTAATTCCTGGAAAATTACTCAGAGATTTATATGATAGATATGGAACAAGGCTCCTAGAGAGGAATGTAAGGGCTTTTTTACAAGCGAGATCTAAGGTAAATAGAGGAATCAGGGATACAATTATAGAAGAACCAAATATGTTTCTGGCTTATAATAATGGCATTACAGTAACTGCAAATAAGGTTGAATTAAAAAAAGATGAAAATGACAACAATAGTATCAGCGCGATAAAAGACTTTCAGGTGGTTAATGGGGGGCAAACAGTAGCGTCTCTTTGGCACACATCTGTCAGAAATAAAGCATCCGTTCAAAATGTTAATCTGCAAATGAAACTTACTGTTGTAAATAAGCCTGAAATGATTGATGAAATAGCCCCGCTTATAAGTAAATATTCAAACGCACAAAATACTGTCAATACTGCTGATTTTAGCGCCAATGATCCTTTTCACAGAGTTCTGGAAAGTAAGGCACTTTCAATTTATGCACCTGATCCCACAGGTGGTAATAAGCAAACAATATGGTTCTATGAAAGAGCTAGGGGTAATTATGCAGAAACTCGAGCAAGGGAAAGGACACCGGGGAGGATTAAAGCTTGGGATCGTACACACCCAAGAAAACAAAAGTTCGACAAACTGGTTGTTGCAAAACTAGAAAATACTTGGCTCCAAATTCCACATATTGTAAGTCTGGGGGGTCAGAAGAACTTCTCATACTTTACAGTTCATGTTGAGGAGCGTATAGAAGAAAATAATGAAATTGAAGTTGACAGTCAGTATTTTAAAAATCTTGTTTCCAAATTTATCATATGGAAAGCAACTGAGAGGGTAATTAATGCTCAAAAAATGCCAGGTTATAGAGCAAACATTGTTACCTATTCTTTATCATGGATATTGAAAAATCATCCAGAAAAAATGGATTTATCAATCATCTGGGAAAAACAATCAATCGATGATTCCTTGAGAACAATAATAGATATTGTTACGCGTCATGTGAGAAATGTAATTATAGCTACAACTGGCAATGTTACAGAATGGTGTAAAAAAGAAGAATTATGGACAAAAATAAGTAAAATGAAAATTGATCTTGATGCGCCAATAGAAGATATTGTACAACAGCAGGCCGAAACAACACTAAAACCCAAAGAAATTAATTTTGAAGACTTTACTGATTTAGAGTTATGGGGAGATCTTGTATCTTGGATTGATAAAACTGGTAAATTATCAATAAAAGATAGGGATTTCTCAAAAAACATTATTAAAGCTATCAAAAAGAATGGAGCGCCTTCATTTCCACAAATGAAGATTGCCAGTAAAATTCTATATTCAGCCAGAGAAAAAGGATTTAGTAAATAAACATTATTAGGAAAATTGGGAATAATCATTAAAAGCAATTAAAGAAAGAAATCTTAAATTATTAAATCCTATCAAATATTAACGGTTAGGCATTGAATCAATATATGCTAATAATCCTTTCACAAAGAATTGACTATGAATCAGAATATGAAGATATTCCTTTTTCTATTTACCATTTCCCAAAGCGGTACAGAAACCAAATTAAGCCAGGGGATAGATTTATTTATTACCAAGGTGATAGATACAAAAGAGAAAATAGGTATTATTTTGGTACAGGAATAATTGGCAAAGTTGAACCGGATGAAAATGGGAAATACTACTATGCCGAAATTATTGAAGGAGTCCCTTTCAATAAAAAAGTACCTATATATAACGAAAGCGGTGGTTTTATAGAATCAATTGATTATTTTGATGTTAGACAAAAACCTAACCCATCTTGGCAAAATTCTATAAGAAAAATATCTTACGGTGCTTTCGATGCAATACTCCAAAGATCTGAAACAAATGATTCTATTTTAGAAGATTTATCAATAATAGAAAACAGCAAGAATCCTATAAAAACTATAAAATCATTAAACAGAAAATATATCGGAGTTAAACCTGAAATTCGAGAAAGAAAAATTCAAAGATTAATTGACCGTGGTACATCAATTACAAATTCTCTTAAATCAATTCTTGAGCCCAAATGTCAGATTTGTAATTGGGATGGATTCATTAAAAACGATAAATCAAGGTTTATTGAAGCACATCACCTAAATCAAATTTCATCAAAATCGCCTGATTCATTATGTTCAGATAATATTATTCTTGTATGTCCAACTTGTCATCGAGAAATACATTATGGTAAATCAGTAGAAGTATCGGATGAAGGTGAATATATCACTATTACTTTATCAAATTTTGAAGCACGAATTAGGAAAAACACAGTAAAGTATCTTGAAAGTATACTCAAAGGCTAACTCCCACCCAAAGGATTTAAGCAAGAGCCTCGCAGCAGCGGGGTTTTTTGTTTGCGTAATAAGAAGTAGTTTTGATATAAGAAAAATAGACTAAAATGAAAAATCAAAGGGTTTGATGTATGAAATTAAACACAATGGATGACATCAAAGCTTCAGGCTTTGAGGGTTTTGTTACAACTTTGAATTTAATGAAAAGTCGGTGTATAGAGATAAATGCCACCCAAGGCATATATCTTGTTTTAAATAATAGTGATCAGGGTCTTCAGTTTTTATCTGAAAATGTGGGTGGCCACTTTAAAGGTAGAAACCCTACGGTATCTATTCAAAAATTAATGCAGAAAGCGGGTTATAAATCACCAGTAGTGTACATTGGTAAAGCTGGTGGGATGACATCAAGGGCAACATTGCAAAAACGACTCAGGCAATATATGCGATTTGGACAGGGTGAGCCCGTTGGCCATTGGGGTGGCCGTTATATCTGGCAGTTGGAGAACCATATGGACCTTATCGTATGCTGGAAGACTACAATTCAAGAACCAAGGGATGTTGAAAAACAGCTTATTCATCAATTTGAAAAAGAATTTGGCATGTTGCCATTTGCGAATATTTCCAGGTAACTAATGTATCTTAATAACATTAAATGATTTCAAAAGTTAAAGAGTTATCCACCGTACTTTTTAATAATGTATACAGAGAATGCTATGACCGTCCCGCCGAGCACTCCGAGTTGGAAGATTACCTGAAAAGGACAAAAGCCCGCCATAGCGTTACAGCTACCCAATTAAAGAAAATACTTTCGGATAGTCATTGGAATTACAGTAGAACCTGGGGAATACCAAATGATGAAGAGATGGAAGAACTTGCAGATGAAATCAAAGATGACCTGATGTTTGTGTATGACAATTCGCCTGTTAAAAATGCAGAGGAACGTTTAATAACTAACATGGTAAATACTATCAAGAATATTGAAATTGTTTCTGTGATCCTAGCGTTTTTGATACCTGAAAAATATTGCATTATTGCGCCACCGCCAGAGCATATGATTGGGTTTCGACGACG
>Ga0187827_10008124_pt1 | contig 11459 bp, 9 predicted proteins | sample ETNtaG_39_FD_167969 | JGI IMG/M metagenome (GOLD analysis project Ga0187827, IMG submission 167969) | Marine microbial and viral communities from oxygen minimum zone, Eastern Pacific Ocean - ETNP2014_SV_150_PacBio MetaG (Illumina Assembly) | ecosystem: Environmental > Aquatic > Marine > Hypoxic... | reverse complement strand
GATTCTCCCAATCCCGAGGCCATGGCCGCCGCCCTAAAGGTTTACAAGGGCAAGCCTCTCATCAACTCGGTCACCGGCGATGAGGAATCCATGCAGGCTGTGCTGCCCCTGGTCAAGGAATACGGCGTGGTGGTGGTGGCCCTGCTGCAAGGTGACGACGGCATCGCTCCCGACCCCGAAGGGCGCGTGGCTGTGGCCCGCAAGCTTATCGACCGGGCGGGCTCAATGGGTATCCCCATCGAGGACCTAGTGATCGACTGCATGGCTATGACTGTGGGAGCCGATCATAAGGCCGCCTCCGTCACCCTGGAGACCATGCGTTGCCTGCGCGACGAGTACGGCGTTAACCTCGTTTTGGGGGTGAGCAACGTCAGCTTCGGTCTGCCCAACCGAGCGACGATCCACAACGCCTTCATCGCCCTGGCCATCGAAGCGGGGGCCACCTGTCTCATCACCAACGCCTCCCACGTCCGGTCATCGGTGCTGCCCGCTGACCTGGTGCTGGCCAGGGACGAGTACGCCACCCGCTACATTACCGATTATCGAAAGCGCATAAAGGAGCAGGAAGCCGCCCAGGCGGTGGGATAACAAGACACGGATTAATTAAACACCGATGTGCCGGAAAGGGGTGGAGTCATGATCACGTCGACTGGATTGAGTTGACCATCGTCTGGAATAAAGAGTGCCCCTGCTACACGGCTTTGGTCGATTGCCGGGTAGAGATCCTGTGCTTGGGCGGGCCCGATGATGTCCGCTTTGATGCCGTCTATTGTCATTGCGAAGTGTTCGTTGATGGTCATCCAGTCTGCTCACACATGGGCGGCTTCACAGCCTTTGACCGTAACATCACAGCGTATGTCCGAACGGGCGAGAAGATCAGGATCAGTCTGAAGATCCGTAACAACTCCGTTGCCGACGACGTCAGCTACGGGACGAAATATGCTGCACACCCCTTAGCTGGAATACCGCGAAAAGCATTGGTCTACGCCGTTCCAGGCTGTCATCTGACAACGTTAGGCGTCTCGACCGAGTTCGGCGATGGAGACTACAGCCGGGCTACGTTAAAGCTTGACATTGGGGTTACGCAACCAGCGTCTACCAGTCTGGAATTGATAGTGCCGGACGGCACGGCATCGCGTCTCTGCAACGAGGAGATTGGTCAACGATCTGAGCTGGCATTCCCGGTCGAGTTTCCGGTTCTCTGGGATACCGAACACCCCAACCTTTACGAGCTGATCATTAAGCTTGATCTTCGGGTTTGTATCTTTTTTAGACAATCGAGTCCTCCTTTCATATTACGTATAGGATAAATTCCCCATACTATCAGGTGGACCACTTAAAGGGGGCAGGTCACTACAAAAACACGCCCCTCTCGCCTAAATGTAAAGTTGCACTAGCGAGTTGAATTTAGGTAATAGTTTTAATTAAGGTGGCTCTAAATAACAATTCAATATTTTTCTTGACAAATATAATATAGTTGTGATATATCAAATATTAGTATTCCATAATATTTGTATATTATTTGTTATTATACATTAATTTATATAAATAAAGAAGGATTATATGAGTAATATACTTGCAGGAGTTAAGAGGATAAATATTAATCCACCAATCGGCATAAAAAGGCCAGGCATCAGATTATTTGCTGATCCTATACAGTCAATTGAAAGTGATCTTACAGCTACAGCATTAGTACTAAAGTATGATCAAATTAAAATAGCTATCTTAGCTTGTGATCTTGCATTTATACCAATAACAGTTGACAAAAAATGTAGAGAAATCATTGGAAAAGAAATTGGCACAAAAAGATCTCACATAATGATCAACTGCAGCCATACACACAGTGGTCCTGCATTCCCCTCATGGATAGATGAACATCCTGAACAAATGAGGATACAAGAGGAGTATCAAAACAACCTTAAAAACAAATTAGTTAATGTTGTAAAATCAGCTAATGAAAATATGGTGGAATGCAGAATTGATGCTGATTTTGGACATGCAGTTATTGGTATTTATCGCCGAGAAACAGGTGAAGACGGTAGGGATATTCTAGGTGAAGTTCCTGAAGCACCAATTGATCCTTCTGTTGGAGTCGTGAGAGTGGATGATATTTCTGGAAATAACTTAGTAACACTTTTTAGTTATGGTTGTCATCCTGTAACAATGGGACCTAGATCAATGCTTGCTTCTTCAGATTATCCTGGCGCTGCCAGAGAGATTGTTGAAAATTCTCTAGGCGGATTGTCTATGTTTCTTCAAGCTTGTGGGGGTAACATAAATCCTATATATGGGATTGGTTATGAGGTTGATTGTAGAGATACAAAAAATAGAACAGGACATATCCTTGGTAGCGAAGTGGTAAAAGTTGCTTCAAATATCAGAACAAACGTGAAACTAGGAAATAGAAAACCGTTAGGAAATATCCCAAATATTAAATTTAGAGCATGGGATCCTGTTGATGATACAAACAATTGTGAACTAAAAGCATTGGAAAAAACTTTAGGTCTTGATCTCATGGAGTTACCACCATTAGCAGAAGCGGAAGAGATACACAAAGACTGGAAAAATAAACTTACTGAATCGGTAAGAAATGATGCAAAAGATTGGGAAATTAGTGTCGCAAAAAGATTTACAAATTGGTCATTAAACTTGTTAAATGCAATTAGAGATAATAACCCCCCTTTAGAAGTAATTATACAAGCATTTAAGATAAATGAGATAGTTTTCGCCAGTATAAGTATGGAATCTTTTTTTGAAACTGGAATTAAAATAAAAAAAAGGTCTCCTTTTAAACATACTCAAGTATTGGGATACACAAATGGTACGGTTGGGTATCTTCCTAGAGCTGAGGATTTTCCCAAAGGAGGATGGAAAATAAGTGAAAGATATGCTGTTCCGGACCTTTTTTTCCAAAGTTACAGTTTGCCAACTGCAATTAAAACAGAATCTGAAGAGAAAGTTGTTGATGAATTAAGTAACTTAATTTTACAGTTAAATTAATAACAATATATTAATATGATGATTGATTATTGGGTCAAAAAATATAACAATAAATTCATAAGTAGTCAAAATATTTTTGAAAAAGCATTAACTAATACTGCAGGAGGTGTAGGGCATGATTTGAGATACACACTACCTTTCCCTCGTTATATTAAAAGAGCTAAAGGATCAAAAATTTGGGATGTTGATGGCAATGAATTCATTGACTATGGTATGGGTAATGGAGCATGTTTTTTAGGTCACTCAGATCCTGATGTTTTAGATGCCGTTGAAAAAACATTAAAGGACGGTTTACACTTTGGTCATGATCATCCTGCACAAGTAGAATGGGCTGGTTTAATCCAAAAAATGATTCCTTCCGCAGAGAAAGTTCGTTTTGTTAATTCAGGCTCAGAAGGATCTATGCTAGCTTTAAGATTAGCAAGAGCCTTTACAGGAAAAAATAAATTGGTTCGATTTGAAGGACATTTCAGTGGTTGGCACGATTATGTTGGAAAAGGTGCAATGTATCCATTTAATGAGTCTGTTTCACCAGGAATTCCCCAATCTACTTTAGATACCATTATAGTTCTTCCAGCAGATATAAATCAATTAGAAGATTGTCTTCATGAAAATACCGATATTGCAGCAGTCATGCTTGAACCTTCTGGAGGATCATGGGGTAGGGTTCCTTTAACTAAAGAATTTAATCAGCAGTTAAGAGAACTTACTACAAAGTACGGAATTATGCTAATTTTTGATGAAGTAATAACTGGTTTTCGATCCAGTACTGGTGGTTACCAGAAACTTACAGGTATTACACCTGATATTAGCGTGCTAGGGAAAATCATTTCAGGAGGTTTACCAGGAGGAGCTGTTGTAGGTTTAAATAAAATTATGGAATTATTTGATTATAATGGTGATTCCCACCATGATAGATACGAAAGAATTCATCATCTTGGGACTTTCAATGCGAATCCTCTTTCGTGTGCAGCTGGAATTGTAACCCTAAAGAAAATTGCAACTGGGGAGCCACATGTCCGGGCCAATGAAATAGCAGAAATGATTCGAAATAGTATGAATTCTATATTAGATGAAGAGAGTGTTGCGGGTTATGCATATGGAGATACTTCTTGTTTACATTTGTATTTAGAAAAATCAAAAGTCTCAGATAAAAAAGATCGTAATCTGCTTCATACTAATGATCCTGAAAAATTGAAATGTATTCCTGAAGTAATTGTAAGGAATTACCAAAAGAATCTGCATTTAAGAGGAATAGACATTTTATCATATACTGGTGGTGTGACCTCATCAATGCACTCTTATGAAGATGTTGATAAAACTATTAAAGTTTTTCAAGAAGTTATTCGAGAAATGAAAAACATGAAAATATTGTATTAAAATTCTTTAATTTCAAAAGAATTGATTAGTTTAGTACAATTAAAAAAAAATTGTTTTTAAGAAAGGGAAATATATGAGGAAAATATACCACGAAAATGATGCAACCTTAGAAATACTTGAGAATAAAACTGTATCAATTATAGGATATGGTAATCAGGGTAGGTCTTGGGCACTAAATTTAAGGGATTCAGGCATTAATGTGATTGTTGGGAATCCAGAAGATCAATATTCAAATCTATGTCGTGAAGATAGCTTCGATTATGTATCAATTAAAAAAGCTTCTGAACTAGGGGATATTGTTATGGTACTCCTCCCAGATGAAGTGACTCCAGAAATATATTTTAATGAAATAAGTAGAGGTATAACTGCTGGTAAAACATTAGGTTTTGCATCGGGTTATTGCGTATGTTATGACCAAATAAGTTTTCCTGAAGATGTTAATGTAATCATGGTGGCACCAAGGATGTTGGGTGAATTATGCAGGTCATTTTACCTTGAAGGAAAAGGCTATCTAAGTATGATTTCTGTTCATCAAGACTTTGATGGAAAAGCCATAGAGATAACATTAGCACTGGCCAAAGGTATTGGCTCATTGAAAGATATGGTAATGGAGACAACATTTAAGGATGAAACTGAATTAGATCTTTTTACAGAACAGGCTTTATTGCCTGCTTTTGCTGTTGCGTTAAAATCTGCAGTCGAAATTTTGATTGATTCGGATTACAATAGAATGGAGTCAATGCTTGAATTATACATGTCAACAGAAATAGGTGATGTTCTGAAAAGGGCTGGAGAAATAGGATTTATTGGTCAAAGCAATAAACATTCACCCACCAGTCATTATGGGACTAAGTCTCGGATGAAAAGATTTGAGGATCTTAACATGAAACCCATAATGGAGAACGTGCTCAGAGAAATACAATCTGGAGATTTTGCGAAAGAATGGAGCAAGGAAAAAGAAAATGGATACAAAAATTTCCAGAGAATGATTGTAGACTTTGATCAAACAAAATTCGCAAAAGCTGAGAAAGAAACCCTGCTGGAGTTAGGGCGTTAAATATAGAATTAGTTTAAAAGGCTATGACGCAAGCCATGATTAATTGTTTTTAGTTTGGATAATTGGTTAAACCTGTACAAGGAGCGTTAAATTGTAATTGTTAAACGGGAATGTTCCCAATTTAATTTTTTCATAAATGAAGGAGTAATATGAAACATTGCAAAAAAATAATATCATCAATTTTAGCAATATCTTTTGTTGTTATATTTTCTTCAGAAATTGTTGCTAAAAACCCTAAATACGGTGGTGAAGTTGTATGGGGTATTGCCGCAGAACCCACTAGTTTGGCCCCATTTGGTATTTTATTGGGGGCAGCACACATAGGTAAGCAACTGGGATATGATTCATTAGTAGAATATGATCGAAATTCCAATATCCAACCAGCTCTTGCAACGCATTGGGAAAATCCTGATGAGAGGACATGGATTTTCCATCTACGCAAGGGAGTACAATTTCATGATGGATCAAATTTTTCAGCTGAAGATGTAATTTATTCATTAACTCATATGCGGGATGCAACTGCTCTTGATGCTTCAGCTGCTTCAGTGGATGGATTTATGCCTTCAATTGAATCTTTTGAAGCAATTGACGATTACACAATTAAAATTGTGACACCAAAACCTGATGCAACTTTGCTGGGTTGGTTTGCATGGTCTCGTTGGAGTATTATTACTTCCAAAGATTTTTATAAAAATTTTACGCCTAGTAAACAAATTAACGGCACAGGGCCTTTTAAGCTTGTTGAATATATTCCAAACGACAGAGTCGTATATGAGAAGAACAAGAATTTTTGGAAATCTGATCAACCTTATGTTGATAGGATTACTTTAAAAATTATTCCCGATGAAGCAACTAGAATAGCAGCTGTGAGATCGGGTGCTGTTCACGGTTCTCGAGTAAGTAGTGCAGACATAATTCGACCTTTGGAAAACAATCCAAATATTCAAATTTTTAATGGTGTAACAGCACAAACACGTGTTTTTCAAATTTCAGTAAAAGGTGATGGGAAACCTTGGAATGATAGAAGGGTTCGCCAGGCAATGAGTATGGCAGTTGATCGTAAAGACTTAGCAAACAAAATTTATGGTGGAAAGGCAACTTTAACCGGACCTGTTCCAGATGCTTGGGGTGTCTATGGATTAAGTCAAAACGAACTAAGACAGAATATTTATTTGCAGCATAATCCAGATATGGCAAAAAAACTACTTGCATCAGCAGGATATCCTAATGGTTTTGAAATCTCGTTTATGTTACCCACTAATCAGCAATATGAATCAATTGGTGCAGTAGTCCAGGCCCATTTAGCAAAAGTAGGCATTAAGGCTAACCTTGATAAAAGAGAAAATGCACAATTCGGAGCTGCTTACAATGACGGAAGCTACGAAATGTTTGTAAACGCACAAGGATTTAGATTAGACCCAACGGGAAAATTAAATCATTGGGGCGCTCCCAGCAAAGCTCCGCAAAAATTTTGGTATGACTATCCAAATGGCTGGAAAGATGAGAAATTAAAAGTTATGTTTGATAAAGCTGTTTCTACTTTTGATGTTATGGCGCGTTCAAATTTAATTAAGGAAATACAGCGCAGAGTGATTGAGGAAGCAACTTTTGTATATCTGGTTAATCCGGAACGTCTTGATATTCTAAGTGTTAAGATCAAGAACTGGTATACAGACTTTGTTGATTTCAATCAGCCTTTAAGAACAGTATGGCTTGATTAAACTAATTAATTTAGAGGACAGACTTTAACAGTTTGTCCTCTAATAAAGGATAAAAGTTTTGAAGGATTATATCTTCAAAAGAATTCTTTTAACAATTCCAACAATCTTTGGGCTTACAGTAATTGTCTTTCTTTTAGTGAGACTTCTCCCTGGAGACGTAATAGACGCCATGAGTGGAGGAGAGGTTGCAATTGATGAGGGAAGACGGAAAATGATAATGGACAGACTTGGTTTGAATGATCCAATTATTGTCCAATATGGTAATTGGCTTAAAGATATTTTTTCAGGTGATCTTGGAGTCTCGCTTCGCAATGCTCAACCACTGAGAGAAGTTTTTTTAGCTGCTTTACCTGTAACATTGGAGATAGGTATTATTGCTGCCTTTATAGCCTGCATTTTTGGAATCCCATTAGGAATAATCTCAGCAACAAAACCGAATACATTAATAGATGTATTTGTTAGATTGTTTGGGTTAATTGGCCTCTCATTCCCTAATTTCTGGTTAGCCACGCTATTATTGTTATTTACTTCACTGTATTTTCACTGGATACCTGGATTAACATATGTCCCTTTATGGGAAAACCCTATAGGGAATCTTAAGCAAATGATATTACCATCTGTTATTTTGTCATTCCAGTTAATGGCAATTACAATGAGAATGACAAGAGCAACCATGATCGAAGAACTAAAACAAGATTATATTAGAACAGCCCGTGCAAAGGGATTAAGCATGAAAATTGTAGTCAATAAACATGCTATGAAGAACGCTATGATACCAATTTTAACAATTGCAAGTGTTCAGTTTGGCTATTTGTTAAGTGGTTCAGTCATTATAGAACAAATCTTTGGATTACCAGGAATAGGTTGGTTCTTTTTACAAGGACTTTTAGATCGTGACTACCCAGTCGTCCAAATTATGGCACTATTCATGGTTTGTGTATTTGTGTTTGTGAACTTGCTCACGGATATCGCTTACGCATATCTTGATCCAAGGATAAAATACAATATAGAGCAATAAATTTTATCAATTCATCTCAAGAAGGAACACCTCAAAAGCGTAGAATTATGTGCTGATTTGGAAATCTTTTCGAATGATCCATTCAATATTTAGAGTATGCTGAAATCGTTTTTTCCCTGTTTCCATACTAGTATTTAATCAAAATTGTTCATCAAATAATGCTGTATAGTGAAAATATTTAACCTATGTTAAATAAGAGATCTTTCATTCAATTTTATAAAAAAACCCCAATTGGATTTTTTGGATCAATATTTGTCGTGCTACTTATTATTGTAGCGATTTTTGCCCCATATTTTTCTTTATATGATCCAATAATTCAAGATTATCAGCGATTTATGCCTCCAAATATATATCATTGGTTAGGTACGGATTCCCTTGGCAGAGATATCTATTCTAGGATTATTCACGGTACAAGAGTTTCCATGTTTGTTGGGTTATTAGCAGTTACAATAGCACTCTTGTCAGGTACAACTATAGGAATTATATCTGGTTATTATGGGGGTAGAATTGACACTATACTTATGCGTTTTATTGATATTTTGCTATCTTTCCCTGGTTTAGTATTAGCAATGTTAATTTCCGGATTGCTTGGGCCAAGTCTTGTCAATGCCATGATTGCAGTAGGCATTATGTTAACTCCATCCTTTGCAAGAGTATCTCGTGGTTCAGTCTTGTCAATAAAGTATGAACCATATATTGCTTCAGCAAGAATAATTGGCTGTTCTGACCTTTACATCATTTTCCATTACATTTTGCCAAATATTATGGTCCCCTTATCTGTTTTATTTAGCATTTCATTATCAATTGCAATTCTAGCAGAAAGTGCACTTAGTTTCTTGGGACTTGGTATACAACCTCCATCTCCTTCATGGGGAGGTATGTTGCATCAGGGAAGACCATTTATGGAGATAGCACCTTGGGTGGCAGTATTCCCTGGTTTAGCCATAATGATTGCAGTGCTAAGTTTTAATTTGTTAGGTGATGGTTTAAGGGACGCATTAGACCCAAAATTAAAAAATTAATAATTTTAATATTAGTAAGTCAAAAAAAATAATGAATCTTTTAGAAGTTAATAATCTAAAAACATATTTTTTCGATGAAGATAAAGAAATACCTGCAGTGGATGGTATTAGTTTTAATATTAAAGAAGGTGAGATTCTTGGATTAGTTGGAGAAAGTGGGTCTGGTAAAAGTGTTACATCTTTATCAATCATGCGTTTGATTCAAGGTTCGCAAGGCAAAATTATAGATGGCAAAATAATTTTTAAAGATACTAATATTATAAAAAATAGTGAAAAAGAAATGTGTGAAATAAGAGGTAAGGATATCTCAATGATTTTTCAAGAGCCAATGACCTCTCTGAATCCTGTGTTTACATGCGGAGAGCAAATTGCCGAAACATTTCAGAAACACCAAAATTTAGATAAAAAAAAAGCTAGAAATGAAACAATAAATATTTTGAAGTTAGTGGAAATTCCTGAACCAGAAATAAGGTTTAATGAATATCCACATCAACTTAGCGGAGGTATGAAACAAAGAGTAATGATAGCAATGGCATTAGCATGCGGGCCAAGTCTACTAATTGCGGATGAACCTACTACTGCACTTGATGTTACAGTACAAGCACAGATACTTGATTTAATTAGAAATTTGAATGAAAAATTTGGAATGGCTGTACTGTTAATAACTCATGATTTAGGTGTTATTGCTGAAATGGCTGATAGGGTTGCTGTAATGTATGCTGGGAAAATAGTTGAGACGGGTCTCGTTTCTGTGATATTTGATAATCCTAAACACCCATATACTATTGGTCTTTTAAATTCTATACCGAAAGTAGATTCTAAGAAACAGGTAAAACAAAAATTAATAACAATACCTGGTGTTGTACCTAGCCCACATGAATTCCCTGAAGGATGTAGATTCAACACTAGATGTAAAGATGTTATGGATAAATGTAGAATTAAAGAACCTCCAATTATTGAATTTAACATAAAAAGTAAATACAATATTAACACTACAGTTAGTGAAAAATATCTAAAAACAGGAATGAATTGCCCGGAACAATTAGTAATTAAACAATATAACGAAATAAAAAAGCATTTTGCAAATTGCTGGCTTTATGAGTAAGTATATTAAAATAAATTATTAATAACTGCAAATATGGTTGATACTTTATTAAAAGTCGATAATTTAAAAAAATATTTCCCTGTAACACAAGGCATATTTCAAAATGTTATCGGCCATATAAAAGCTGTTGAATCAGTAAGTTTTCAAGTTAATTCTGGTAAAACACTTGGATTGGTGGGTGAGAGCGGATGTGGAAAAACTACAACCGGTAATTTAATTATGGGTTTGGAAAAACCCACTTCAGGAAATATTTATTTTAAAGAAAAAAATATATTATTGATGAAAAAGAGTGAAAAGAAAGAATTATGCTGCGAATTACAAATGATTTTTCAGGACCCATTTGGTTCACTACATCCAAGAATGAATGTTGAAAAAATAGTAAGTGAACCAATTTATGTAAATAAGCTTTACACAAAAAATATAATTAAAGAAAAAGTTTGTGAAATTTTGGAATTAGTTGGCCTTAAATCAGATCATCTTAATAGATATCCTCATGAATTTAGTGGAGGTCAAAGACAAAGAATAGGGATTGCACGTGCATTATCACTTAAACCTAAACTATTGATTGCTGATGAACCAGTGTCTGCTCTTGATGTTTCAATTCAGGCGCAAGTTATAAACTTGCTGATTGAACTTCAAGAAAAATTAAATCTTTCATACTTATTTATTTCACATGATTTGAGTGTAATTGAACATGTAAGTGATGAAGTTGCAGTTATGTATCTAGGAAAAATAGTAGAATATGGGAATTGTTCCAACATTTTCTCTAACCCTAAGCATCCATATACTAAAGCACTACTCTCTGCAATACCAATTACTACACCAGGTAAAATAAAAAATCGAATTTTACTTAAAGGTGATGTGCCTAGCCCATTAAAGCCTCCAAAAGGTTGCAATTTCCATACTCGCTGTGCTGAATATAAAAAAGGCATATGTGATTCAATTTCTCCAGAATTAATCAAAACTGGTGAAAATCATAAAGTAGCCTGTTTATTGCATAGTTAATGAAAATGCTAAAAAACATTCTCTTGTATATTAATAAATTAATATCTTACTTCATTGCTGTCCGGTTAACTTTTACAATATTCTTGCAACCTATTGATATTAGATATAATAATCAGCTTATTTCTTTTCGGGATAGCAAATTCTGATTCTG
>Ga0187827_10008122_pt1 | contig 11464 bp, 7 predicted proteins | sample ETNtaG_39_FD_167969 | JGI IMG/M metagenome (GOLD analysis project Ga0187827, IMG submission 167969) | Marine microbial and viral communities from oxygen minimum zone, Eastern Pacific Ocean - ETNP2014_SV_150_PacBio MetaG (Illumina Assembly) | ecosystem: Environmental > Aquatic > Marine > Hypoxic... | reverse complement strand
CTTTGTAATAAAGACTCATCTTTATATCTCTTTTTGTTTTTTGATAACTTTTTTTAATTATTGGACCGACAATAGGGATATTTTTGATCCTTTGTTTTAATCCATCTACGGTCCTAAAAAAAGTTCTTCTGTAAGAAAAGGGAAAGATTTCTCTTGCCCAATTAGCTCTATAATATTTTAATGTTTCTAACCATTCCTTAGAATAATTCAGAACTGATTCTCTTCTTTCGTTTGAAAAATCTTTATACTTTTCAATATTTATCAATCCTTCTTTAAAACATTTGTTGCCAAGAGGAGTGCCTTTGTATGGATAAAAAATATTTACTCCGCTAGTTGTGGGACTAATTTCTTTGTTAAGTTTTACTGTTTCTAAAAGCATTTTTTTGGTTTCTCCAGGAACACCTATAATATTAATTGCATTAGTATTAACGCCATATTTTTTTGCTAATTGAAAAGCATTGACAATTGTCTTTCTGGGCATGTCTCGATCCATAACGACATTTCTTATGTAATCACTGCCGGACTCCACGCCAAACTGAATTGTATGACAGTAACCTTTTGCTAGATCTTGCATAGTATCTTCGGTTACAACATCACACCTTAACAGACAAATAAATGGAACTTTAATTCTTTCTCTATAAAGAGATAAAAATTCTCTTCTCCATTTTTTATTCAGTCCAAAAATATCATCCGTCAATGAAATATTATAAACTGGTCCTATTGTTGGATTTTGTTCAATCGTTTCTTCAAGTTCTTGTATTGCGTATTCTGGATCCGCTTGTCTAATACTATATCTTGTTTGTCCATAAACTTTTGCAATACCAATATTTGAGCAATACGTACAAGTAAATGGACACCCTCTAGTAAAATGAAATGGAGCCATGCCTACTGTCTGTAATACTCTAGAAAACGGATAAGTTGTTCTATCTGGATGAGGTAAACGTCCAAGCTCTTCATCATTTAGAAGTTTTTTCAACTTATTTTTTTTCAACTTTCCATTATCATTGTAAGCAATATTGTCACAATCTTTCCAAGTCTCATTGTTTTTTACTTTTTCTATAAAATTTAAAAAAGGATATTCAGAATCGCCAATAAAAACTGCGTCCAAGCTTTTGCTTTCTAAAATACACTGAGGATAGAGAGTCGTATGTACACCTCCGCAAACAGTAATAATTTTTGAAGAAATCTTCTTAACAAGATCTGACAATTCAACGACATAACTAAACTGAGATGATACAGATGTAAAACCAACTATATCTGGTTTATAATCTTTCACAATTTCACTTAACTGAGAGTATTCGCTTTTTTGAAATATTTGTATCTGACGTATATCATGGCCTGCCTCTTTCGTTACAGCCATTATTTGGGCTATCCCATCACCGAAACTATCAGCATGAAATCCATTAATATTTGTGTAAACAAAAAAAATTTTCATATCATTTCATGCTTTAGACGTCTTTTTCTCTATCAGATTCTATATCAGTATAATGAGGATTATATACTTGTTCAACTTCAGATGAGTGAGGATCTGGATCAGTCTTAGGCATATATACTTCCAAATATTCAGCTTTTAAATTGGCATAAATCCTATTACCTTCATTATCGTTACTTTCTGCTCTTTTAATTTCCTTCCATCTTTTTTTTGGAAATTTTATATATAAAGCAAAACACTTTTTAATTTCCTCAATTTCGTGGGGAGGATATTGTGGCATAATCAATTGACTTTCGGCAGTAATACATTTTGTAATTGTCTCAGGTTTAATGAAGCCCAAATCTTCACACATTTTTCTCAATGGCGTTCCGTGAAATGGAACAAATGCATAAATATTTTGATTATCGGAATCTATATGTCTATTAAACTCAATTGTATCAAATGCTAACTTTTTTGTTTCTGTTGGAAAACCAGTAATGTTATTAATACTAAACTGAATACCATATTTTTTTGGTATGCTTAACTTTTCCAAAATATCTTTGTTTTTCCATCTTCTATCTAATATTTTTTTTCTAAATTCCTCATTGCCATGTTCTACTCCAAAAGATATTCTGTGAAGACCTACAGATTTAAGTTTTTTCATATTGTAATCTGTTACAGTTTCTGGTCGAGTTTGCATCCAAAATGGTAGTTTAATATCTTGATACATTTCAACAAATTCATCGAATTCCTTAATACTCAAACCTAAAAAAGTATCTGCCCAAAAATAATTGTATTCAACCTTGTGAACATTCTTAAAATATTTTAATTCTTTGTAAACTAAATCCATTTGTTTTTTTCTATAAAAATTTGATCCTAGACCTTTATAGAGTTGCATTTGATCTGGTGAATTACAAAATTTACAAGTAAAGGGGCATCCTCGAATGGTTTCTATTGGCATCATTTTATATATTTTTCCAGCCATTGGCCTATAAAGCCTATTTTCTTCAAATAGAGATATATCAATAATCGGATTGTCATTTATATTAACAGGCTTTGTAATTGAATTTTTTTTAATCACTTTTCCGTCTTTTTTTACCCAGAGATTTGTGACATCAGAATAATCTTCATTTTTTTCAATTTTTTTACATAAGTCAATTAAAGAATTCTCACCTTCTCCTACGCACACCAAATCTACTAATTCTTCTTTGATACAGATCTCGGGAGCAAATGTTGCAAAAACTCCCCCTGCTATTACAGGAATTTTATTTATTATTTTGTAATCCTTTAACTCTTTTAACACTTTTACACCAAGTTCCCACATATCCTCAGTGGAAGACATTGCTAATAGGTTTGGTCTGAAATCATCTACCTGTTTTCTTAAATCAATTTTCCAATCGGATGTTTTTAATCGAATTCCTTTATCTTCCATTTTGAAAGGAACAACATTAAGCCTCTCCATTTTGCTACCGTCTGAATCGATTCCATAATCAAGCGCGTAATACGTGGTATCAAATATTTGTACTTGATGTCCTTCTTTCTTTAATATAGCAGAGAACATTGCAATTGCTGGTGGCAGCATATTCATTCCATAGGTGTTCGGATATATAAATAAAACTTTTATTCCCATAAAGTTTTTTAATATTGTGCTCTAAATCGAAAAAATTAAGGATAAATTATCAATTAATTTTTTACAAGAGAAGCAATTACATGCCGTGATCAGTCGCTAAAGGTTTGCTAGAATACTCATTATCAAATAAAGTCATTAGTTCCATAAACTTTTTTTTGCCCTTGTCTGTCTCTTTTTCTGCGATCAATATATCTTTCCAAAGTGACCGTGGCAAACGAGAATACAAAACAAAGGTTTTCATCAGGCCTCGAATATCTTCTTTTGAAATTGTAGGCATTGTTAATAAAGAATCTTTCACATACATACCATCTGCTATAACGTCTTTATCTAAGTAATTTTTTTTCTCACACAGTTCTCTTAGTAAGGTTCCATGGTAAGGTGTAAAAGTAAATGCATTTATATCTGTACATTTAAGTTTTCTGACTAGGTCAATGGTATCAAATATAAGTTCACGTGTTTCATCAGGATACCCCAGAATATTATTTGAAACAGTAGATATTCCTGCATTGTACATAATTTCAAAAGAATTTATTGCGATTTCATTCTTATAATTGCGTCCAACAACATCAGCACGAAACTTATGATTTCCATGTTCAACTCCAATGTTTACTCTATCACAATTAATTTCTTTTAGTTTTTTAGCTCTGCGTTCAGTAACTGTTTCTGGACGAGTGTGCATATAAAAAGGTTTTTTAAATTCTGAATATAGGTCACAAAATTCATCAAATTCTTTTTCAGACATTGCTAGGAATGTGTCGGTAATAAAAAAAATATACTCTATACCAAATTTTTCAAATAATACTTTTAACTCATCATAAACATGTTTCATTTTTCTTTTTCTAAAAAAACGTCCTGCTCTCTCAGCTTCATAAAACTCATTTTTTTCTGGTGAATTACAAAATCTACATGCATACGGACAGCCTCTCTGAGTTTCAACGGGAGCCATTCGATAAATTTTTCCCATCATTGGTCTGTGAAGAGACATATCCTCAAAAATCGACAAGTCTTGTATTGGAAGTTCATTTACATCTAGGGCAGGTCTAATTGAATTCTTTACTACTAATTTGTTGTTTTTTTTGACCCATAAATTTTTTATATTTGAAGTTTCTTTGCCATCTTCTAGTGCATTACATAAATCAACTAAGGCTCCTTCACCTTCCCCTCGACATATATAATTTACATAATCAAGCGGAGCAAATTTTTCAGGTGCAGAGCTTGGAAATTGCCCTCCAACTAAACATGGTATTTTTTGATCTTTAATAAGCTCCATAAATTTTATAAAAACTTTAAAAGTATCCTCTAATACTGATGCCATAATTATTTCAGGTTTAAATTCGTTCACTTTGTTAACAAAATCTTGGTACATATCAGTTGTTTTAAGTTTTATACCTCTGTCTGCAAAACTAAATGGTTTAACAGAACCCATCTTCACGCGATTTTCATCTTTGCTAAATCCAGACGCAGTTTCATAAAAAGTATTATCGAACAATTCAATATTGTTGAAACCAGCTCTTTTTAAAACTGCAACAAGAATAGATATTCCATTTGGTACTAAAGTGCTCATATGGCAATTTGGATATAGAAAAAGTATTCTTAAATTTTTTTTTTTCATATTAAAGTATGATATAATTATTCTGATAATATCATTCAATGTAGTAATTTGTCGTATAAAAACAATTACAAATTTTCTTTGATTAAAATGGAGTTTTTGAGTGTTGATATTTTATTATTACTACTAAAATTAATATATTTACCTCGTGTTACTAAATTGTAATGAAATGCAAAATTGTTCAATTTTTTAATTTTTAGGTTTGGCCATATTTTTTCGCTGAGTGACTCAAATACAGGATCTGAGCAGATTTGAATTACTTCATTTCCTTTTTCGAGTGCTTCAAAAATAGCTGCTGTTACACCAAAAAATATTGAAATTTTACTATCCAATGAAATATTTGAAAATCTATTTTTATAGATTTTCATTATTTTTTCTATTTCCATTTTTAAAGATAAATGTTTTCTTGAATTAAACATTGCTGGGTGATTTCTTATATCCAATTTAGTAAAACTAGCGGATGGAGAGTTTATCACTAAATCTCTAAATGCATTTAATAAAATCTTTTTATCTAATATTGTTCGGGGCAAGAAAATTTGCCCTGATAGAGATTTTTTATCATCCTTTTGAAAACGGAGAGGATTAATTAAAAAAAGCTTATTTTCAGGCCAGTTTAACTTTAATTTGAGAATTTCAATTTGAGATGATCCGTGTACATATAATTTATCGGGAGAACCTGGTCTATAAATATGTTCACCTGGAAAAGGAGTTAACATTGAATGAATATAGCCTATGGTCAAAATCTTCTCATTTAACTTTTTTGCCTCAGAGAAAATCATTTGCTGAAATGGTTGTCCTTCATAAGGCATTATAACGGTATCAAAATTATTTCTTTTTAATTCCCTTTTTGCTACCGATGATACTCGTTTTGCCAAATACGTATGGAAAGATAAATAATGAAGTATTTTTTTTAGTGAAAATTTGCATTCAAAAATTGAGGTTATTAAAATTTTAAAAAAATAAAAAAAATTATATTTAAAAAATCCTTTCTCTAGTTTTAAAACCTTAAGATTGTTATTTAAATTGGTCGGCACATAACTATCTGTTGATATCAAAAGCCAATAAGAATTTGGCAAATTTTTAGAATTTTCATTAAAATACTTATCATGATAAGAACCATCTGGCTGAAAATTATTTTTAAATGCCCAAGAAACAATCAAAATTTTAGGATTGTCTATTTTTTTTTGGTTACCAAATTCAACATATTTTGCATGTGAAGCTATTGCTAAAATATTTTTTAGAATAAGATAGTAATATTTAAATAAAAAAAACGTACCATTGTGCCAAAGTTTCAGTCTTGCGCATCCAGGTGTATCTGCCCACGTTGCAAAATAACATAAACTACTCATGGAAATATTAATATTAGAAGATTTTAATTTTTCTAAATATTTTTTTGCACGGTTAATTAATTCAATTTGTTTATCACCTATGTTCATAATGAAAGTATATTTGTAATCGAATATTTGACTTGCAGATTAAGAATTTTATTCTCCGCCCGAAACAGTAATTGTCTGACCGGTCATGTAGCTGTTGCTATCTGTTGTTAGATTGGTTATATAAATCGATATTTCTTTGGGTGTAGCCATTCTATTTATTGGAATAAGTCTAAGTCTATTTCTCATCTTTTTTAGATTTCTTTTCATTTTTTTATGTATCTTCGTATCAGTTACGCCGATGCGAAGATTATTAATAAATACATTTCTTTTTGCCCAACTTTTATAACTATTGGGAATAAATTCCAAACAATGTTTGGATAATGAATAATTATATGAATTGATCCCTCCGCCAAATTTAACTCCGATACTGGAACAATTTAAAATTCTTCCCCATTTTTGAGATAACATTTTTTTTACTAATATTTTCTCTATTAAAACAGGTAATATAGCATTTGCGCTTAATGATTTTAAAATACTCCTAAGGTTGGTGTTTTCGAAACTTTTGTTATCCACATATCCAATAAGATTTATAATAGAATCATATTTTCCTCCAAATTTTTTTAAAATTAACTTCTCGACAATTGAATTTCTAAAATTCGTAAAATTAAATTTAATCAAATTTAAATTTTTTGAACTTTTTTGAATGGTTTTCAATTCTTTATCATTTTTAAAGAAATGCGCCGTTACTTTCCATTCAAGTTTTAAAAAAATTTTTACTACTTCTATTCCTATATCAGAACTACCTCCCAAAATTAAAACACATCTTTTTTTATTCATTTTGCTCTATTATAAAAATATTATTTAATTTCTTGCCAGACTTTTGCATGAGTATGTCCCATGAATGTGCCCGAAACATCACATTTATTACAAGGAGAAAAATTTCTATTTTCTTTAAATAAATTTTTTCTCGCAAAAATAAACTTTTTGCCAAGCCAAATATCAATAAATTTTTCATTATTTAAATTTCCTGCCACTAATTTTTTTCCCCAATCATGAGAACATATCAATACCTCGCCGGTATAATTCAAGAAAAAAGTATAGTGTGGATAATAGCAAGGTTTCTTCATTGGTTCTTTTAATGAAGGAATTACATATGCAGCTTTCTCCATCATGCCTGCTCTATTGTTAAGTGTAATTCCAAAGCTTTGACTCTCGGGTAAATATCTATGTCGAATTTTAAATTGTTCTTCATTTAATCCAGAACTTTCTAAAAGTTTTTGCATTTCTCCGGCTTCTTTTTTACCGTCATATATGCTAACTAGCAACGTTGACAATCCTGAGCTAAATAACTTTTTCACTCTACCCTCGTCCAAGGCATCTCCATTCGTAACCATTTCTATTTTAGCTTTTGGTAAATTGCTTCTGGCTATAGATATTAAATTATAAATATTTTTATCAAGCATTGGTTCAATAAAACCTGAAAAAAGAAAAATTCCACTGTAGTTATAAGAAGATAGTTCTTTGGTAAGTTTAATAATCAAATTTTCAGATATAAATTCCTTTATGTCTGAAAAATCAGGTGCGCTTCTTGGGCAAAAACTACAGACTCTATTACATGTTCCTGACTCACTAATTTCAATTACTGATGGTAATGGTATATTTTTTTTATAATATTGAACTTTTTTTGATAAATTTAATTTTCTTGGAATTAAAGGATCAATAAATTTTTTTCTCACATTATAACCATTAATTAATACCCAGTTTAGTAATCATATTTTTTGCCAAAGCAACATCCTCATGTGTATCTACAGCCAAAGACATCCTGCTCATTTTAAGTGCCCTAACTTCCATTCCCAGCTCTAAAAATCTCAGATATTCTATATCTTCTATTTTTTCTAGTTCGGTTTTATTTTTAACGGATGAGAAGGTATTCAAAACTTTTTTTGGAAATGCATAGACGCAAACTTGCCTCCATCCCTTTTTAAACTTTTTTAGTTTATTTGATGGAATCGGTGCACGAGAAGCATACAAAAGTCTGCCATCGGGTCTTACCACGACTTTTGGTATATTTGGATCTTTGTATAATTTTTCATTATTTATTTCACAATATCCAGTTATTATATCATTGGGATATTTCTTAATCTCCTTTAACAAAATTTTTAAGTCTTTTGGATTAAATAAAGGTTCATCTCCTTGTACATTAATATAGGTTTTGGCATGAATTTTTTTTGAAACTTCTGCCACACGGTCAGTTCCAGTTAGGCAATCGGGAGAAGTCATAATTACTTGAGCACCTTCTTTCAGACAAACTTTTCTAATGCGATCATGATCTGTTGCAATATATACCGATTTAGATGGGATGGCTTTTAAACACTGTCTATAGGTCCTAATTATCATCGGCACTCCATTTAAATCAATAAGTGGCTTACCTCTTAATCTTGAAGATTTGTACCTTGCTGGAATTATCAATATGTAACTCAATTTTTTCTTTTTGAGCTTACAAGGCATAAATTGAGGTAGAATCTACACTATATGAAGTGGGTGTTACAGCTAGAATTGGCTTTGCTTCTTTACAGGATGAATATAAAGCAAGTAATTCATCAACCGTTTTTGTTCTTCTGTCGTGAGATCCAAAGCCATCAAATCCTGCAAGCAAAATTTTGGATGCTTTTCCGCTGGTTGCTATCGATAAAGCATATGCCAAAGCATATAATCTTGGTACATCTGCACCTGACTTATAAAATCCAAAATTATTTTCTTTAATGCCTACACCGAAATCTAATAGTTTTAGATTTTTAAATTTTTTTTTCAGACCATACGTTAATAATGATACGGGAACCACTAATGGTGAAGTTAATGATTTATACAAGTTTGCGTCCGCTATTAACCTTAGAGGATGGCATGCTGCAAACACATCAATGAGTTCTTTATTGATATTAACAGTTGTATTAAGAGCTATAACAAATGGTTTTTTTGATTTAATATATTTTTCAAGTTCTTGCCTATAATCATTTGCCTTTGATCCTGAGGCAAGTAATAATACCTCTCTATTTTTTATCTTTTTTGAGGGAAGCCAACTACCTTGTATTAGTTTCATGGGTTTTTGAAAATCCGAACGCACTAAATCAACATTATACCTTCTTCCTTCACCGTGTTTTAGTTGGTCAATTGTTCCAAGTATTTCTTCATTATCAAAATTACCTACTAACATTCTTTGAATATAAGTGGGATGAATCCCATATTTGCCAGCTAAATAATAGTAAGGATTGGTTCCCCAGTTGTATTTTTTTTTCATTGGTTCGAAATATTTTTGAATTAATTTTAGCAAAGGTGAAATATTAAATTTTATTTTTTGGGTATGTTGCAATTCAATTAAAAGATATTCAGTCTGAGCATTACCAGGTCCCCTACCCATTCCTGTAATTGTAGAATCCAACCAAGTGACACCTAAATCTAAAGCCATTAAACTATTTGCCACAGCATTATTTAAATTATTATGCGCATGAATACCCAAGGCACCATGCCAATTTTTACGTAAAGTTTTAATTATGTTTGAAATTTGAGGTGGTCCCATTCCTCCCAAACTATCTGCAAAGTAAAGAACATTTGGAGAATTTTTTTCCGCCATTTTTGCTACTGATATAATTTTCTCTTCGGTTTGTTCGGAAATTTGCATTAAATTAATTGTGACGAAATATCCCATTTTTTGTAAAATTTTACAAATTTTGGTGGTTTCATTGAACTCTTCAAAATGACAGGCTAAACGAACAAGTTTTACTTTTGATTTGTTAGCCTTTTTAAACATGAGTTTGATCGCTTTTGAAAAGCCCAAGGGATGAGATATCAATTCAAATGCATTAACCATAACTCCTACAGTCAAATTTTTTGGTATTGATAATCTATTAAGGTAACTTTCTGTTGTATACCAAGTCGGCCCTTGAAAATCGTTAGTTCGGAAAGATCTGAAACCAAGCTCAACATAATCTACAGCAATTTTGGACATTGATTTCAAATAATCATTAACTACTTCATTGGAAAAATTCCAATTATTGTAATACCCGCCATCTCTAAAGGTACAATCTAAAAGTCTAAATTGTTTGTTCATTTATTTAAATTAATTTATTTTAGATAAGCAATCGTTTAATAATTTGTCACGTTTGCTTAAGTTATCAAGTTTTAAAAAATAATTTTTAGAATTTTTTTTGTTACAAGTATAAAATTTCCCGAATTTAAGATATTTATCTAGCTCCAACAAAAAATTTTTCGTATTATTAAAATAAAAAATTTCATCTTTTGTATCACTTTCCATAAGTCTTTCAAAGATATCTTCTTCTATAACAAAAATATCTGCATCAAAATATAAAGCTTCAAAAAAAACTGTACTTGCCCATGGCATAATATTTAAGTCGGATGTTCTCAACAACTCATTAACAGTAGACTCGTCAGAAACATATGAAATATTATCTGCATTAATATTTTTTAAAACTTTCTTCCATAAACTTTTGTATCCGTCAGGATAATCTTTAATAATAATATTATATTTGTATTGATAATTTTTAAGCAAACGCAATATATCATAGTGAAATTCCCATAATGAAGTTTCGGCTTTTTCACGATTCTGACCAAAATAATACCAATTTTTATGATGAAGGCAGCCTGTTAAAAAAAGAATTGTTTTTTTATTATTTTTTTTTAAATTTTTTTTTGAATACCGTTTCCTATTATCATAGTCAAATTTTAGAGAACCAACTGGTAAAATTTTCTGATTCTTGTGAAGATCTAAATGTTTTAAAATACATTTATCATTTTTTATTAAGTCCTTTAAATGAGATCCATAAGAAATATGGTTTTTGCAAAATCTAAAGTCAGTAATATCGTAACCAGCAATTGAATAGGTTAATCCATAACCTCCGTGTGACCAGGTTACAAAGGGTATTTTAAGATCAATACAGTTTTTTCTAAACGGTATGGTTGCTGAATAAAAAGGATTCATGCTCTGAAAAATTACACATGTGGGTTTAATTCGATTAATTATTTTTTTTGCCTTATTATACTCTTCAAACTGAAAATCCAATTGTTTTGTTAGCTTAAATAAAATTTCATGAAATATTAGTTTAAAGCTTATCTCTTTATTTTTTATTAATTGATAAAAATCTGTTTTATTCTTTAAGTAATCTTTAAATTTGTTAAAAAAAATAGAATTGTTTATAAATTTTTTTTTATTTAAATTGCTATGGTTGTATGATAAAAAAAATTTTGATTGATTGGGATATAACTTTTTATATCTCAAAATTTCAAAACAACCGATTGAAAGATATTTTGGTTTAGTTGTGTAATAATTAATTAAAAAATTAATTTTGTAATAAATGTTTTTTATTTCTTCTTTCATAAAACTCTTAGTGAAAAAAACTATACATTTTTTCAAATTATTAAAAAAT
>Ga0187827_10008120_pt1 | contig 11466 bp, 8 predicted proteins | sample ETNtaG_39_FD_167969 | JGI IMG/M metagenome (GOLD analysis project Ga0187827, IMG submission 167969) | Marine microbial and viral communities from oxygen minimum zone, Eastern Pacific Ocean - ETNP2014_SV_150_PacBio MetaG (Illumina Assembly) | ecosystem: Environmental > Aquatic > Marine > Hypoxic... | reverse complement strand
AACGATTCCGAACAGGGCTTTGCCATCTTTGACCAGATTGATGGTTTCCATTTCTTCAGCGGCGAGGAGGAGGAGCGAACTGGCGAAAATGATAAAGGGGGCGGAACTGTGTTTCATAATTGTTTTCCGAACTTACGGAAGATCTTGGATCTGCAGATGCTGAATCGAAGGACGGTCCGGTAGCCTGCTCTCTGCTCACATTTTCTTCAACCCCAAGGTGGTTGTCTCCTGGCATGGCGAACGCGAGGTACGATTCCCCCATCACTGGTGCGACCAATAGAATCTGTAGTTATTGGAATTGCGGTTACAGATATGAGCACTGTCCAGAAGTTTTTTCCAGCCATCATCACGATTGCCTATCTGGGTGCATCGATGCCGGTTCTTCACCTGCCGCACGAGGCGGCATGGGGCGTGGCGTGTCTGTTACGCTTCTAACCATTCGACCTCCTTCACCTGCCTGGCAAGCAGGCAGGGGTCGCTCCGGCAGGCAACACTGATTGCCCGGCGAGACCTATGGGTAAAGGACAGGGCAAGCTCATTGGGGTCTTCAAGAATCGCTCAATTCAGGTCAGACTATCCCTGGTTCACGACCATCCAGGACGACGGCGACCCAGGGACAGGCTTTGCTCAGGGAGTGCTTAGCCTCAACTCCCCAGCTCCTCCAGCAGCAATTCAAGCTCGACGACGATCGCGTAATTAAACTCCGGATCCTCCACCAGGTCCGGTCGGCGGCCGCCGCCGAGGATGTCGCGGAGCTTTCGGGCGAGGGCTTTGGCCCAGGCGGGGTCATTGGGTTCTTCCCATGCGGCAACCACCTGTTCGCCCAGGGCCGGCTTGCCCTGCTGGATGGCCTGCCCCACGGCCTGGATGAGCTCGAAGACATTAGACCGGCTGTAACCGCCCTGCAGGCGGTAGGCCCGGTACGTCTCGATGGCCTTCCCCCGGGCCTCGGCCGCGGCCTCCGGGTTTCCGGTCGCGGTTTCCAGTCGGTTCAGGATTTCCCAGGACATCCAGGGCTCGGCGGCGTGGCCGAAGCGCTCCTTGCACTCTATGGCCCGGTGGATCTCGGGCCGGGCCTCATCGTAGCGGCCCAGTTTGATCAGGGAGTTGGCGATGTTGTTGCGGTCAGCACCCTCATATCTGAAGTCCTGCAGCTCGACATGAATATCCGCGGCCTGACGATAGAAGGTCACAGCCTCTTCCAGCCGTCCGGCATTGTCGTAAAGGTTGCCCAGCTCGCCCAGGCTTGATGCCTGGGCGCTGCGGTCGTCCTGCCGCACCTTGATGGCCAGGGACTTCCGATAGGCTGCATCCGCTTCGTCGAACTGTCCGGCCATCCGGTACACCATCCCAATCTGGTGCCAGGCGGTCGCTACGGAGCCTGGCTCATCAAGCTCTTGGTAGATTGTCAGGGCCTCGTGAAAACCGGCCAGTGCCTCCTCATAACGCTTCTGGTCCATTCGGGCCGTGGCGAGATGTTCCTTTAATACTGCGAATTCTCTTTGCCGTCCTGCCTGTTCAGTCAATCGGATGCCCTCCTCGTAGGCATCCGCGGCTGCGTCCAGCCGCCCGATGCCTGCCAGGCAGTCGCCTATTTCCGTGAGGCAGACCGAGGCCATTTGGGCTGCGGCTTCACGTCCCGCATCAGACTGGGCCTGGAATCGGGTCCGGGCCTCCTCCAGGAACGGAAGTGCGTCATCGGACTGCCCGGCCATGCTGAGCACCCGGCCCATGCGAAAGTGAGCCACGGCCAGATCGTAATCGGCACCGGGGTAGGCATCTTCGCCCGCGGCCTGGCACTGCTGGAGCAGGTCCTGCGCGGCCTGAAAGGCGCCGGGCAGATCCCCACGTTCGAGCAGGCGATCGACGGATTTGCCGGCGTCCAGGTATCGGGCTTTGCTCCAATCCCCCAGTTCGCCCGCCGCTTCTTTGCGGATGGCCACCACTGCTTCCATGGCCCGGGGCCGCCCAAGAAACCGGATCAAGTCCTCAACCTTCGAGGCTTCGCCCACCACATCTTCCGGCGAGGCGTGGCCGGCGAGCCATTCCAGCCAGGCCAGCAGGTTCGGCAGCTCCAGGAGTGTCAACTGCGCGGCCAATTCGGCGTTCTTGGATTGTTGCTCGTAAAGGAATCGGCAAAGCGCGCCCATGCCGGACGACCATGCCTCTTCGAGGGCCGACGCCGAAGGCATGGGGTCGATTTCGTCCCGACTGCGCAGATAGGCTGGCAGGGCCGGGTCGAGCCGGAAGTGCCCGTCCCGGATGTGCGAGGCAAGGCCGACTTCCTGGAGGGCCGAGAGGAGATCCTGGGCGGAGGGGAGAGGGGGGAGGGGAGAGGAGGGAGGAGCTTCTTTCTGTGCTGTTTCTGTCTCAACTTCCTCGTCGCTCCGGGCTGTGAGAGCATCACGAATTACTTCAAACATAATGCGCACAACTTCCTGGTGCGCGCCGCCCTGAAAAGGCGCCAGCACTTGCACGGCTCTTCGCATTTCTTCCGGCAGGCGCAGCAGGGAGAGCTCCAGGCTGGCGAAGAGGGACTGCTCCCGGTCGTCGGGATGCTTTTCGTGCAGGCGGGCCATGAGGGTGTGCAGATTTTCGGTGGTGGAGCGCACGCCGCGGCGGGCCACCTCACGGGCGAGGAGGACCAGTGCGCGGGCGTGGCAGTTCACGGCCTCGACCAGGTCGCGGATCTCTTCCGGGGTGCCGCCGGGGTCCTAGGCTTCCGGCTCCAGGCCCTCGTTGGCCATCACCTGGCTTACCAGCTCGACTGCGTCGGTCCGGGCCAGGCGGCCGAGGCGGATCTCGTGCTTGCGGGCATCGAACGGTTCCGGCAACGGCTCACGGGTGGTGAAGATCAGGCGCGTCTCCGGGGCCGATTCCTGCAAGAGGCGGCACTGCTCGAAGAGATCATCGACATCCGGGGCCGAGGCCGGCACGTTGCCCTCCTGGTCGGGCAGTACCGTTTCCAGGTTGTCGATCACGATCACCGTCCGTTCCTGGCCAAGGGCCCGTTGCACAGGCTGGAGGGCCTCTTCCAGGTCCGAGAACTGGACGATGGACCACGAATCTGTCGGGAGCAGTTGCCGGCCCAGGTGGTCGAGGACCCCGCGCAGGTCTGAGTAGTCCTCCATACAGACGAAGACCGCCCGGCGGAAGCGTCCGGAGCCCACCAGCCAGCGGGCCGCTTCGCAGGCCAGCTCGGTTTTGCCTTCCCCGCCCTGGCCGCGGAGGACCACGTATTGGGCGCCCCCATGAAACAGGCGCTCCAGGGCCAGCAGCTCGCGGCTCCGTCCGTGGAAGTGGTGCTTTGGCGGTGAGGGCAGGTCGCCCAGGCTGAGTTTCCTTTGCCGGGCCATCAACTTCTTGGCGGCATCCGAGTGCAGGATCTGGAAGAGCTGCGGGTCTTCCTCTTCCTGGTAGAGGACCGGCACAAACCAGTCCTGCAGGTGGAGGTCTCCCGCGGCCATGATCTTTGCGCGCCAGGTATCTTCGGCGAGGGCGCACTGCCCCTTGAGCATGGCGGCCCCGACCCGTTCGCCCGCGGCAAGGGAACGGTAAAAGGCATCGACGAACCTCCGTGCGGTCTCGACCAGCACGCTGTGGCTCATGGCCACGACCGATGCCACCCCTTTATCCAGCAACTGGCCGGCAACGGAAGCATTGACCTCCTCTTCGGATTTGGCGGTCTGGCATGCCTCCAGAAAAACGAGCGGGATGCGGTATTCCTTCAACGCCCTGGCCAGCTCGTCCGCGGGGATCGATTCCGAGGCCCGCTTGATAAGCTTGCCCCCGTCTTTTGGGTCCTCGAAGCAGAGCGCGCCCAGGCCGTGGCGCTTATCGTAGACCCCGTGCCCATCGAAGTGGACCACGTGGTACGGCTCGCCTTTCGTGTCTGCCTCTCCGAGGGCTTTCTTCAAGGCGGGGAAGGTCGGCGGCTCCAAAACGGTCAGCTCGGCGAGGTCCCCCAGATCGGTCACGGCCTGTACCAGGGGCCCGGCGCTGGCCCGGTGGTCAATGTATCCGACACCCTCCTCCTCCGGCCGGGGACTGAGCAGCAGAATCCGGATTGGGAGCTCGTTGTTTGCGGGCGGCCGCGGGCTGTGGAACGGCATCCGCCGCCGCACTCGGACCGGATGTTTGCCCTGGAAGAGCCAGTCTTCGCAGTCGTGGACCAGCTCCCACGGGAGCGCCATCAGGAGGCAGGCCGCTGCCTGGGCTGCCGCGGTCTCCTCTTCCGATGCGCCCTCGATGAGCTCGGTATCCACCTGAATTGAGAACCGCCGTTCCGCGTTCCCCGCGCTCTTTGCCCATTCGGCAAGCTGCTCCTTCCCGGACTCTGTACTGAGCGCGGCATCGAACAGTTGCCGTCCCCAGACCTCCAGGTTCTCTTCAATCTTCTTTGCCCGATCGGCGAACAGCCCCACGGGCCAGATGTAGAAATTTTCGAGATACCAGCGCAGGTCCCCCGCTTCGATGGGCCCCAGCGGCTAGGTGAATTGAAAGGCCCGGCTCTCGGTCTCCCGCCCTTCCGCGGGCCGGTGCACCACGACCGCCCGGGCCGAGACGCGCTGTTTGCCCTCCGTGATTTCGAGCTCCGGCTCGGAAAGCTTGAGCAGCAGCTCATCGAGGGGCTGGGCGGCGATCTCCGGCTGCTCTTCTGGTTTGTCAGGAAGCTGCTCGCCAAGGCCCACCATGATCTTTGGCATCGCCTCCCCTAATGCCCCGGGCTTATCAGGGTCGATCATCACGCAGAGCTTCTCATCTGGAATCCACGCTTTGACAGCCTCCGGTTTCAGGGGCGGCAACAGGATCGGCACGATCCGAAAATTCTCGTTGGTCTTCTGTATTTCCCTGGCCTTATCGACTTCCCAGCGCACCCATTCGGAATTCACCGTCACATCACTGAGGACCAGGATGAAATGCTTGGCGTCCTCAATGGCCTTCAACAGTTCATCATCGAGGTCGTCCCCCGCCCGCAGCTCATACGCGTCGAGCCAGACCTCCTGATCCAGACCTTCAAGGGATTCCTGAAGCTGGAGGACAAAGGGCTTATCCTTTGAGTGATGTGAAATGAATATATGAGCCATCCCTTTCACCGCGATGAGGAGCAGGATAGTAGAACCACCAAAGCTGCGTCAGCTCTCAGCTACAACCAAAAGAGAACAGTTGATTCTCCTGATTCCATTCAGAAATCCGAATAGAGAATGACGATTCTTGATCTCTGATTTCTGAAGTCAAGCATTCGTTTGAGGAGCTTTATCCAGGTTGCCGGTAGCAGATGGTTCTGCCGAAGGTCACCTGTTCCAGGGAGGATTCCTGGTGCAACAGGTTTTCTGAAGAGCCGAGGAGCAGGTAGCCGTCGGGTGCGAGGATGCGTTCGACTTTTTTCAGGATGTTTCGCTTGGTTTCCTCGGAAAAATAGATGAGGACATTGCGAAGGAAGACGAAATCCGGATTGGCCAGGACGGGCCAGGGGGCGATGAGATTGAACTGTTCAAATTCCACTCGTTTGCGGGTGGCGTCCTTCAGTTCCCATGTATCTGATTCAATTCCGGTGAAGTACTCTTCCTTATATCTGGAAGGAAGCCCTCGATTGATCTCGAAAGTCGAGTACTGGCCCAGTCGAGCTCTATCGAGAAACGCTTCAGATAAATCGATGGCGATGATCCGGACATTCCAGGTTACGAGCTGCGGGAATTTCTCCTGGAGCAGTATGGCAACGCTGTATGGCTCCTGTCCTGTTGAACATCCGACAGACCAGATGGTCAGAGTCTTGCGCTTTTCACGTTTTTGAATCAGGTCCGGCAAGATGAATTCTTCACAGGCATCGAATGGAAACCTGTCTCGAAAGAAAAAAGTCTCGCCTGTGGCAAATGCCTGGGCCACTTCCTCACGCAGGCCCTGGAGCTTGTTTCCATGAAGATGGCGGACGAGCTCCTGGAGGTCCCTGAGTTCGTGTTTCCGGAGTATCGGTCCTAACCGATTATGGATCAGGTAGTCTTTTTCGGGCTGGAGAATGATCCCTATGTCATCCTCCACAACCTGGCGGATGTAATCGTGCGGTTTAAGCGCGTGGAACTCGCTGGAGCTCATGGTTTCCAGGCTCTGTTCTGAGCGACTCGGGTGGCGATTTCGGAATAGATGCCGTCCAGCGGAACAACAGAGTGCGCGACGCCGGCTTCGGCGACGGCCCTCGGCATGCCCCAGATGGTGCTCGTTCCTCTGTCCTGCGCGATGACCTGTCCGCCAGCCTCGGCGAGCGCGGTACAGCCGTTCAGCCCGTCTTTTCCCATGCCGGTGAGGATGGCGCAGACGGCCCTGCCGCCAACTGCTTTGACAACGCTTTCGAGCATCACATCGACTGAAGGGCGGCAGTTGTTCACTCTCGGGCTGCGGTGCAACTGAACCTTCAGTTCGATGGCCTCTTTAGTTATGCCCATATGATGGTCACCGGGCGCAATCAACACCATGCCCGGCCTTAAGGATTCCCCGCCCACTGGTTCAATCACATCAAGCTGGGACTGGGTTGACAGCCTCTCCGCAAGGATGCGGGTGAAGTTGGCCGGCATGTGCTGTACGACCATGACAGGCACGGGAAAGTCTGCAGGAAAACGGGGCATCAGATCGCTGAACGCCTCGGGCCCTCCGGTGGAAGCACCGATAACGACTAAATCTAATCGCCTGCTGGCGGGACGAGAAGGTCCTGCCACGGCCGGCGGTTTGCTCGAAGTGGGCGTCGCCTGAAACGCGGCGGCCCGCGACTCTTCGGCAACGAGCTCTTTGATTTTCGGAACGACCGTCTTCCGAATCTGATCCTCAACGGCGGCGCGATTATCCATCTGCGCGGCCTTGGGAAGGTAATCGTCTGCTCCGAACAGGAGAGCATCGACCGTTTCTGTGGCGCCCTTTTTCGTGAGCGCGCTGTACATGAGGATTCTGGTCCTGCGGTCCCGCTTACGGAGTTCCTTAAGCGTCGACAGCCCATCGAGGACAGGCATGATCACATCGAGGATGACGATGTCTGGCTTGTGGACCTCGAATTTCTCGATGGCGATTTGCCCGTTCTCTGCCGTGGCGACGACCTGGAATCCTGGCGTCTCAGCGAGGACTTTGCTCAGGATGCCACGAATGGCGATAGCGTCATCAACAACGAGAATTCTTGTGATTTTCATTTCTGTCAGCCCAGGCCGATCTGTTTCATTTTCTGCTGCAAAACTTCTGCGGAAACCGGCTTGGCAAGGAATTCATCAGCCCCGCGCATCAGGGCCTTGATGACCAGTGATGGCTGATGCTCCGTCGTGGCCATGATGATACGCATGGCATCGTTTTCCGGCTTCTTGCGCAACTCGGTCAGTAACTCCAGGCCGTCCATAACCGGCATGTTGAGGTCCGTGATGACGAGTTTGATTCCCTGGCCGTCAAGCCTTTCAAGCGCGTCCTGGCCGTGTTCGGCTTCCAAAACTTCGTGCCCCATACTGCGCAGCATGTCGCCAAGGATCTGTCTGAGCGATTTGGAGTCGTCTACGATGAGGACGTTCATTCAAACCTTCGATGATCGTGGCTGGTGATCTTCTTTTTTAAGACAGTTCGCGCAGTAACTTACTCGAATCTATCAGAATCAGCAGGCGATTCTCAAACTTGAATGCTCCTCGCACGAGATCTCTGACGGGTCCCTGAAGAGTTTCCGGCGGCGGCTCCAGCTCATCCAGGTCCAGTTCAACGATGTCGCCGATATCATCCACCAGCAGGCTGACTGGCGAGCCATTGCCCCTGAGGACGACGTTGGCCTCTCTTGTCTCCTCAGTTGTTTCGCAATCCAGACGATGCCGCAGATCGATGGAAGGTATGATCTGCCCGCGCAGATTGATGAGGCCACGAAGCATGACCGGGCTGAGCGGGACGGGGGTCACCTCAAAGTGGCGTGAGATTTCCTGGACCTCTTCGACGTCCACCGCCAGGAAATGTTCTGCCAGGTAGAATGTGCAGTAGTTCTTACTCTGTGACATGAGGCGCGGGTGCCCGATGGGTGGGGGTTCTGACGCGCTGTTGGCGTTCTTGGAGTGGGCTCAACGTCTTCTGCCCCACTCACAATGCCCCAGGGACAGGAGGCGATAAGGAGTATCCGTAACTGGAACCATTTATGAAAGCGACCACTGCGTCAGTCAAGTTAATTGCTGCACGCTGTATTTGCGCCGGAGCATTGAATCTGTCTTTTGGTTTCCAGTCGTCAATCACCGCGCCACGGGAGCAGGCCAGGTGGTGGCGGGAAACGTTTCCGTAACAGAAACTGCTTGACATAAGTACCACGGATGGCAAAGCCATCCCACAGAAGGTTTAAAACGGTTTTAATTCGTGGGATGGCTTTGCCATCTGTGGTGAGACCCCCTCTGTTGCGACGGCTACCGTGGGAGGCGAAGAAAGAGAGTGCTTTGGGTTTCCATGATCACCTGGGCACTTTTACAAATCGGGTCATGCCGCTCCTCCAGAAAAGGAGCAGACGTTGCCTGGAAGGATTCTCAAGAATTTTCGAAATCAGTTTCGGGGACATCGCTACCCCATCGACGGACAGCACAACATCCTTCAACCTGAGTCCGGCAACCGTCGCCTCACCTTTTTCCGCTTTACTGATCACCATCCCATCGATCCCTGGTGGCAGGAGCAGGCCATCTCGAACTTCGTTGGTCAGCTCAGTGAATTGGAGTGCCCAAGGCTCGACCTCGTGCTGCACGGCATCTACGAGACTCTTCCCTGCTTTTTCAAGCACAGCCGTCAGTGCAAGCTCCTCAGTCTCTCTGAGGATCTTGAACTCAACCTTCTTGCCGGGCTGCTGGTAGAGAAACATGTCATCGAAGTCAGAGGACCTGGTATCTCTTTCTCCGGGCGGAGGGATGCCATCCACTTCACGAATAATGTCGCCAATTCTGAATCCGGCCTCTTCCGCGGGAGAGGATGATTCCACGCGGGTGACGACCACTTCGTTCTTGAAGAGCCCCCACGCCCCTGCGTGAAGTGAATCCAGGGGCCGCACATGAAGCCCCAGCCACGTGCGCTGGCCGGGTTTGAATTCCTGAATGGAAAAGAAGGCAGCAAAATCGAGGATTCGCCTGGCGGGAGTCATCAATGTTTTTCGGCCGAGCAACGATGGGATAAGCAGGCCCTGCCATTTGCCGGAGGCATCGTACACGATGCCTTCCGTTCTTGGGAGATGATCCTGCGGCAGAAACCGCGCGTGGCTCGAATCATCTGTCTGCAGAACACTGCCACTTATCTGATCGCGAATTCTGGCGTTCGTGTTCTCCTCTGGTGGCGTGAGCTTAAACCACGCTTTCGCCGCCTTTGAAATCTCTGATCTTGGGGGGCGCACAACGGCAGGCAGGTTGTCCGGTTTTGACGTCTGGATGAAGCCCAGTGAACTGGCGCGCAGTTGTCCCACCAGCCGGCCTTTCGTTTTCGCACCGCCGGGCCAATACACCGAGAAGGAACGATTCGCGAGGCTGTTGGCAAACACCGGATCGGAGACAACAACCGGCAGGTCCGGTCGGAGCATCATGCCCGTAGCACTGATCGGTCGATAAAAAATCTTGAAGTTGTATGGCACAGGATGGCTATGAGTTTCGTGTCCGGTCTCGATCGTAATCTGCAGACGCTTCGTCTTGGACTCCACCTGGACCGGTACCGGGTTTGTCGTGTGTCCGGGCATCGCATCACCGCGTTTGATTGGCGCACGTGGTCTCGCCTTAGACAGAAAGAACGGCAAAGATTCACGACCGCGATGAACCACGAAAATCGGTTCGGCATCCGGGAGTTCGAGATGTTCGTCGTGGATCTTCCGCAGGCCTTCAATGGTTCGTATCCGCTGGTTATCCAATGCCACAAGGATGTCATTGGTACGAAGCCCGCTGCCGTGTGCCTTCGAGCCGGGCTTCACACCGGCTACCCGGAGGCCATGCCCATGGTGTCCGAAGATGCGTCTTGATTTTGGGGACATCTCCTGAACCGCGAATCCCCAGTGCTCGCATTCGAGGTAGCGACCATGGGCCGGCTCTGCTTCGGCTGCCACGAGTTGGACTGTGACGACTTGCCCGCCTCGCTTGAGTTTTGCCGTATAGACGTTACCGGGATCGAGAAACGCGACGCTTTTTTCTGCAACCGGGAGGTCTCTCTTCCGCCGGGCATCTATGTGGAAGCCGCCCAGTTTCAGAAGCACATCCCCCGGCCGGAGGCCCTCATTCGCGGCGGACGACCCAGGGCGGACATGGGATATCACCGCGCCCGATTTATCAGCGAGCGATGCTTCCTCCAGGCTCTGAATCTCGAAGCCGAAATCAGAGAGTCCGGCCTTGCCGAATACGCGCAGCCTCTCGGCCATCTCATGCAGGTAATCGCCAGGGATCGCCAATCCAAGGTCTTCCCCGGTATGACGCGTCGCCATGCCGACGACCTGTCCGCGCAAATTCACCACGGGTGCGCCACTGCTGCCCGGTTCGATCACCGCGTCCGTCTGCACCCAGTGATAGAGCCCGCCAAAATCTGCAGACGTGGAGCCAAACAGTCGCCGGTAGTAACGCCTGGGATGGCTCACGATTCCGAGCGTGACCGTCTGCTGCAACCGTTTGGGATTACCCAACACGAGCACAGTATCACCGGCCTTGACCCGGCTCTGCCGGCCAAAACGAACAGAGGGCAGCCTCGCCTTTTGCTCCATCTGTAATCTCAGAACGGCGACGTCTGATTCAACGTGCCGTCCGACGACCTCCGCTTTGATTCGACGGCCATCCTGCAGCCTGCAGTGAAGACGAGAGGAATCTCTGACCACGTGCTCGTTGGTGATAACGAAGCCATCGGCCCGGTAAATCATGCCCGACCCGGTACGGAGTGTTTTCTCGGCCGTGCCGGAGGAGTAATCCACGACTACAGATTCCACCTGCACCACGGCCGGCAGAATTTTTCGTGCTGCTCTTGAAACGGAATCAGCGATGGCTGTGCCGGCTGCCAGAAAGAGCAAGGCAGAACAGAGCGTGCCAGAAGCGAATCTTCCGTCGCTCGGGCTGCGCCGGCTTGTCAGCGCTTTGTTGTTTGAACTCAAAACGACTTACCCGGCCGTCTGCGTGCTGGACAGGAATTCGGTGATTTCCAGTAATTCCGCAACGCGTTCCTGGATGACCCCTCTTCCGTGAACGAATCTGCGGGGGCTCTGATCCTTAACCACGAACTCCTGGCGAACGACGTCCACAATTCTTCGGACAACAAGCCCAACCGCGGCGTTGTCTATCTCGCAGACGACGATTGGGACGAGCGAGTGTTCTCCAGTGGTCAGCTCTTCCACGGATTTAGCCGCGGTGCTGTCCTGGCCTTCAAGACCTTCGTCCAGGTGGAAGAGAGGCAGGATGCTGTTCCGGTATTGGATTACATTCTGGCTGCCGGAAATTTCCAGGCGAGAGACGGGAATCATCTCCAGTCGAAGGA
>Ga0187827_10008114_pt1 | contig 11470 bp, 7 predicted proteins | sample ETNtaG_39_FD_167969 | JGI IMG/M metagenome (GOLD analysis project Ga0187827, IMG submission 167969) | Marine microbial and viral communities from oxygen minimum zone, Eastern Pacific Ocean - ETNP2014_SV_150_PacBio MetaG (Illumina Assembly) | ecosystem: Environmental > Aquatic > Marine > Hypoxic... | reverse complement strand
GAAGCTATACGCACTTTCAAATATGCCGGAGGAACGGATGTTCTTTTACTCAAATGCACAAGTACTTATCCTGCTTCCCCTGATGATATAAACCTATTCACAATTCCTCATATGCGTGAATTATTTGGGACCGAAGTAGGCCTTTCTGATCATACATTGGGAGTCGGGGTTGCTTTAGCTTCCATTGCTCTCGGAGCAACAGTTATTGAAAAACATTTTACACTCTGTCGTTCAGATGGAGGAGTAGACTCTGTGTTTTCCATGGAGCCGGAAGAAATGAGAATACTGGTCGAGGAGTCAAGCCGTGTACGAAAAGCATTGGGGCATATTCAGTATGGTCCCACTGAGAATGAAAAAGAATCCTTAAGATTTAGACGTTCTTTGTATCTAGCGGAAGATATGAATAATGGGGACTTATTTACATCTAAAAACTTAAGAGTCATTCGTCCTGGTTATGGTCTTTATCCAAAATATTATGAAATTTTGTTAAATAAAAGAATAAATAAATCTGCTAAAAAAGGAGATCCCGTAACCTGGGACTTAATTGGGTAGTTTATTTAGGGGATATTAAATGTGAAAGTATTATTGATTGCACCATATTTGCATTTACAGGAAGCTGACGAACGTTACAAAAGAAAGAGAGAAGACTTTTTGCCTTCTACAGCTCTGATTTATTTGGCAGCAGCTCTCAAGAATAGTGGCCATGAACCAATTCTTCTCGATTTTAATAGTTCAAAAACTCACAGTCAAGCGGATTCTCGTGAATACTGCAAAAACAGGATTGTAGAAACCATCAGTGATGAGGCACCAGGTTTGGTTGGCATAAACTGCCTGTTTTCTGGTTTGTTCGAAACAGTCCTTGATATTTCTCAGTCTATTAAAGCAAAGTTTCCTGAAGTTCCTATTGCCATTGGAGGAATCCATCCGACGACTTATCCAAAAGAAATATTGAGCAATATTAAAGAAATAGACTTTATTGTTAATGGTGAGGGTGAAGATCAAATTGTCGCTCTAGCTAATTTAATTGAAGGTAATGGTGAATCTAAACTGTCTGAGATTCATTCTTTTGCATATCGAAATAAGAGTGGTGAGGTTATCCTAAATGATCGTTCTGGATTTAAGGACATGGATATGTTGCCTATGCCTGCCTGGGACCTCATTGATTTCAAAGATTATGAGATTGATTTGTCGGATTATTACAATCCAAAGGGCCTTGAGATGAAGAATCATGTTCCTCTTTTTACTAGCCGCGCATGTCCCTATGCTTGTACTTTTTGTGACATGCACGTTGTGATGGGCAAGAAACTTCGTTGCCGAAGTCCGAAAAGTGTTGTTGATGAGATGGAGTATCTTAATGGCGAAAGAGGAATGAATTGTTTTTCTTTTTGCGATGACAATTTCACTTTTCAAAAAAGCCATGTTCTTGAGATATGTGATGAAATACTAAAGAGAAAGTTAAATATACAGTTCGATACTCCAACTGGGTTGAATGTAAGTTCATTAACAGAAGAGGTCGTGGCAGCAATGGTTGAGGCTGGATTGATTTCTGCGACATTGGCAATAGAACATGGAAACGATTATATTCGAAATACTGTAATTAAGAAAAAATTACCCCGTAAGAAAATTTACGAGGTTGTGGCTCTTTTCAAAAAGTACAAAGTGCTAACTGGTGGTTTCTTTATTATTGGCTTTCCTGAGGAAACTCCGGAGACAATGGAAGATCAATACAAAATGATGTCTGAACTACAATTAGATCGAATGGGGACAATGATTTTAATTCCATTTCCTGGCACGGAGATTTTTAAACAAGTAATTAGAGATAAGCTTTTCGTTAACGATGTGGATATTGACAATTTATGGAAAACACCCATGAGTTATGCACAAAATGAATTTGTCATAAAACCTTATAATATGACGATAGAAGAATTGCGAGAGCACCGTTCAAGATTAGAAGGACTTCGGTATAAGTTTTTCAAAAAGGGAATGTGATTATAGTGACATGTAGCAGGTTTGTAAATTTGGTTCAGGTTAAGTGCTTGCATATTATGGTTTAGATTTGCTTAAAACTATCAGGATCAGAACATAGTAAACAGCTTAAGATATTTTGATTTACGAGACGGCTTCATTGTTTTGATATCTCATGGAGTAATGGAAATAATATTTAATGGAAATAATATTTAATGGAAATAAAAATTTCCAAAAGTATTGGGAAGCTGCGATATCTGTGTTTTCCAATATTGCGATTGGTTATTCTCCTCTAATAATGGAATATGCGATTCATTATTCAGGCAAGAGATTTAAGGAAAATATTTCATTTGTTGTAATTGACGGAAAACAATATTTAGCATTATGTCCTCTTTTTATTGAAAACGTTAATAATATTAATCAATTCTCCTCTGCAAATGATTATTTGAGATCGCCTTTAATTGACTGTTCGCTACAAGCAAATATGAGAAAAATAATTTCTAAGTTTATAATAAAAAATATTGATGAACTGGCTTTACGAAATAAAGTTTTGAAGTATAAAGTAATGATAGACCCATTAACTCAGAAGTTGGATAGTGAACAATATAATTGGTTAATGCGATATGGTTATATCGATGCAAGCATTAATACTAATATAATTAACTTAAAAGAAACGAAGGAGATGTTATGGTCTCATATAAGAAAGGGTCATAAGCACAATATTAAGCAAGGTAGGAAGTATTGTAAAGTTGCAGTATGGGATTATAGTAATCCTGACTACGAAAAACATGAATTATACCGTTTAATGCATCATAAGGTATCCGGGAGGATTACTCGTTCATTAAGGACATTTGAACTTCAATACGATTGTCTGAAAAATGATGAGGCGATACTTATAGGCTTGTTTTGTGACAACAAATGGATTGCCTTTGGTTGTTTTGTCCATTTGAATAAAAAGGCAATTTATAGTTCTTCAGTACAAAATCCAGAAGAGCTTGATATATCTGTTCCTTTGGGGCACTTAATGATATGGACGGCTATTGAATATTACAATAATCGTGAATTTGATTTGTTGGAGATTGGGTGGCAACATTACAGTACTCAAATATTTGATCATCCAAGCAAAAAAGAGATTGATGTTTCATTATTTAAAAGAGGATTTGGTGGCAAGACTTATCCTCTTTTCAGGGGAATAAAATATTATGATAGAGAGTATATGAAAAAAGATATAGATGATCATGTAAGAAAACTTTGTATCAATAGTATATGAATTTCTAAAGAAACGATGAGCAGGATTTCCTTCGAAAACTACGGCAAAAAAGCCAAAACACTGTATAGTTACACTGAAATAGCGGGTAGATACCCTTCACAGGAAAGTGCTGAGCGGAATATTTTCATTGAGGTAATTAGTAAACTGGAGGTAAATGCGCAGGATAAACTGCTCGACATCGGTTGTGGTTCTGGTAATTTATATATACCTCTTTCGTTTGTATGTAAGCAGATTACCGGTATTGATCATGAAGCATGTGTGGAAAAATTACGTAGTCGTTATACTAACTTAAATAACACCGTACTTTTGCCGGGTAATTTCCTTGACATATCTATAGGCAATAAATTTGATAAGGTTTTATGTTACAGTGTTTTGCAATATCTTGCAGATGCAAGGGAGGTTCTTTTGTTTGTAAAAAAAGCCCTTAATTTACTAGTGCCTGGTGGTAAGGCGCTGTTTGGAGATATACCAAATACTTCGACAAAGAAACGCTTCCTTGATAGTAGAAGTGGTAGTAAATTTTCTGAGGAATGGAATAGGTCGGCGCAGAAAAATAAAATAGGGGGCACAAAAATAGAAATAGAAAAAGATAATGACGTCGTTAAATTTGATGATGAGCTGGTGCTTGAAATACTAAAGCAAACTCGATCTATTGGCTATCATTCATATGTTTTAGCTCAATCTCCACATCTTCCGTTTGGGTATACACGTGAAGACATCATAGTTGACAAACCTGCATAACATTATCATGAAGAAAAGAGCTACGACCATCGGATTGTGGAGAGATGTGCCTGTAATATGCCCTATAGGCATTGATGGTATAAGATTTTCCACAGACTTTCTTTTCCCAAGTGGAAGGCAGGCCATCAGCAGTTCATTACAAAAAGCAGGGCTCACAAGGGAAGATAGAGTTGCTATTCCGGAATGGAGTTCTCATTGTGTAATTAGTGCGGTAGGAAGAGTCTCAACTCCTATACCTATTAATGAAGTTATCAAGTATAATATTAATGTAAATGCTGTCTTGATTTATGAACAATGGGGCTGGCCTTTAGCTGCTGAAGTTAGAGATAGATTATGTGAATATTTTAATGGAAAGATATTTTTGCGGGATATGGTTGATTCTGCACATTATGAGATCAACGAAAATTTTGATGTTAACGATTTCAAAGCATATATCAGAATAATAAGTCTATCTAAAGTGCTTGGCTTAAAAAGTGGAGGGCTTGCTGTTTTTAATAGTGGTCTTCTTGCTTTTAATCCGAATGATGAGTCCATGAAATTATTAGATATTGTGGAAGAAAATGATCTAAATCATTCGGTCGATGATAATTTGGTCTGTAATATTATGAAAAGCGATATAGCAGCGATAAGTCGGGAACTTGAAAACTGGTTAGACCAGAATGACCTTTCGAATGCAATAGAGGTTGAACGAATTGCAAGACAAGAAAATTTAAAGAAGATTTTAAAAAGTCCACTTGCTGATAAATGGCCTATATGGATGAGGGGAGCTGTTGAAAACGGTGCCGGGCCAGGCATCGTCCCCTTATTGAGAGATTACTCCAATGATATCTTGAATAGGACCAAAAAATTCTTGATGGATTCGTACAAAATTGAGACATGCATTTATAATTTCAATTGGTCAGGAAATCCTTTTAATCCAGATTATAAAGGATGTTTAGCCTTCCCAGTGCATGGTATGGTAAGCAATATAGAAGACATTTTGGAAGATCTTAAATTGCAATTGAAATAAGTACTGATAGATTGATAATTTAAGAAACTGTTGAAGAGTGCAAAAGGTTTTAAGGGGTTGCTGTATTCAGGTGATTCTGAATTAGAATTGCGTAAGATGTTATCCTTAAAATCTTACATCAAGGCTTGTTTGGCTAAGAACTAAGCAAACAGTATGTATATATTATCTGCCTGTCAAAGGGAAATAAGACCAATAATCGGACGACGGCATAACAATGATTGGCCGTATTCTTCTTTAAACTAATTAATTTCGTCTGTGTATGAGAAGCGCCATTAGTGTTTACTACTAAATCTTAACCATACATTACGGGGGCAGTACATTATGAACATGTCATTAAGCAGTCACACAAAGATTCAACCGAGTGTATTGTTAGTTGGTGGCTTTTCCATGCCATTTGAAGATTTAGAAAAGTGTCTGTTACTGGAAAGTGATATGCATGTGCCGGGTTTTACATATCCATTAGGGCTTTTAACCATAGCTGCTGTTGCAAGAGAGCAGTATCCGGATATCAGTTATCAAATATTAAATATTAATAAAGAACTATGTTTTCATTATAAAAATCCTGATAAAACACCTTTAACAATAGAACAATTTATAGAAAGTGCTTTAACCGCATTGGTTAAGAATCCGCCTATGATTGTGGGTGTTTCACAATTGTTTTCAACGGGTCATACTTCATCATTGAAACTGGCTGAAGTGATAAAAAGGCTATGGCCTAAAACATTAACTGTTCTAGGCGGACATCACGTAACAAATTACACCGAGAACATTATTAGATGTCCTGATGTGGACTATGTTATCAGAGGATCAGGTGAAATAAGTTTTACTCAATTATTAGGCAGTGTTTTATCAGGGAAAAGCCCCATTGGTATTCCGGGTGTAGTATCGTCAATAGAAAACAAACATTCCGTTTCAGAACCAATACATGATATTAACACGTTGCCAAGATTGGCTTATGACCTGTTGGACATGGAAGCGTATATGCTATACACAGGAAGAACTGTTCGTAAGGATGATACTCGCTCAGTTTCCATGCAATTTTCCCGTGGTTGTGTATTTAAATGTACATTTTGTACATCATTTACTGTACATTCCAGGACTATTAGGACCAGGGATCCAGCACTCGTTATTGACGAAATTAAAGAGTTAGTGGAAAAATATAAAATGAATACTATTGTAATCGAGGATGATTTGTTTGGAGTGGATAAGCAGAAATTTTATTTATTGGTGGAATTATTAAAATCTTCTGGCCTTAAATTAAGATTTAGTATTTCCAATTCACTTTCCATAGCAATTCTAAATGAGAAAATGATTGATTGTCTCATTGAAATGGGTATGGAAGTAGCCTATATTTCAATAGAATCCGGGTCCCCATACGTACAAAAACACATAATAAACAAAAATGTTAATATTAAAAAAGCACATAGGCTTGCTAAATATTTAAAAAAAGCTGATATTCTGCTGACAGGTTATTTTATTTACGGTTTTCCAGGTGAAACAATTGACATGATGAAGGAAACAGTGGAAGTAGCAAAGTCTCTTGAATTTGACTGGGCTGAAATGATTATAGCTGTCCCACTGGTAGGATCTACAATGCTTCAGCAGTTTTATGATAAAAAGATTTTGGATTCTAAAAAGATGGAAGATGTTATGAATAATGCAGATTTTAGGAAGCGATTATTTGATACACCCGAGATTTCTGCCGAGGACCTTGGGCAGTTTGTATATAATGCTAATGTTAATGTTAACTTTTTTAGTAATAGTAATATGAGACACGGACGTTTTACAAAAGCTATATTAACTTTTAGTGATATAATTTCCAGATACCCATTTCATATTGTGGGTTTGGCTTGTCGGGCTTATTGTTATAAACAAATAGGGAAAGAGAAATTGTGTAGTGATGACTTGCATTCAATAGAATTACAAAAAGAGCAGCACTCTGAGGCAATGCACCTTTATAGTATTTATGGAAAAGAAATTGATGACTTAATTATAAAAAGTAACATCGTGTCGCAAGTTTAATGAAAAAGTACAATAAATATATACTGTTTCCACTAGTGAGATGTAATTGTATAACAGTTTATATTATTTATCTGCTTTATTGAGATTGTCATTGAACGGTTTCAATAAAACAATCAGCAGTATATTTGCTCCAGTTTCATATTTGCTATTAGTACTCCCCTTTGTCTTTATCTTTAAAAAAAAGAGAATGAAATCATATGGTTAATGCTAAGGAATCATATCCTGTTGATTTGCTTGGAATAAAAGAACTAGGTATACGCAAGTGGTTGGATAACTATTACGTACCTTTCAGAGGAGAAGAACCTCATAATATTGCTACAAATATACTGGATGCGTATTTTTTTACATTAAAACAATTCGATAATGAAGTTTTGCATTGGCTTGCTATATCAAAAATGAGAATTGTAAATGATGTATACTATAATTATCTAAGTATTTTAATGTTGACACGGTTGCAGGACAGAGGGTTTAGATATACCATCAGCAGAGATAAGCGAGAAATATGTAAGCTTTTATTAGATGAGGACCCATTAAAATTGATTAATTTTAACAAGTTAGTTAAAGACGAATTGACGTCTTTAACCTTTAGAAAAAAAACTGAGAATGTGATAAGGTTAATAAAATCCAATATGTCTGCTCTTAAATTTGACAATTGGAACTTTATCAAGAATATTTCAGGACCTTATTTCATGATTGGAGACAGATATACGCCAGAGGCTTATAGCTACTGCACAGAAAAAGATATTTATCCTATTTGTTTGCCTGTAATGCTGTTTTCAGGAAATAGAAAAGGCAATTCATTGACATCGAATGAGAAGATTTTGGTTTCTCAGTTTATTCAATGTTTTATGGATTCCATAAAACAGACAATTCCAGCTATCAGTGAGTTAACTTCAAAATACTTGAAGAATAGCCTATGTGAATATTTCGAATATGGTATGTTGTTTTTAAAGCAAAACATATATTTCTTAAGAAAGTTGAGGAAATTAAAAAGGAAAACTTTGCTTGCGACTTCCTTAGGGTATCCACGGAATAGATTATTCTGTGCTGCATGGAGAATAACGGGTGGTGAGGTGATAGGATTTACTCATGGGAACAATATATGTCATAACTATCCTCAGGGAATTATATATGATGGGGCATGCATTGCAAATTATGTTGTAACTACTTCTTCTTCTCAGAAGATAGTTTATAATCATTTTGTAGAAAAGTTTACTAATAAGTATAAAGATAACTTGAAAATTGCTGAAATAACTAATCTCACAAAAGGTCATTATCGGCCCATATTTGCAGAGCTCCAAAAGGAAAGTTCAGTTGACAAAATTAATAAGGTTATGGTTGTCGGCTATCCAAAACCTTTTTTCTTTTATCCATGGTATCCTGAACACAACATTTTCACATCGTTGTATGTAGATATTCATGTAGTTAAGATACTTAAAAAAGCAGGGTTTTATGTAATATATAAGCCTCATCCTATAACAATGAATGAGGCGGAGGACATATTTAAAGATTATGTTGATGATGTTGTTAAGGAAAAATTTGAAAAAGTTATTAATCTGGCAGACTGTATTCTTTTTAATGAGTCTAACTCAACTACTTTTAAATATTCACTTCTTTCTAAGAAACCTTTAGTGTTAATAAATGTTAGAGGGAAGTTGTGGTATCCAAGGGTCTTAGAATTGTTGAAAAAAAGATGTTGTTTAGTGGACGCATATCCTGCTGATGGAAGAATTGTCTTTGATGAGAGGGAATTGGTCAAAGCGGTAGAATCGTCGATTAATAATATTGACTACGAACTATTATGTGAGTTCGCTTTTTAAAAAGAATGATTATATGAGAAATAATTTTATAATATTTATTCGTGATTACAGTGAGCTCGATATGATATTGCCTTTTATAGATTACGTTATCACAAAACATAATGATAGAGTAACACTTTATACAGATTATAAAAATATTCCAGATGCCGCTTGTTATCACCTGGAATATCTAAAAACATACCATAAAATAGAATTAAAGTATTTTCTTGAAGAGCAACTCTTTAGAAAACATAGATATGTACTCCTGTTGCATGATAAGATTAAACAATTTCAGATCAAAAGAAAGAAAACAAAAAAAAAATTTAGTTACATTAACTACATGATTTCGTTAGCAAGCGTGATAATGACAAGAGTAGCTGAATACATCATAGGAAAATCTATTAAAGAATATGTTGATAAGCTAAATGTTTCAGACAAGATCATAATGTATTATAATGGGGAAGATTTTTTTCCTGGTAATGTGATCGTTGGTTTTGCTGAAAAAAGAGATATCAAAACTATTGGCTATTTTCAAGGTTTTTACATTTACTCAAACCTTGAATATACTACAAAGATAAGGGGTGGCAACAGGGGTATAAAAACAAGGCTTCTAAAATTTATTCGAAATCGTAAAAGAGTGTATTGTACTTACTATCTGGTCGGAAGAACTATGAAGACCACATTTTTTAGATCTAATACGGCGTCAGATTTCAAAGGTGTGGATCGCATCAAAGAAACGGTTACTCCCAGATTTACAGATGGGTGGATTAAAACATTTAGGACATATTTAACAACAAAGGACCAATTTGATTTTGGCGACAAAAAGAAAATAAATGTTGTTCTGTTTCTGTCTCGTACAAAGCAAAATGTAATTGAAAGAGAACTTGTTGGCATGTTCAATCTGCTATGTAAAACAAATAATATAAATTTTGTATATAAATCGCATCCTAGAAAAAATTCTGATATTGATAAAGGCTATAATGCTTCTAATATAAATTCATTCCAGCTTTCTGCCTGGGCCGATGTGGGCATTCTTTTCGGTAGCAGCATAGCAATACATCTTTTACTAGATAATGTTCCAATAATAGTGCCCTCTTTTGTGCACACAAATTCAACAATATTAGAGAAGCACAAAATATGCATTACTGCCAAGGACATTGGTGAACTAGAAACTCTTCTTTCAAATAACACAAAGGATGAAATTAGAAATCTCATTGATAATACAAAAGTAGAAAGGTTTCTTAATGAGTATCTCAGTGCAGATAAGGATTATGAGCAAATAATGCAAGAGTATTATGAAGCGGTAATAAATCAGAAGCTTAATAAAAAAGGAGGCTAATGTATCTTATGAAGTACAGAATACCTAAAGAATATTTTCTTTATTTGCCAAGACATATGATGTATTGGCTTGTAAAAAATAATTTTACTTTTATTATGGCTTTGTTTTATATGATATTTATTATAAAACGAAAAAGAAGTAAAATTAAATCTATAACTAAGGACGCTGAAAGAATTACTATTTTGGCGCTCAACCCACAAAACTTCAGGGGCGATCTTGAATGTCTAGCTGAAGTTGGTAAGTTCAGGGTGCTTACCTTTGCAAATATGTGGCAGACATCTTTGCTGAAGGCTTTTACAAACAGAAAAATTAGTTTGCTGGAATATATTAACGCAAAGGAGGGGAGTGATATTTATGATAAAAAGAGGAAAATAGATATCTTTTTTGATGAATTTATTTCTGCATTATTGAAGTTAATAAAAATCGATTGCGTAATTACAGTAAGCTATAGATATGTAGAAGATTTTTTCTGGGTTAAACATTTTGAAAAAAAAGGAATACCCAATATTTGCTTGTTCAGAGATGGCGTTCGATATTTTGACCGTACCTATGATGGTGTTATGGCCTTTCACCGTAGGCATAAAGGATGCCCTGTATCACATGTTATTGTAATAAACCAGATGTGTGCAAATGTTTTTTGGAAATCCGGTTTTGTAACCGAAGCGCAAGTAAGTGTATGTGGGGCTTTAAGGATGGATAATCTGCTAAGAATGATTAATGTAAGTAATAATACTCCTCCTCCTATTAAAAAGAATGAAGTAAGAAGGAAGAGAGTAATACTTTTTTACTTTCCCTCTACATTTTATCTTTTTGGGCAAGAGGAACTCTCTATAAACAGCAAACTATCTGACAATGCCCATAAATATAATTATGTACTAGGTATATGGCCGAAACGTATGGATCTGTTTAGAGATTTACATACTTCTTTTATACGCCTTGCTATGAAATACCCTGAAGTTGATTTTGTCATCAAACCCAAGGCTGAGGATATGATGGAGATTGCTAATAATAACTTCGGTTTTGATTTAAGCAGAATAAGAAACTACACTATTGAACCTGATGCTGATGTGCATGATTTGATTATAAACAGCGATGTGGTTATAGCTCTTCAGTCCACAACTGTAGTGGAAGCTGCGATTGCAGGAAAGACGGTAATATTTCCACTATTTTATGATTATATGAAAACAAAGAAATACAATGATTTTCTTTGGCGGAACCACTTGGATCTCTTTGATGTTGCGGAAAGTGCTGATGAGTTGGAGTCATTAGTAGTGGAGGGGTTAAAAAATCCTGAAATAAGTGATGAAATTATGAAGGGTCGCCAA
>Ga0187827_10008112_pt1 | contig 11472 bp, 15 predicted proteins | sample ETNtaG_39_FD_167969 | JGI IMG/M metagenome (GOLD analysis project Ga0187827, IMG submission 167969) | Marine microbial and viral communities from oxygen minimum zone, Eastern Pacific Ocean - ETNP2014_SV_150_PacBio MetaG (Illumina Assembly) | ecosystem: Environmental > Aquatic > Marine > Hypoxic... | reverse complement strand
TGATTTTCTTATACCCGAACCTTTAGATGATTTATTTTGTATAGAAAATATTAATATTATAAAAAAATTAGGTAAAAATATAATTTATGATTACGAGATCTATTTGATGTCATTGCCTTTTTTTTTAAATCTTGATTTAAATAATCCACCAACAACTTCTACAATAAATCCAAAATTATATAAAAAACCCATCATAAAAAAAAAGAATGAAAATTTAAAAATTGGTTTAGCTTGGTCAGGTAATGAAAATTATAATTTTGATAAATTAAGATCAATTAATTTATATTCTCTTAAAAAAATCTTAGATTTAAAAAATTCACAAAATATAACTTTTTATTGTTTGCAAAAAAATATTAGAGAATCTGATCTAGATTATTTTAATCAATTAAACATTAATTATTTAGGAAATTTAAAATTTAGCAATCTTGCTGAAGAAATTAATAAATTAGATCTTGTTATAGCTTGTGATACAAGTATCCTGCATTTATCATCTAGTTTAAATGTTAGAACTTACGCTTTATTCCCTTTTGTTTCCGATTGGCGATGGATAGATAGTCAAATAAATACTAAATGGTATGATAGTCTAGAAATATTTAGACTTAAAAAAGATCAATCATGGGAAGAACTATCGTGTGAAATTGTGAATAAAATAATATCTATTTGAGAGTAAATTTGTTTGAAATAAGCGATGAAATAATTGTTCCAAACTGATTAGACTCTTCATCACACATAATTTGTTTTATTTTCTCTAATAATGGTTTGTAGGTTTCAATATTTTTTTCAGTCCATATCATCATTCTAAATGTATTCCATATAAGATCTGCGCTTGATGTTTCGGTCGATGCAATTTGCGAAATAAGTGATTTTTTTGAAAGACTTGTAACAAAAGGAAATATTACGAATCCCTTTAATTTATTTAAATGTATTAATTTTCGAATATATAAATCTAATGGAAGATTAAAAGATTCTTCTTGATTTATTAATTTGTAAATTTTTTTTATTGAATTTGGATTTAGGATATAAGCAGAAAGTCCTGCAAAATATTTAATTTTTGAAAGGTCTAGCAGTTCAAATTTTTTTTTTTTGGATAAATTTTTTTTTTATATATAAGCTCAATTATGGTTTTTGCGTCGGAAATGCAGACATCAGTATAAAGTATATCCCATTTATAATAACTTTTGTTTTTTGCAAGAGAATCAAGAGTAGCATCTATAAGTTTACTTGTTTCTTTTCCAATTATTGTGTCGTCTTCCATTATGAATACAGGTACTTTAGAATCAAGATTTTTTTTGATAACAAACTTATGACTTAAGTTGCATGCCTTGTTAGAATTTGAAATTCCCCCTTTGATCTTGTTAGTCTCTACATAATTGCTATTTATTGCAGTAAATCTTGATAGATGCCATTGATCTTTTTTATTTTTTAAAAAATTATTTTCAAAAGATGACTTCCGTTCTGTTGCTTCATCTAAATTTATATAAAAACACTCCATATATTAAAACTTGTGATTTGTTTTTTAGATTAATAATTAAACGTAATTCATTAATTTGCATTGATTTACCTCAAAAAATAAAAATATAAATTATGGGGCAACTAGTGTATAGAGAGATAAACTTAAATTAATTTGATTATTAAAATTGTTCATTTATAAATTTTAGCATAGAATATATAGAACTTTATTGATCTATAAAAAAAAATTAACACCTATTCATTCACAAATTTTCTGATAGAATCATGCATTATAAAAGAAAGGAGAAAATATGTTTAATCTTGAATTAAGAATTCCAACTTATACAGAATGGAAAACTCAACTGGAAAAATTAAAGCAAGAACAACCTGAACAAGCCGAAAAGTATTATGAGCAAGTTCAGAAATTTTGGCAGGATTTTTTTGAAGATACATTTAAAATAAAAAAATAACTATGCACTCTAAAATCAGAGACGTGATATAGGAAAAACTATTTCTCATTGGTCCATATCAAAGAAAAGTTCATACCGATTCATGCAAATGACTCACGCACTCCTGGTGAAATTGGTAGACACAAAGGACTTAAAAACGATGTCGAAGGACTTCGGCTCCGTAATAACTACATCAGCGAATTAAAATAAATGAGATTTAGGGCGATTTATTATAATATTATATAATTGCCCTAAATTACTCTAGCGTAGTAGGTGTGCATTATAATGCACACAATAATGCACGCTATCATTATTTTAGTTACAAATTATTAATGCTTTTATTTATATTTTGGCTTAAAACTCTGGTGTTTGAATGCCCTCGTGGTGAAATTGGTAGACACAAAGGACTTAAATTTAATTTGAGTGCTTTAGGCGAAAGCTTAAAAGTAGAACTTGTTAAATTCGGTGAAGGCTTAACTGCTAATACCGAGCCAAGGCAACACAGTTGCAAGGTGTAGAGACTAGACAGCAAGCTCCTGTAAAATGGAGAAGGTATAGTCCAGACCACAAAAACGAAAGTTGTAACGAAAGTTATGGTGGTATGAAAATCCTTGCCCTTTTGGGAGTGCCAGTTCGAGTCTGGCCGAGGGCACCAAAAAGATGAAAAAGTTTATTAAATTTACTGCACCTAATTTATTATTAATAAGTGCAGCATTATTCATAATCATATTTATAGTTACTTTTGTTTTTAGCAAATTAAATTTATAAAACTATGTGCATCTTGCGTGCATTCAATGCACATTGTAGAAGTAAGTAATGAAAAAATATAAATATATATACAAAAATAGAAGGGGGGTAGACTTAAAATCCTTGCCCTTTTGGGAGTGCCAGTTCGAGTCTGGCCGAGGGCACCACCACTAAATGATCAAACCCCATATAGTTTTCGTTAAAGACAAACTTTCATTAAGAATAAAAAATTTTTTATATAATAATTTAAATAATTATTCTGTTACAAAATGTAATTTAATAATTGTAATAGGCGGTGATGGCTTCATGCTATTGACACTTAAGAAATACAACAAATATAAAAAACCTTTTTATGGAATTAATTCAGGAAATTACGGTTTTCTTATGAATAAATTTTCAACCAAGCATACAATTAAAAATTTATCTAAAGGAAGAATGGTATCAATTTCACCTTTGGAAATGATTGTAAAAAATAAATCTAATTTAACTAAAAAATCAATTGCTATTAATGAAGTATCCATTCTTAGACAAAGTAGACAGGCTGCCTCATTGTCTATTTTGAATGGTGACAAAACAATAATTAAAAGATTGGTGTCTGATGGCGTTCTAGTATCAACTCCAGCTGGCAGCACAGCTTATAATTTGTCAGTTCATGGTCCAATTTTAAGTTTAGATTCAAAAAAATTATCTATATGTCCAATAAGTGCGTTTCGCCCAAGAAGATGGAAAGGAAAAATTGTTAATCATAATTCAAAAATAATAATTAAGAATCTTAATTATAAAAAAAGACCTATTAGTGCCGTTGCAGACAATATAGAAGTTAGAAATGCCAAGTATGTATTTATAAAAATTAATACAAAAATTAAATTTAATCTTCTTTATGATAAAAATAAAAGTCTTCAAAAAAAAATTAAAATAGAACAAATAAGAAAAGAGATAATGTAAAATTTATTTTTATTTAAAAATTTTATGAGATTAAGAAGATTTTTTTATTTCTTGATAGATTATCAAGACCGCCGTTTAATTTATTATTTAATTCTTTAACCTTACTTTTATTGCCAATATATATGTCATTTAAATTAATTTGCTTATTTCTATCAATGAAAAAAAATAGATAAAAATAAAACAATAAAAACAACTGCAATACTTGGTAAATATATGAATCTAACGATAAAGGTTACAAAGACTTTTTTTGTTACAGTAAAGAATGATTTTAAAAAAGAATTAATTATGAATATAATATGTAATCTCAATTATTAAATATATAGAGTCAATATGCATGCAGAATATCTAACAAATCCCTTAAATAGAAGAAAAAAAAAATATAAATATTATGTAAGAAAATTAGAAAATTTTATAAAAAAATTTTTTATTTATTTATTTTTACTTCCATTATCTTTACCTTCATTTGTTATTAATTGTTATGCGAAGCATAAATTTTATTTCAAAGATTTTTTTAATCAAAATGCAGTTGTTTTTATAGTTTTTATATTAAAAGAAAAAAAAAATTCAAAATTTTTAATTAATCTTACAGATTTCCACGAAGTTATTAGTCGATTTGGTTTTTTTTTTATATTAAAAAATTTTTCTCTGAGAATTAATACCAAAAATGTTGAAACTATTAGTTTTCTTGATAAGAGATCAGATTATTTCTTTAATCAGGATTATTTTTATTATTTTGATAAAAAGTTAAAAGAAACAGATAATAATTTGGTTATACCTTTTTATCTTCCAAAAAATTATTATCTTAAAAATACATATAAAAAATATAGAAAATTAACAAATTCAGAAAAAAAATTTAAGATCATTTTTTCCGGAACCGTACATGATGAATGGTATGGAAATCTCGATTTTATAAATAATAATAATGAAAAGTTCTTAAATAGACAGTCAATTTTGAATATTATTAAAGAACATTATTCCAACAGAATTATGATTATTAATGAGCAATCGGAATTAGAAAAAATAGAAAGTACAAAAAAAGATATATTGATACTAGAGACAAATCCGGAAAAATCTTTAAGAAAAAAGAATTTTTTAGAACAACAACATTTGGACTTAATTTCTCAAAGTAATTTTTTTTTATGCATGCCAGGTACTAGTATGCCACTTTGTTATCATTTAATTGAAACTTGTTTAGTTGGGACGGTACCCATCTTATCTTATAATGACTATTTATCTCCTCAGTTTAGCAATGATGAGGCGATGACTTTTTTTTCCAAAGACGATCTTTTGTCCACAATAAATAAAGCTTTAGAAATTGATGTTGATAATTATTTAATAATGCAAAAAAAAATTATTAATTATTATGATAAAAATTTTTCACCTGAGGGTGTTTATAAGAAATTACTAAATAAAGAATATCCTCTAGAAATTTTTATTAATTTAGATCATGCAAGCACAAAAAAAAGAGAAGAGGTGCATAAGTTAAAAAACATAATCAGATCACAGACAGAAAAGAATTTAACTGAGTACCATTTTCCAAGTGAGGTAGATAATTAATGGATGATTGGAAAGACCAGTTAAAGGACCTATATAAATCTTATTCTACTACTCAGAAAAATACCAAAGGAACTCCACACAAATTTGATAGCCACACAAACTTTAGAGGAAAGTTTGGAGTAAATGACACTGGAATTCCATTAACACCTAAAGCTGCTAAAAAGAAAATGAACAATAGAGCAGGCTATCGTTACCCACAACATTTACAAAATATTAATGAACGAAGAAGAAGAGAAGCAATGGCTCGTCATGGCATTACAGATATTAATGATCCATTTAATAAAAATAAAAAAGAAAGATCAGCGCAGCCTGCAGAACGAAGAAATTATAGTGAGCATTGGGTTCCTAGAATTAGTGAACCACCAAGAAAGCCAAGAGCTAATATTTATTATGACAACTGGACCTCAGCTCCAGAACCAGAACAAGTAACTTATATCTGGGATGAACCAAGAAAGAAAAAAGAACCTGAGTATAAAGCCAGTGGTAAGTTTCCTAAACTAGATGAAGCAATTGCATCCTATAAGAAAAAATAATTATTTTTTTCCTAGATTATTAGAAATGGTAGTAAATGGTTTATTTTTTTTATTATTATTTTCTATCTGCTTTTTCTGCAATGGAGTTAAGCGATCATAAGCTAACGAAATGGATTAAAGAAGGTTTTAAAAAATAGAATTTTATAGGATAAACTAGACCGCAGACTAGACCATTTGAAGATAAAACAAGGTTTGAGGTGGTATGAACAAAGAAAACTCGCGTAAACTCTGGAAAATTATTCAAGAAGCTGATGGTATAGTTAATAATATAAACGAATTTGAGATCAACAAAATTAATATTCGTGCATCTAGCGATTCAATAAATGATAATATGTTAAAGACTTTGCGCGATTTTTAAGATAATTAATAACTGAGTAAAAAAAATTTTTTATTGTTAAAATAAAATTTCTTGAATAAAGACTCCATTGTACTAATAATCTCATAAATGAATTCAAATAAAAATCATCAGAATAATAACGAAATTGATTTGTCTAAATTAATTATATCTTTCTGGGATAATAAATTTAAAATTTTTATTATTACAGCTATAACTATAATTATAGTATGCTTTTCTCAGATAATGAAAGAACCTGTTAAACCACTGTATAATTCCGAAACTCAACTTAGACCAATTACAACTTTTGATGAAGCAAAATATGTATTTTATAATTCTTATTTGAAAAAAATTAATGAAAATTATTTTCATCAAAACAATTATAATTCTTATTTGAAAAAAATTAATGAAAATTATTTTCATCAAAACAATAAGGTAGGTCAAAACTTATTAAAAGCTGATCTCTATTCACCAAGCTTTTCAAGTTTACTTGTTATAAACAAAAAATTACTACTAAACTTGTTCATCGATAAACTAAATCAAAATTCTTCGTATATTGATGCAATAAAAAAATATAAATTAATTAAAAAAGAAAATTACCTAAATAATTCAGAGTATGAAATTGCTGTTGTAAGGCTAGCATCATCAATTAAATTATTTCCACCTAATGAAAATGAAAATGAAAATGAAAATAAAATTTATTGGAGTATTTTTATTCAAGCTTATGATTCAAAAAATATGGAGGATTTCCTTAAATTCGTCGAAAAAAAAGCAAATCAAGATATTCGATTATATTTAGAAAACACTTTTAAAAATCAAATAAAAAATGAAAAAAAATTAATGAGATATGAAATTGAGGATATTGATATTCAAATATCTAAAAATTTTGAAAATTTTGAAAAAGCTTCTGAGTTTATTAAGGATCCAATTAAAAAAGATTCTTATATAAATGAAATGAACAATTTGAAAATAAGGAAGAATTTTTTATTAGCGAATAAAAATATTGAAAGATTTGAAGAAATTTTTAAAGATACGCCAATTACAAGTCCAGAGCAATTTTACGCGGCAAAAATTATAGTCGAATCATCAATAATTAAAAATTTAAACAAAGAACATTCAATATCAAAAACAATTTTCTTGGCTGGTATTTTGGGGTTAATCTTAGGGATAATATTCGTATTTATATCAAACACAATAAACTCAAGAAAAAAATAATAAATTTTTTAATTTAATAAAAAGATCTTCATTGGTTTCAAAATACTCTCTAAATTAATGAAATAAGACAAAAACGCAAATTTATTTATTTTTTCTTATAAAAATTTAATAATTTATCTAAACTTTTAATTGTTTTAAAAAATTCTTTTGTTATAAATCTGACCATGAAAAAAAATATTCATCCGGACTATCACGTAATAAATGTTGAAATGACTGATGGTACTCAGTTTCAAACAATATCTACATGGGGAAAAGAAGGTGAGATTCTTAAGTTAGAAATTGATCCTAAATCTCATTCAGCATGGACTGGCGGAAAACAAAAATTGATGGATAAAGGTAGAATAAGCAAATTTAATAAAAAATTTCAAAACTTCAAATCAGATAAAAAAAATTAAACGAAAAATATACAATTGTAAATACAGTTTTAGAAGAGACTCTAAAGAATCCAGAAGTAAAAATTGATTGGCGAATTTACACAAAGAACGTTCAACGACCTTTGATAAGAGATTTAATTGTTGAAGGTTTGAGTTTAGCAAGAACTCAAAAGGAAGAGTTTAAATCAATAATTCAAAATAATGATGAGGATATAAATTTTCTTTTCAAAGCTCTTGAAGAATTCATTATTAAATAATTTCTTTAAGACCTTCTTTTTTTTAAGTAAAAAGCAATTAACATTAAACAAATAGGTAATACCCATTTTAGATAATCAGAGAAAAATGTTAGTGTATCAGGATTATATGTGCTAACTCCGGGTTTTGGGCCAGTATATTTGAATTTTCGATTTCCTTCACTGTCAAAATAATCAATTAATTCTGGACGACCAATACTTGAATATGCTTTTCTTATTTTTAATTTATTTTTTGGGCTATCGTAATACTCATCAATACTAAAATCGAAAGTTAAACCCATATTTGGATCTGATAAATAAAAGTTATTATTAATTTTAGCTTGCAGTACAACATGTCCAGCCAAACCAATAATCATATAATCAATGTCATATCTTCTTTTAATTAAATTAGCAAAACTCAAAGCATCTTGAGAACAAATACTTATTCCTCTTTTTAAAGCAAACTTATAATCAGATGACTGATAAGAAATATAAGCCCCTTTATACTTGCTATCTGTACCCTGTTTTATTTTTAACTCCTCAAATTTTCGGAAAAAATAAAGTATCCAATTTTCTCTAAATTTAATCTTTGTGTATTTTTCTTTCCAACTATACTCTGTCGGTACCTTAGAAATAAAATAGATCTTTGTAGCTTCATTTAAAAATGTAAGTGACTCGCCATGAACAGCATATAAATCATCAAATTTTTTTATTGCATCTTCGTATTTCAAAATTTGTTGTCTATTTTCTAAAGAAATATAATTTAAAATTTTCTTGTTTTCTTTTGAAAAATATCCCTTGATTAAGCTTGGATCATCTCGATAATCAATAGGAAACAAAATATTTGTTATATTTGAAAGCAATAAGATCACAGGAAATATAAATAAAATTTTATATAGTAATTTATAAAACATTTTATATCTATTGATCACTACACCATTAATAATGATTGTTAATAAATTCTTTTAATATAACACTCTTTATTTAGAATGATAAACAAATATTTCAGCACTTCAAATGGATCTAAATATTTTCTTTTTTTAATAATTTTACAGTTGTTTTCTCATAATTTTATTTTTTTGATTTTTTACTGTCATTTCTAACGGTGAGATAGAAATCATATTTGCTTTTGTTAGATTTTTAATAATGTTTTCTGATGAAAATTTATTCATTAAGAAACCATAGTTTCCTGAGTTAATTCCATAAAATTGCTTTTTTGAATTTTTATTCTTCTTTAAAGTTTCAAGCATAAAACCATCACCACCAATAACAATTACAAGTTCTTTTTGTTTAAATTGATGACTGTTTATTTTTTTGAGTAATAACTTTTTTATATTTATAGATTTTTTATTTTTATCAAAAATTATCTGAGGTTTACTCATTTAGTGGTGCCCTCGGCCAGACTCGAACTGGCACTCCGCAAGCGGCAAGGATTTTAAGTCCTTTGTGTCTACCAATTTCACCACGAGGGCATTAACGAATTTCATGAGTATTTATGCTAATATTTATAATTGAACAAGTTTAATAAGTAAAATTAATCAAATAAATTATATTTAACAATACATCTTAACGCACTAATTCCATCTTTCCAGGTAATTTTTTTTCCATCTTCATATTTTCTACCATAATAACTAATCCCAACTTCAAATATTCTAATTTTTTTTTTAGCTATTTTTGCTGTTACCTCAGGTTCAAAACCAAACCTATCTTCTAATAAATTTATGTCTTTAATAACATTGGATTTAAATAATTTATATCCAACCTCCATATCAGTAAGATTTAAATTAGAAAACATGTTAGAAAGAGTCGTTAAAAATTTATTACCTAGAGTGTGCCAAAAATATAAAACTCTTTTTTCTTCACCTCCTAAAAATCTTGAACCATAAACAACATCAGCTACTCCTTTTTCAATAGGTTTTATAAGTTTATTATAGTCAGATGGGTCATATTCTAAATCAGCATCTTGTATTAGTATAATATCACCCTCGGCAATATTAATACCTTTTCTTATTGAAAATCCTTTTCCGTAATTTTTGTCATTTAAAATTATTTTATCAATTTTATTTTTTAGGTCTGAATTTAAAATATCTCTAGTTTTATCATTCGAGCAATCATCAATAACTATAATTTGTTTCTCTCCGGTATAGCTGCTTAAGATCTTGTCTATTACTAATGAGATTGTGTTTTGCTCATTATAACATGGAATTATTATACTAATTTTCATATTAATTTATTAATGCTTTCTTGAGATGTTTATAGTCTAATTTACAATCTTTATATCCTCTCTTAACAGTATTTAGATATCGTTCTTTCGGAAATTTAAATGATGTTTTTTTTACCATTGTGTAAGTCATAACTTTTTTTCCATAATAATAAAAATAATACTTTTTATACAAAATTGGATAATCTTCATAAATATCTAGTTTTTTTTCGTCACTTTTTGAAATTTCAAATAATCCGCCTGGTATAATTGAGTTTTTTTTAGGTTGAATATCTGCGTTTAATGAATGAACAGAAACTTCCGGCACAAAAACAGTCAAAAAAAATCTTTGAAAATATTTTAGATAATTTAAAGAAGCCAATGTCAGCGGTCCGTCAGCCATATGCAAACGGTGGGAGTGTCGCTAGTGCTAGTGATGATCCTTTATACAAAGAATATATTAAAGAAATAGAAATCGGCAATCTATCGCCCGATATTCCGTTCGATAAATGGCGAGATCAATATGATGAAATACAGTTAGAAGGACCATTAACAAAGAAAGATAAACCATTTGATAAGATTGAAAGTATGATCTTAAACAATGCAATAGCAAAGATAGATGAAGCTATGCAGAATGGTGTGTCCGGTTTAATTGGCAGAATGAAGTTAGAAGGGGGCGGAAAAATAATAAAATTTTCCGACTATAAAAAACCAAGAGTTAAAGAATTAAATTTAGCAGATTATTTTAAGGTTGGTATGACCGTTGCAAATTTAAGTGAGAGTGAAAGAGATTTAGTGAACGAATTATTAAGAAGAACACTCGGAAAAAATCCTAAATAATTTTATGAGTTTCGATCAGAAAACTTATATACGTGAGTATATGAGGGCAAAACGTGCACTCGGAATATACCCAACCAATTGGCGTTTGCATAAAAAAAATAAAAATTATTTTTTCCGTTTGTATAAATTTTTGCAGAAAATTTTTAAGATTAACGTTGAATTTAGAAATCAATAAAGAGGTGTCTCTACGTTTAAAACACTGACTATAGGTATCGCATTGGGTCCTCTTTTTGTCAGAATGGGGTATGCACCCTCTTTGTTTAAACATCAACCCAAATCAAAACGGGTCCTACTTATTAAATAGAATTATTGTCGTTTGATTCAAGCACACTATAAGCACACTCATTGTGCTTTCGCTAGACGGATTCAACGATAATTGATATTATAAATTTAGAAAGAAGAATAAATTAACCGAGTGTATTTGTTATTTTTCTTTGGTGTGATGGTGCCCCCGCACGGATTCGAACCGCGGACCTATTGATTACAAATCAATTGCTCTACCAGCTGAGCTACAAGGGCATGAAAGGTTTTGTAATCTGATTTTAAAGATTATCAAGATATTTTTTTTGTTGATTTATATGATGAAAAACAATGGC
>Ga0187827_10008109_pt1 | contig 11475 bp, 9 predicted proteins | sample ETNtaG_39_FD_167969 | JGI IMG/M metagenome (GOLD analysis project Ga0187827, IMG submission 167969) | Marine microbial and viral communities from oxygen minimum zone, Eastern Pacific Ocean - ETNP2014_SV_150_PacBio MetaG (Illumina Assembly) | ecosystem: Environmental > Aquatic > Marine > Hypoxic... | reverse complement strand
CAGCAGCCATCCATAGTTACGGCATTTCTTGCCGTAAATCTTAGAAGCTCCGTTCTATCCAGGTCTTCTAATTTCCTGCCCATAAATCGTCACATATCCACGGTGGTCCCCTGCAGAGTTTTCGCCGGTTGAATTAGTCCATTGTGGCCTTAATTCTACAGGGAGTTCCTTATGTATTCCGCTACCTGCTTAACTTGTACGCCGGGACCAAATACTTCGTCTATACCCGCTTCCTTCAATTCCTGTACATCTTGCTTGGGGATATTTCCCCCGGCTATGACTAACGTCTCCTCATGGCCTTTCGCCCTTAGCAGCTTTACAATCTTCGGTAAAAGTACGGGATGCGCTCCTGAGGAAATGCTGAGCCCTACCACTTGAACATCCTCTTGGACAGCAGTCTGGGCAATCTGGTCAGGGGTTGACATCTCTAAATAGATAACCTCCATGCCCTCATCCCTTAATCCCTGGGCCACAACCATAGCTCCCCATGTATGCTCATCCAGCCCGGGCTTGGCCAATAGAACACGAATCTTTTCCATCATCACTCCTTCCTTTCGAATCTCATGCTATCTGACGGAATGGGGTTGATATGCTCCGTAAAACTCGCGGAGAACATCGGAGATCTCTCCAATGGTGGCATCGGCTTCCAGAGCTTCTGCTATGCCTGGTATCACGTTCTCCTCTCGCCGCGCCAAGTCACGTATTTTATCAAGAGCCGCCTCATATTCGGCGTTATCCCTTTCCTGCCTCAGCTTTCTTACCCTGTCCGCCTGTATCTCTTCGTAATGAGGAGGAACACGGAAGGGGTGGAATTCATGGTCATCTTCATCTGCTTTGACGAATTTATTTACCCCTATCCTGGTCTTCTTCCCGTCCATGACATCATTGGTGTATTTGAGGCTTGCTTCCGTCCATTCCTTTTCGAAGAAGCCCTTTTCCAGCGCCTCCAGTGGACCTCCCAGCGCATCCAGTTTCTCCATATATTCGTGTACTCTGCCTTCGATTGTCTTCGTCAGGGACTCCACATAATAAGAGCCTGCCAGCGGGTCAATGGTGTCGGTAACCCGGGTTTCATAAGCGACAATTTGCTGCGTGCGCAGGGCAAGCTCGGATGCTATCGGCTGCGGTATCCCCAGCGCTTCATCAAGAGTGTCTGTGTTGAGTGACTGGCACCCACCGAGAACCGCGGCTAGACTCTGGAAAGCCCCCCTCATGAGGTTGATATACGGCTGTTGTGCGGTAAATATTCTCCCCGTGGACTGCACAGCCATCCGAAGAGCGCAGGAGCGCGGGTTAGTCGTGTTGAATTCCTCCTGCATCAGCCGGGCCCATATGCGGCGGGCTGCCCTGAATTTGGCAATCTCTTCAAAGAAGTTTTCGTCCACGCCAAAGAAAAAAGCAAACCTGGGGACAAAAGCGTCAATATGAAGACCTCTTTTCACTAATTCCTGCGCATACAGTTTGGCATTGGCAAGCGTAAAGGCAATCTCCTGCACCGCGTTGCAACCGTTATCCCGCGTGGCATGACCATTAAAGGTCACCGTGTTCCAGCGAGGAAGATTTGCCGTCATAAACTCTATCAGGTCCAGGGATACCTTAACACTCCCCCTGACTCCCAAGGAGCAGGCACAGCCCACAACTTCCTGGTCCTTGAGGAGATCGTTCTGAGTAGAGCCTTCCAGGCGTGACATATCATAGCCTCTCTCTTTGCAGAGCAGCCAGTACATGGCGGTGACTGCAGCCCCGGCGGCACCGGCAACCAGAGAGAAACTTACCTTGCTTAAATCAATTCCTTCAAACATCCTCTTGAAGTCCTGGTATGAGCTGATATTTACTCCGGCTCTGCCTACCTCCCCTTCGCACAGGGGATTGTCGGGGTCTAATCCACGAAAGGTCGGCAGATCTAATATAACATTTAAGCCTGTTTCTCCAGCTTCCTGTAAATACAGCAGCCGCTCTCTCTCAGCTTCCGGACTGCCAATCCCGGATACAGCCCTCATCGTCCATTTCCGCCCCCGGTGCATGGTGTGATACGGTCCGCGCGTGAAAGGGTATTGCCCGGGGAAGTTCAAATCACGGGAATAGTCGAAGTCTTCTATATCCTCTGGAGTGTATATTAACTTAATGGGAATCCCCGATTCAGTAATGACCTCATCTTGCCAGTCGGGAGCTTTCTCAGCCTTTTTCAGGGCCTCTTCATGCCACCTGTCAAACTCGTCGCGAATTTCTTTGATGGTCTCTTCCTTAAACATCTCCTTTTCTCCTTACAGCTGTTTTCATGATTACATAGCCCCAGTTCATGTCTCCTCCTGCCTTTCTGTTGGGTGGGTTCACCGCCCGGGTGAATATCAGTTACTACAGTGCGTGCCCGCCATCAACCACCATCGTGGCGCCTGTGGTAAAGCTGGAAGCTGCCGAGGCAAGATAGATGGCTATTCCCTTAAGCTCATGTTCGGTTCCGAATCGCTGCATCGGTATTTTGGTCGCTATCACCTTTTTACCTTGCTCCGTGTCAACGAAGTCAGCGTTCACAGGGGTGCGGAAATAGCCGGGGCTTATAGCATTTACCTGTATATTATACCTTGCCATCTCCAAGGCCATCACCCTGGTTAGCCGGGCTATGCCTCCTTTACTGGCAGTATAACCAGACATTCTTCGCATTGCCATAAAGGTAAGTAATGAAGAAATATTTATTATTTTCCCCTCGTTTCGCTTCATCATCTCTCTGGCTGCCGCCCTTGAACACAAAAATGTACCCTTCAGATTTATATCAATGGTTGTATCCCAGTCTTCATCGCTCATTTCTACCAGCAGTTTCTCAGACCCTTTAATAGCTGCGTTATTAACCAGGATATCCACCTTCCCAAATTCATTTATGGTGGCCTTGATTAGCTCATTCACTTCGTCAGCGTTGCTGATATCGCACCTGAAGGGCATGCATTTGACCCCTGATTGCTCCTCTATTTCTGCACATGCTTCCCGGCAGTATTCAAAACGCCTGGCACAGATAACAATATCGGCCCCGGCCTCAGCTAGGCCGTCAGCAATCCATCTTCCGATGCCACTGTGGCCACCGGTAACCACTGCTACTTTGCCGCTTAAACTAAATATATCTTCTAGACCCATGGCTTCTTCCTAGTTTGTGACACAGGCTGAGGTCTCGAAGCGCAATCCCTTCAGAACTTCTCGCTACTGGTGATGACAGTCATGACGCTTAGCTACCCGATGTCAAAGATAATATTAGAGCAGCACTCATATGTCAAGCCGTTGCTCCGGATCAGGGCACACTATCCCTGCAGAAGACTTTGACCTCCTTATGTTTGGGTGCTAAACTAATCGTTGGATAGAAAAGCGGGGTATCTCCCTTGTGGGGGAGCGCAGGATAGAGCAGTTCTATAAGCTCGAGTCGCTTATTATCAACCGTTATGAGATTAGGGTGAAACATCACTACGACTTTTCCAGATAGAATATGGTTTGCTTCAAGGAGACGTGGAATGAATGCTTATGAAACAATTCTCTATGAGAAGGTGGGAAATGTAGCCTGGATAACTATGAACAGGCCTGAGGTCAGAAATGCTTTGAGTTCTAAGATGCGGGAAGAGCTGATTCAAGCTCTTGAGAGGGCTCGTGATGAGACCGATATATACCTGATAGCTATAACGGGAGCTGGGGATGAAGCATTTTGTGCTGGTGGTGATATAAGTGAGTTTACTGAATTAAGTGCCTCTGACCAGATTGGGCGTCATGGTCGTATGCACCCTCTTACTTTAGTCCGCCAGATACCCAAGCCTGTTATAGCTATGGTGAACGGCTTGGCATTGGGTGGGGGATGTGAGGCAGTGCAGGCCTGTGATATAGCCATTGCCTCAGAGAATTCCCATTTCGGGCAGCCAGAGATTCGGGTGGGACTGATACCCGGAGCCGGGGGCACGCAGTACCTACCTCGCCTCATCGGCGAGAAAAGGGCCAAGGAATTAATATTCACCGGTCGTGTTATTACTGCTCAGGAAGCTATGCAGGTAGGGTTGGTAAATCAGGTAGTCCCCCACGATAAGCTGAAGGAAGCTACAGATAATTTTATATCTATATTGCTAAAGCGCAGCCCGGTTATCCTCAAGTTGGCTAAGCTCGCGGTGAATACGGCGCTGGAAACAACCCTTACCGCCGGGCTGGCTGGTGAAAGGGACCTCTTTGCTCTTTGTTTCGACACTGAAGACCAGAAAGAAGGAGCTAGAGCATTTATAGAAAAAAGGGAGCCGAAATATATAGGTAAGTAGATAGGGAATAGCTGATGAAAGGATTCTAATGAGTGCAACCTTGTCAATAGATAAGATAGCTGTGATTGGTAGCGGGCTAATGGGTTATGGCATTGCTCAGGTAGCTGCTATATCCGGGCAAGAGGTGTCATTAATTGATATCAAAGAGGAATTTTTAGCTAAGGCAATGCAGAAGATTAGCGAGAGCCTTAACAGGCTATCAACCAAGGGCAGGATTCAGGAGAGCCCGGGGAGCATACTGAAACGAATCAAAACGACCACCGACCTTAGAAACGGCGTAAGCAGTGTAGACTGCTTAATAGAAGCAGTTTATGAGGACATCAATCTCAAAAGGCAGGTTTTGGGAGAGGTCGATCAGTGCACTCCTAGACATACAATTCTGGCATCAAATACCAGCGGCTTATCTGTAACCGTGATGGCTGAAGCCACAAAGAGGAGAGAGAAAGTCATCGGAATGCACTGGATGAACCCGCCGCAGCTTATGAGACTGGTCGAGGTCATAAAGAGCAAATACACTGATGAAGAAACATATAAGAGTATCCTGTGTCTATGTCGGAGATATGGGAAGGAGCCAGTGACGGCGAAAAAGGATACTTGGTACTTCTTGGCAGCCAGGGCGCGTGCCGGTTGGACGGTTGAGAGCAATCTAATGTACATGAGGAGTGAGGCGAATATTCAGGAGATAGATGCGGTGGCAAGGTATAGGGTAGGACTGCCTATGGGGGAGTTTGAGCTTATGGATTTTGTCGGTGCCGTGGATATAAGGCCCAGCGGTGTAAAGTCAACCGAACAAATTATCGAGAACTATCCTGAGTTTGAACCCTGGCCGGTGCTTTTGAAAGTATTCAGGTACCTATCAGAGGAGCTTTGGCAACCTATGAGTGAAAAGGGATTGAATGGTGTGAAAACGGGCAAGGGCTTTTATGAATACCCGAAAGGAAAGTACGCTAAGCCGGAGGTACCGGAGGAGTTGGCAGTAAAGGTAGACCCGGTCCAGCTTATGGCTCCGGCTTTGAATGTAGCTGCATGGTGTGTAAGCAATAGAGTGGGAAGCATTGAGGACGTAAATAAATCCTTCCGGCTGGCATTCGGATGGCCTAAAGGCATATTTGAGTTTGTAAATGAATATGGTGCTGATAAAATTATGAGTGTTTTAAAGGAGAAAGAAGAAAGAGCCCCGGGGTGGCTGCGCGATTTCTATAAAGTTGACCCGTTACTGGCTAACTGGAAACCGTAAGGCGAGATAATACACATATGGGAGAATAATCAGGGAGATGTATTTTACCTTCTCTTCGCCACGGTAGCGGATACTGATAAGCTTAGGGAAATATCACCCACCCCCGTTGAGGTGATGCGATTAAACGAGATTCCAGAATGTATAATGCGGGTAACAACATACTATATTGTGTGATAAGTCCTCTTAAATTGAAATATTCTAGTGACGTGCCCCCCAATAACTGTACCAGTTATAATGTTAGACTGAGGTTTGGCTAGGCAAAGCACAGCATCTCTGTTTCAGGTATAGTTCGACTCTCCTTAGGGTAATATGAGCGGAAAGAAAACATTGTGTTTTATCGGAGCGCACCCAGATGATGAGACATCCGGCGTGGGTAGTACATTGGCGTATTACACAGCTTCAGGGGTTGATGCCTATTATATTTGTGCCACACGCGGTGAGGCTGGGATGAATAACCTTAACCAACTGCGGGGGTTCAAGTCGCTTGCCGAATTACGTTCGGATGAGTTGAATTCCGCTGCGAATATTCTTGGCTTAGCCGGTGTTGTGCACCTTGGATACCGTGATTCGGGCATGCCTGGCACTGATGACAACAAACATCCGAGGGCACTGGCCGTAGCTCCTATAGATGAAGTTTCCGCACGCATTGTTAAGATAATCCGTAACCTTAAACCTGATGTAGTTATCACGCATGATCCTATAGGTGGTTATCGTCATCCTGATCATGTTGCCATCCATAATGCCACCGTAAATGCGTTTGAGGTTGTCGCTGATCATACTAAACATCCTGAGGCTGGTTCTGCTTTTCAACCTCAGAAGTTATACTTCCACGTCTTCTCCCGAAAATTACTTAAAGTAGCGGTAAAGTTAATGCCATTCTTTGGGCAAGACCCGCGTCATTTCGGGCAGAACAAAGACGTTGACTTAGCCAGTCTGGCTGAAGTAGATTTCCCGATTCATGCAGTCATACGTCCCACAAAAGCAGCTGTCAGGATACGTAATGAAGCGATGTTATGTTATGAGAGTCAAAGGGGAAGCGGACCGCCTGGAAGAAACTTATTATTCTTGATTAGAAGGTTTTTGGGTCAGCGAGATTCGTTTATGAGAGCATACCCCATAGGCAAGAGAGTCCGAGAGCATGACTTGTTCAAAAATGTGTCTTAATAGAAGAAACATATATTATTGTTTCAGGTGGAGTTCGACTGAAGAGCAAAATGCAAGAGCCTGAGAAAACTGGCTAAGCAGTATGGTGTTAGCTACGAGCCACTGTCTACTGGAGTATGAAAATGAGCCTGATTACGAACTCGATTCTTGTTCGGTTCCCTAGTGCTGGTAAACTAAGCCGTGACTATGGCTGCCATACCTGACCGAAAAGAAACTCTCTGTATAGTATAGCTGATAGCAGTAGCTAATACCCAGAGTTTCTTTCTTTATGAAAGCCGGTAAGGTCTATCTGTTGGGTGTATCGACACCTACCCCTCTATAAACCATTGGGAGGCCAATTCCTTATAATAGTTTGCCAGTGTATGCTTACCTATTGCTGGGGCAACCCCGTCACTTTGGCCTGCTGCTATAAAGAAGTCAGCCAGGTCTGACATCTGCTTATTAAAGGGTCTAAGCGCAACTATGGCAGCTTTGGCTAACCAAAGCGGTACTCGCGTAATCTTCGGGGTCTTCCCCAACGTTGAAAAGGCAAGTTCGGCGATTTCCTGAAGGCTATATATGACAGGGCCACCCGCAGATACTTCATGCTCTTTATTGGTAACGGCATCAATGCAAATCACGGCCAAATCAGCACCATGTATTGGATTTATCTTATTGTCACCTTGGCCAATTAAATAGACCCGCCCCGATTTTGCCATCTTAAGGAATTCACTCATATCTGATAAGTACCCAGTTGGACGAATGATAGTGTAGTCGAGCCCACTGTCCATTAAGTCTCTTACGAAATCCTCGTGAGCCTTAACTATTTCCAGATGCGCATATAAACTGGCATTGAATACTGAGACGTAGATAAACTTCCTGACGGATTCTTCCAGGGCAATATCTAGGAGGTTCTTGTTTCCCTGATAGTCAACGTCCCGATAACTGAGTTTGTCTTTCTGTCGGGTAATACCGATTGAGGAAAATACAATGTCAATATTATTGCAGAGGCCCTTCAGTGTCTCTGGTTTGGTGACCTCACCGACAAATATTTCATCAGCCTGGTCTATTGCTGTGGGTTCAAGGAAGGGGCCAATTTGCTCAAGTTTCTTGGGATTTCTTGCTAATGCTCTTACCCAATATCCTCTATCTTTAAATTCCCGCATGACAAATTTACCGAGGTAACCTGTGGAACCAGCCAATAAAACTCGCTGCATTTGACTTACTCCCGGAGGCAACAATAAAAACGCCAGATAAGCAGGGTTAGTAACCCTTAAGTAGTAGCAGTATTCTGCTTGCTGATATAGTTACACCACTGACAATTCGGTGATTGCTCTGGGGCTTCAGGTAATTCAAGAACGTTCATTACTTCATCTATGAAGCTTAGGAACTCTGCCATTTACCTATCCTGTTTATAGCCTATTTACAGAACAATGGTAGTTCTGACTGAGAGAAATGTCAATCGGAGAATTGTTTATATCATCTATACTACTGCCTTATTGAATAGGGGTATGGGCAATGGAGAAAAGGAACAAGCTTGCTGGTTGCCTGTTTGAGGTAGTCTGGATTAAAGATAAGAAGGTGATAACAGTTACGCCGCGGCCTGAGTTCAAGCCTTTCTTCCAGCTATCGTACGAGGAGTGTCTGAAAAGTAGCAGGTGCGACCCCGGGGGGATTCGAACCCCCGCTCTCCACCGTGACAGGGTGGCGTGTTAGACCGCTACACTACGGGGCCTATGTGAAGTCTAGCAGAGCACCCGTACCCTGTCAACAAACTAAAACCCCGTACGAAAGTGGCGGAAAACCGACACCAAAGTGTCAGGAACAAAAGTGTCGCAGGTTCCCTAATTTTACCCCGCGATGAGCTGCGACCACCCCTCACGAAAGTGTCGGTAGCACCCAATACCCGACGGAAAGTGTTAACACTTTCTGCCGTTTGGCGTCCGTGGAAATGGGGATACTCTCCATAATGTCTCTACATACGGAGGTATCGTCATGGCTATTGAGGAACTGGAGAAGAGGATTGAGAAGCTGGAAGCAGAGAAGTGTCAAGCTCAACAAACACGGGAACCGTAATCAGAGTATGAAAGACGTGGGTTTTTCAAAGCTATTCGGTTCTCACAGTCGCCACAGGCACCGCACTTCCAAAGGCTACCGCTAATATGCCTATTTTAGTTCCTGAAGGATATAGTCCTTCGCGATCTTAAGATAGTAATTAGGTCCGTTGGGAGACGCACTGCTAGACCCGTTCAGTAGCAGTATGTCAACGAATTCAGATGCTGCACTAGTCCCGGTCCTGGGAGAAGCAATATAGGGATAAAAACCCTTAACCTGGCGTTCTCCTGCTGGTGGTTCCAAGTCAAGCTCAACCCCATTCCCCCCATTAGCGTTCATCAATCCGGCCCCGCTCCACGAGCACATAAAATAGTAGAGGTTACCTTCGATTTCTATCAACCTGATCCAATTAACACCACCCACCCAGGCAGTATCAATAGTCGTGATTGTCCAATTGCTATCCCCATAGGCCTTTCTGTAGTGCCACCATTCGTAGGCAACTCTATCTTGCAGCATGAGATGGATGGTGTTATCAGTATCCAGGTAGATGTCAGAGATATCCACTGTTTGCCACTCGCTATGTGTTAGAGCTTGAACACTTTGAGTATTATCCAGCAGGAATTCATGTGTCCAACCGTGCTCGTTGCCTTGGAAATACGCTGCAATGTGATATGGGTTGAAGGTTTTCCCATCGATTTTGACATTATCGTCTTGTATAGCGAGGATGGCATACCCAGATTCGGTTACTAGGGGATACGGGTAATAGAAGTTATGTCCCAGGTTCGTACCTGCAATGAAATGGTTCCATTCAGAGTCAGACTTTTTCTTGTAATAGAATTGCTCAGTAGTTTTCAGTCCGAACGCTAATGCAATGGTGTCATCCCGTCCAATTGAAGCACCGACCCGTTTATTCACGGTTTCGTTACCATCGCCGCCAGCCACAACTGTTGTATGGATGAACGTATCAATATCTCCATTGCCTGCCTGTGGAAAATAGTAATGTTCCAGGCTGCCCAGTGAAGAAGACACCAAGACGTTCTCGGGATCATGGACAAGAGCATGCAAACCACCATTTGAGTCTATGAGGATGTTGCCAGGGACGGAACATGGCATTGATGCGCCTTTCTCCCATGGGCCTTCTCCGACTTTCTTGTACAGGGTCATCGGGGTCTTTGTTCCTGGATCATTGTCATTGTGCACAACGTAAGTAAAGACGGTGTCCTCGTACCGGGCGACCTTACTCTGGTTGTATCCCCACCAGGTTCCAACCGCCCGCCCTGATTCAGCACTATGATTAAGGCTCCCGGGTATCTTCTCCAATGAATAGGTGAAGCCTTCGGGTGTGGGTGTAGCTGTGGGCGTCGGGGCTGTTGAGGCAGCAGGTAGAGACGTGGTCGTGGGAGACACCTCGATTTGCGTTGGATTTTCGACAACGATCACAGGAAGCGACTCCTGTGGACTCTTTTTGATCAATCCGGTAACGCAAATGTTCTTGCCCAGGTAGTAATTCTCCGGATCTCTATTGGCGAATTCGTTACGAATCCTCCCCGGAATCGCCACCATGAATCGGCCTGGGTCGGGAGAAGATTTACCAATATTGAGGTAGGCATGGGTAGGGTTGCCTTGAGAGTCTCTATCAGTGTTAGTGTCAACAACTGGGCCACACACTGAAATACTTGTACCGATGTAATCTTTGCCCTGATCCCAATCGATGACATCCGTTTTAGTAGGACTGGGTGATTCTGTTGATTCTGGCTTGAGAAGTTCCCTCGTAGGCGTAGGTTCAGTTTCGACCTTGGCCTCAGGGGTAGGGGTACCAGCAATCTGACTTCCACCAACACAAGCTACTACTAAAAACGTAAGTATTACCAGTGCCAACAATATCAGCAGTAGTCTCTTTGAATGAATCATTTAGCCTCCCTTGGCAGCTGGGAGCAGGTTTCGATCTTATACCCACCACAACCATCACCTTAAGGGTACGCCAACATCAAGCCAAGGAAGGCATGGCTTCAGGACGTATTCCCTTCCTTGAAAGTCGACATTTCCCATTTTGACTGGTGATGAAAGGTCAGTGTACCGTACCACCAGTAAACTTATCTTAATCAAGAGGCAATTGGCTGTCAATATCACTACTCGTTAGACTAAGCTATAGTTCAAATTTCGGAATAATTAATAAAGCTATGGATACTTTCACGAACGAACAATGCTCTCGTTGTATGTCGAGGATAAGGAGTAAAAACACTAACTCAGGTAAAAGGGGTTGGCCGATCCTGCCCCACCCCCAGTAATTGTACCACTTATTAAATTAGAGTTGCTGGGAGAAGGTCGGGGTTCCTTTTTCAGTCACAATCGCTCCACTTGCGATTCCTCTAAACCGAAATAGTGCCCTACCTCGTGGAGTATGGTGAGACGAACTTCAGCTTCAATCTCAGCGGGAGTACGGCAGGTACGTTCTATTGGCCCCTTATAAAGAGTGATGCAATCAGGTGGGAGAGAATCACCTATTGAGCGTTCCACCAGGGGGACACCTTCATAAAGCCCCATAACATCCGGCATATCTTCTGGAGGCTCGTCCTCTATCATCACAGCCACGTTTTCCAAAAGGACGCGAAACTTCCCAGGTATGCTTGCCAGGGCCTTTGCTACAAGGCTTTTAAATTCTCTATTCGATAATTTGTCTTCTCTTACCATAGCTGCTTTCTTGGAATGCCAGTTTCCCAATAGAGGATCCCTATCTGGAGTGCCGCATGCAGCCGGTGCTCA
>Ga0187827_10008107_pt1 | contig 11478 bp, 8 predicted proteins | sample ETNtaG_39_FD_167969 | JGI IMG/M metagenome (GOLD analysis project Ga0187827, IMG submission 167969) | Marine microbial and viral communities from oxygen minimum zone, Eastern Pacific Ocean - ETNP2014_SV_150_PacBio MetaG (Illumina Assembly) | ecosystem: Environmental > Aquatic > Marine > Hypoxic... | reverse complement strand
AAACACTTGATTCAGCGCATGGAATCAGATAAGAACATATCATCAGTTCAGCCTAAAATTAAAAATTACAAAAAACGGGATTATTTTGACTATGCAGGTGGCAGTGGCGGATTTATGGATAAATACTGCTCTCCTTTCACACGAGGCCGTGTATTTAATACTATTGAAAAGGATGAAGGCCAATATGATGATCCCTGCAGAGTTTTCTGGGCATCAGGTACAGCGCTTCTTACCAAAAGGAATATTTTTAAACAGATTGGCGGTTTTGATGAAACCCTTTTTGCCCATATGGAAGAAATTGATTACCACTGGAAATGCCAACTTCTGGGATATGAAATCTGGGTAGAACCAAGGTCGGTTGTATATCATCATGGCGCCCTAACTCTCCCCAAATCATCTCCACAAAAAACATATCTGAACTACAGAAATAGCCTTATCCTACTTCTTACCAATTACGATGCCATAAAATCATTAATACTATTTTTCCCCCGTTTTTCAATGGAAATCATTTCTCTGATCAAAGAGATACTGATTTTTCGTTGGGGACATGCCCTGGCAATTGTGAGGGCCTGGATCTGGACTATTTTTCACCTCAGTTTTTTATATCAGCGTAGAAAAGGCATTAAAAAAACACATAAGGTTGACAATATATATAGAAAAAGTATTGTAGTGAGATATTATTTGATGGGTAAGAAAACATTTATAGAGTTAATAAACGGATAAAATAAAATTTATTTGGTATTGTTAGCTCATTTCCTGTAACATTTAACCCTTTTATTAGAGTTCGGATTATATGTCCAGTATAAATAACTATATTCAGGAATTAAAACGCCGGAAAGTCTTTACAAGTGCTGGTCTTTATGCTTTTTCTTCCTTCATTATAATGCAGGTGGCTAATATTATTGTTCCCGCCCTACATCTTCCGGTCTGGTCCAATTCCCTTATTTTAATTCTTTTGATTTTAGGTTTTCCAATTGCTATGATATTAGCATGGCTGTATGATAGAACTCCCGTAGGTTTTGTTAAAACCGATGATGAATCCTTAGATGAAGGTTTTACAAATAAGGATGCATTCCCGCAGAATAAAAATGGACAAAGTACAATTGTATATATTGATATAGATGGATTTACTAGGCTTTTAGATCAAGATGAAAAGAAAGCTATGGACCTTATGCACTATAAACATAAAGTTTTTCAGCCTTTTATCGAAAAATATCAAGGACTATTAATTAAAAGAGTTGGGGAAGGAACCTTATGTGTATTTTCCGATGAAGCCAAGGCTGTTTGTTTTTGTCTAGAAATCCAGCAAAACTGGAAAAACATATCTCCACTGAAACTGAAAATCGGCATACATGTAGATAAGTTGATTGTTGAACATGGAGATATAATGGGAAAAGGTATAAAAATTGCATCTAATATTAAAAACAAATCTAATCCCGGATCTATCTGTATTTCACAATCTGTATCAACCCAAATTGCAGATCGTCCTGACATTCATACTGAATCTATGGGCCGTCAAACCATTGAGGGTTTAGATGGCGAGCATGAACTGTATTCTATATTTATTCCAGAACAATTTATACCCATGGAAGAGGTCGACAATGCGGGAATTCCTGTTCAGAATACAAATACTAATAAGACCAATTATACTTCTATTCTTATGTGGATTGGGGGTATTGTCTTAGTATCTGTTATTTCACTACAGTCTGCGCTTTATTTCTCTAAATCCACAGATAAAAACATGATTAATTCAATTGCCGTATTTCCATTTGAAATGATAAAAGGAGATGTAGCTGATGAGTGGCTAAAAGATCATTTTTCTGAAAGCCTTACATTCCAGCTTGGCAGTATGAAGAACATCAAAATTATAGATCGACTCCAAATACGAAAAGCTCTAAATAAATATGAAAAACCGAAACAGGCGGGCATTGCAGAATTAGCCACTGAAATCGGAAAGGATATAGGTGCAAATCTGGTATTGCTTGGAAATTATTCTATTATTGAAAATGAAATTCTGATTATCACTAAAATTGTTAATAGCAAAACAGGAGAAACAACACCACTGATAAAAAAACAATATAATCTTGAGGCTCAATCAGCTGCATTTGATATTGCAAATGATCTATCTGAAAAAATATTTAATCACCTACAAAAAGATAAAGAGAAAAATTCCAGATGAGAGAAAAATTTTACCAAAAAGATATAAAATTTATTATAACCTGTCTACTTATTGGTGCAGTCTCTACATTCTTTGCTTTAAGCTATTTTCGTCAGGCTTTTCCAGAAGCTTCTATTAATTTAAAAATTTCTAAAGAAGAAGGCCGAAAACAGGCTGAACAATTTTTAGCTAACCGCGGCTGGGATATTACAGACCATATACATGCATCTCGTTTTGGATACCATTGGAATCAAAAAACAATACTAGAAAGACATTTTGATGCAGAAACTGCAGGCCGTTTGTATAATGATAATTCTGGATATTACTGGGAATATAGATGGTTCATACCTGAACAAAAGGAAGAATTTAAAATAGAACTGCGCACAACTGGCGGAATCCATTTCTTTGAACATATAATTGCTGACTCTACTTATGGTGATTCATTAAGTCAAGAGGCAGCCTATGATAAAGCTCGATTTTACATTACAGGCACCCTTGGTTTTGATCCCGATGAATGGGATTTAATGGAAAAAACCGGCATAGATAGACCAAACCGCTATGATCATTATTTCGAATGGGAAGAAAAAGATTTTTATAAAAATAATGATCTAGTAGTGGAAAATTCTAGTAATGAAAATGATGATTCTATCGGTAACCAAACATCTCACAGAATCAGCATTGATATACGAGGATCTGAAATTTCAAAGTATCACGAATGGATTAAGCATCCAGAAATTTGGGAACGAGAATATAAAAATATCAGATCATATAATTGGTTAGCTCAAAGTTTTGGAAGTTTTGGAATGAATTTGACTCTGTTAACTATTGTGATGGTAATTATAATCCGCTCCCGAATGAAAGATATTCGTTGGAAATCTGCTTTTTCATATGGCGGATTAATTGCAGTATTGATAGCATTATGGCAATTAAACAAAATGCCCGAAACATTAATGTGGGTCGATAGCTCTATGTCATTTTCTACTATGCTTTTTCAAAAAATACTAATGGATGTGATACTAGTTTCAATTGTCGTTGGACTCCAAATAACAATTATTATTGCGGGCGCAGAAGCATATTATAGAGAGCAATATCCAAATCAAGTTTCTGTTCAAAATATTTTTTCAAGCACAGGAATAAAAACAAAATATTTTTTCAATAGTGTAATATTGGGACTTACCCTAACTGCCCTCTTTTTTGCCTATCAAACATTTTTCTATATCGTTTCAAATTATTTTGGGGCCTGGTCGCCAACGGAGGTTAAAAATATAAATGCTCTTGGCACATACATACCATGGATAGGTGTTCTTTTATTTGGGCTTTTGCCCGCTGTCTCGGAAGAAGGAATGTCCAGACTTTTTTCAATACCCTTTTTACAAAAACACACCAAATCAACATTTATTGCGGTTTTTATAAGTTCTTTACTATGGGGGTTAGCTCATGCAGCATATCCTGCACAACCATTTTTCATCCGTGTAGTTGAAGTAGGTTTAGGTGGAATATTTATTAGTATTATATTCCTTCGTTTTGGGATTCTTCCTGCTTTAATCTGGCATTTTACAATAGATGCAGTCTATGGTGCTATGATTCTGCTACGCTCTGATGATGCCTATATGTTTACTTCCGGCCTCCTTTGTGCTGGGTTTTTCTTTCTTCCCTTAGCATATTCCCTGATATCCTATTTTAAAAATGGTGGATTTTACTCATCAGATGCGCTTGTAAATGCCCTAGATACAGGTATACCTGAAGAAAAAGCAGATAAAACAGAAGATTTAGAAGTTGGTAAAATTGAAAAAGAATACAAGCCTTTATCTGCAAATCGTAAAAAAATAGGGATCATTTTTGCTATCATCAGCATTCTACTTGCTATTGTTATTAAAAAAGATAACGATTTAAGTTCACTTTTTCAATTTAATGTGACACAAAATGAAGCCTATGTAAAAGCAAAGGAATTTTTAACTAGTCATAACATTGATGTTAGTGATTATGATTATGTCATAGAAAATGAAAGTGACATGAGAGAATGGATGATGTCAGCTGGTGGTAGTGGGGGTTCTGGTGTTGGAGGAAGAAACTTAAAGTATCCCCATTATTTTATTGAGCAATCAAATAATGACTCAACAAAAAATGCTTTAGAAGTACTTAATGAAGCTTATACCAATCATGATGCTCCCCACCAGTGGAATGTACGGTTTTATAAACCAGGTGAAATAATAGAATATCAAATTGATATTGATTTACGAAATGGCAATGTAGGTGAATATGAACGTACATTGGCTGATACTGCTTTTCTGCCATCTGTAGATGCAGACTCTGCATTAATTATAGCTGAATCTGAACTTGAAGAAAAATGGGGATTTAACAACAGCCTGTATTCATTAAAGGAAATTAAGTCAGAAGAAAAAGAAAATCGAACGGATCATGAAATTACATTCCAATCAGATGAATTTGTTGGAAAAGCACGATATTTATATTGGATCACTATTCAGGGAAATAGTATTGGCAGTGTCTATAAAATGTTTTGGATTCCCGAAGAGTGGGAGCGGGAATATGAAAAAAATACTATTGGATCTCAAATAAGGCTTATTTACTCTATTCTAATTTATATTATTTTCACAATATTAATTTTTTATACAGTGCTTAAACTTCTAAAAAATCATGAAATCCCATGGAAATATATTTTATTGGGTTCTCTTGCATTTATAAGTATAGAATTAATTGATTATATAAATGAATCAACTGCATTTATGTCAGGCTATGACACTGAAAAATTAGTTGCAGAGCACGTTGTTTCAAATATACTTGATGATTATGCAATGGGACTCGCGTTTAATGGCTTAATTTGTGCAATATTGATATTGGCTGCCTATATGATGTGGCCAGGTTTATATAGCGCGTTTTTAAAGAAAAGGCGCCAAATTTATTTAAAAGATGCACTGATAACTTCTTTAGTTGCTTGTGGATTTATTGCATTTCTTGGATTAATGAATAATATAATTACAGTTATTTTCCCAAATTGGATTTCACCAGGAGTATTTTACTATCAGCCATCTGAAACATTTTTCCCTGCTTTTGGTGCGTTTGTTATACCCATTATAGCCGGTGCACCTTTCTGGGCCCTTGTAGGTATTATACTTTTCTATGTGCACCGTCGTTATTTTTCTGGTAAAGGCTTAATTTTATCTAATTTGCTTATAATTTTATTGTTAGTATTTTGTGCAAGTGGTAATTCGACAGCTAAAGGATTTATGTTGTTACCAGAATTATTAACTAGGGGTATTTGGTTTGTCTGTTTTCTTATCCTTTTTAGATATTTTTGCAGATGGAATCCGTGGAGTTATCTTTTGGGAATTGGTATTATGTGGTATAGTAGAGATATTATGGCATATATGGAGCATTATGCACATCCAACATTCCTAATTCAAGGGTGGATAGGTATTGGTATAATATTAATGTTCTTTGCTTATCTTACATGGTTGGCATTTGGCTCATCTTCTGATCAAAAATACACTATAAGTTCCTAATAATTAAACTGCGTTTTGCCTATTTAATTAGCAAATCAATTTACATTTTATAAACCTAAAATAATCGATGAATAAAACCTCCACATTTTTCATCCATAACCTCTGGTGGCTGGTTCCCCTTGCTGTGGTTCTCCTGTTTTGGCAGCATACTGCACCCATCATCCTTATGCTGGTATTTGCCTATTTAGGGAGAGTTATTTTTAACCCTGTTATAAGTATTATAGAACAGTGGACCGGAAGCCGAAAGAGGTCTGTCGTTATTGTTATGGTACTATTGATTATTTGTTTGGTGATTCTATCCAGTTCGCTATTTCCATTAATTGGCCATCAAATCACAGCCTTTCAATCAGCGTTGTCCATGGAAACCTTAACTAAGTTTTTGGAAAAACTGACAGTTGTACTTGAAAGCATCCTCCCTGCATTTTTATTTAATTTGTTTAATGATGTTATGGGTCAACTGGATTCTGCATTTTCTAAAATCTGGGCCTCCGGTTTATCCCATATCAAATCTTTTATTGGTGGTGCAGGTTCTGTGGCATTTGCCCTGGGGTCAGCTTTTATATCTTTTTTAATTATCATCGTATTTATGATTGTTTTTCTATTGGAAGGGCAGAATTTATCCAGTGCGTTTCTCCATGCAGTACCAGGTGAGCATTATGGAACAGCAAAGCGAATGCTGGAAAAAACATCCAAACAAATTCATGCTTATATCAGGGGCCAGCTTATAGCTGCTAGCTCTGTGGCAGCTACATCCATAATCGGCCTGTATATTCTTCAATGGATTATAGGGATATCCATACCATATACCATTCTAATTGGATTTTCAGCAGGCTTATTTAACCTTGTCCCCTTTATTGGTCCAGTTATGGGAATGATTCCAGCTGTCATTTTTTATCTTATTACAGACCAAACCGTGCCCATTCATATTTTGTATGTATTTCTCATTATAGGTGTATTTGCCATTGTTCAGCTCATTGATAACCTGGTTGTATCTCCATATATAATGGGAGGCAGCGTAGGATTGCACCCAATGCTGATTATTATTCTTGTATTACTTGGCGCATCTGTAGGCGGAATACTCGGGATGCTGTTTGCCGTACCTATTGCAGCCATATTAAAAGTTGTAATCAGTGAACTTGATGCCAGTATAAAAAAATAATATTTCTGTAAAAAGTGTCCCCACTTTTCACCATAAACCATTCAGATAAAAATACTTCTGCCCGTGCGGGTGTTTTACATACAGATCACTGCGATATTACCACCCCCTGCTTTATTCCCGTTGGTACCTATGGCGCCGTAAAAACCCAGTCATCTGAAGAAATATCCCAGTTGCCCAGCTCTGTTTTGCTTTCCAACACCTATCATTTGTATCTTCGACCCGGAACAGAAGTTCTTAAAAAAGCTGGTGGCCTACATTCATTCATGAACTGGGAGGGCGCTATTCTCACCGATTCCGGAGGATTCCAGATTTTCAGTCTGGAAGGCTACAGAAAAATAACGGAAGATGGAGTAACCTTCCGTTCTCACCTAGATGGCTCAGAACATCATTTTACTCCGGAAAAGATTGTGGATATCCAGAGGATTGTTGGATCAGATTTCATGATGATGCTGGATGTATGTCCACCAGGTGATGCGGATCATAAAACTTGGATTGATGCTTTAAATACTACCACTAACTGGGCAAAACGATGCATGAAACATTTTAAGGAAACAGAATCCATTTATGGATACAGGCAAGTACTCATTCCGGTTATACAGGGCGGTACAGATAAGAGGCTTAGAAAACAGTCTGCCGAAGAGCTCTGTGAGCTGGAAGCTGATGCCTATGCCATTGGAGGGTTGGCAGTTGGAGAGCCCAAAGATGAAATGCTTAAAACAATGGAATGGATGGATGAATTTTTACCAAAAGATAAACCCCGCTATCTTATGGGAGTAGGTACACCTGCAGACCTGGTTGAATCTGTTTCCAGGGGCGTAGATATGTTTGATTGTGTCATGCCAACAAGAAATGCACGAAATGGTCAGCTATTTACATTTGACGGGAAAATAAATATTCGTAATGCAAAATATAAATCAGATTTCAACCAAATTGATAAAAACAAAGCTTTACCCATGTCTGAAACCTATACAAAAGCCTACCTTCACCATCTTTTTAAGACGGAAGAAATACTGGGTTATCGTATTGCCACCCAGCATAATCTCAGGTTTTATATTTACCTAATGAATACTATGCAAAAAGAAATTCAAAATGGAAATTTTAAGGCCTGGGCAAAAGATTTTTTAGCCCGCTATTCAAATAGTTAACCCTAAAATTTATAAATCTGAATATTTATCTGTATATTCTACCAGTTTAGCTAAAATGCCTTCTTCAGTCATGGAATGTCCCGCATCCTGAATGATGTGAAAATCTGCCTGGGGCAGATTTTTATGTAACTCCCAGGCAGAAGTTGCTGGACAAACTACATCATACCTCCCCTGAATAATAACCGCAGGCAGGTTTTGGATAGTAGCTGTATTTTCCAATATCCATTCATCAGATTTAAAAAATCCCCCATTTTTGAAATAATGGCATTCAATGCGGGCAAAGGCTTCAGCCACTTTTGGGTTATCAAATTGATGAAGCGAATTACTACTGGGCAGCAGCTTACTGGTGCTGGCTTCCCATATTGACCAAGCCTTAGCTGCTTCTAGGCGCACAGATTCATCATCTGAGGTAAGCCGTTTATAGTAGGCTGAAACAAGATCATAACTTTCATTTTCAGGAATTGGCTCTAGGTATTTTTCCCATGCATCAGGATAGATATAGGATGCCCCCTCCTGGTAAAACCACTGAATTTCCTTTTTACGAATCATAAATATTCCCCTCAGTATGAGCCCCTTACATCGACTGGGATGCAAAATTGCATAACTTAAGGAAAGAGTAGAACCCCAGCTCCCTCCAAAGACAACCCATATATCAATATCTAAATGTTCACGAATTTTTTCTATATCTGCAACTAGGTCCCAGGTAGTATTTTCTTCCAGCTCGGCATGAGGCAAACTTTTTCCACATCCCCGCTGATCAAAAATAATAATGCGCCATTTTTTAGGGTTAAAATACCGACGGTAAACAGGTTCTATCCCCCCTCCGGGGCCGCCATGTAAGAAAATAACAGGTTTGCCATTTTGATTCCCTGATTCTTCCACATGAATAGTATGAAGATCTGAAACTTTCAAGTTAAATTCATTATAAGGCTCAATTTTAGGATACAGTGATTTCATTAAGATATATATTGCTTTATTTTTTCATATAGATGATGTGTTGCCTCCACATCCCCCATAACATAGTCTTCCACCCCGGGAATGTTTCCCTCCATGTATGCTTTTGAAACCGTATCTCCTTTTATTTTACCTTCCTTGGGAGACGGAATTCCAAAAGAGCGGCAGGCAATATCCATGCTCACAGCATTATAAGAATTCCAGTTGCAGAGAAACATCATGATGTCAATATGGCTTTTATAGGAAAAGCGTCGAAGGTCCTTGAAATTCCAATTATTAATTTGAATGCCATAATGAGCAGCTCGAACTATTAGAAAAGGGATATCAAAACCCATTCCATTATAATGAATATAACGCACGATTTTTGCAGTTTTATTTATAATTTCAAAAAAGATCTGTAAAGTGGATTCTTCATTTGATTCGCAAATCACCTTATCTTTCTGCTGACCGTCATCAGATAAAAACCGCATCCCTATACAGAGCACCTGCCCAAAAAAGGGAGATGTTGATCGGATGAGAGATTCTGCATTTTTAGGGTCATCCCCTATTCGATCAACTCTGGCCTTTGTTCGTTTAGCAATGTCAATCTCTACCTCTTTATCAATACTTGCCCTTGGAACAGTTTCAATATCTAGAATTAAAAAAGACAACTCTTTATAACCACTTTGATGCTATTATAATATTTTCAGTTCCATCAAACGTTTTATTCTTTGACAAATACAATTTCAGATTCAAGAAGCCCCCAATCTGTGTAAGTCTTAACTTTCATTTGACCATCTGTTGAAAAATAGAACAGGTCTTTTTCATTTTTCCTTCCAGATGAGAAGGAAATAGGTTTTTCAAAATCATCTGGCAACTGAAGTTTGAGAGCTGCTCCGGTCCAGCGTGAAACCGCCCGGGATTGACAACTGTTTATTGTGAGTATTAATGCGATAAGGGTTAAGAAAAGAATAATATTTTTCATACCACTACTCCTATATATTATTGTTAGTATAGCAAAATCAATTACCAGTAGTATCAGCAGGGCTACTATTTTGACTATCAGTGCACTGAAAACAAGGGTTTTTATATACTGAAACGGAATGTGTGTGAAGCGTTGAAAAACCATATTCATCAGTTATGCGCATATGTATTTCCTGAGTACCTATATCCAATTTTTCAGGGGTCCATTGAAAATAATGACCATAAGGTTCAGATAGTGTATAATTATTAATTGTTGTTTCAATAGTAATTGCTTCTAATTTCTTACCAAACATATCTTCTGCAGTTAAAAAAGCCTTATATTCCAAACCCACGAAGGCCTCTGATGAAATATTTCCTGTAAATATGGGGGGGATGTATACGAATATTTGTAATATTTGATTAGCACCGGATTGACCCCTGCCATCTTTAACTGTTAAATTAAAGTGATGCTGCCCAATATCAGCTTGAAATGGAATCCAAGTTAACAAACCACTACTATCGTTAAGATTCATTCCCGGTCGCATATCATTTATAATATATAAAAGTGTATCTTCAGGATTTGAGTCAATAGCGCTGATATAATAACTCAAAGAATCCCCCATTTTTATTGATAAACTATCCATTGAGGTTATAACGGGAAATGAATTAACAAGAATTTGAAAATTTTGGATTATATTCTTTATACCATCGGTGACACTAACAGAAACAGGCGAAAGCACGTTTAGATTGTTATCAGGCCTCCAGCGTAAAACATTTAGAGAATCAAGTGCCATTCCAGGAGGGCCATTTAATAATTCAAATTTAATTATTGCATTAGCAGTAGAATCTTCAGGGCTTGTATCATTATCATCCTGTGCTTCCAATTGATATTTATATAATTCATTTTCTGATATAATAGTAACAGGCGTACTGAGAATAATAGGTGGAGAATTTACATAAATAGAACCATTCCACGATACAGAGTCAATACCATCACTTAATTGAATTTCATAAGGATGGTAATCCAGTTGATTACCTTTCCATATCAAAACACCCTCGGAGTTCACAATCATATCTTTTGGCCCTGAAAGCAATTTCCATGTAAGCGCGGCATTATTATTCATATCAAAATTTTCAAGGGGAAAAGAAAGCGAATCACCAATATTAATAATAAAAGGATCTGATGGACGAGATGATATTACAGGAGTAGCATTTACATAAATATTGTACTGCAACTCTGATGATGTAATTCCATCGGATACTTTTATTTTATAGATATTATCATCGACATCAGTTGTCATAGGAATCCAGTTAATCACCCCGCTTTCAGTTACCCACATATTTTCAGGTGCATTTATAAGCCCATAAGTGTAATCATCAGAAGGCGGTGATTGTTTTAGTTTTACAGGAATATTAATAGTCTGGTTTACTGTCGCATTCAAATCAGTCTGGTTCATGCTTAAAACAATTTCCGGATGAACGGTCACTGTAAGTGCTAATGTATCAGCACTGTAACCATCAGAAACAGTCAATGAAAATTGAAAATTATCATTATCAGTATTGGGTGTCCAAAAAAACTTTGACATGTGGTGGTTTATT
>Ga0187827_10008105_pt1 | contig 11481 bp, 9 predicted proteins | sample ETNtaG_39_FD_167969 | JGI IMG/M metagenome (GOLD analysis project Ga0187827, IMG submission 167969) | Marine microbial and viral communities from oxygen minimum zone, Eastern Pacific Ocean - ETNP2014_SV_150_PacBio MetaG (Illumina Assembly) | ecosystem: Environmental > Aquatic > Marine > Hypoxic... | reverse complement strand
TGCGGATCGTGTGGGCTGGAGGATTTGTCGGGTGTCGGGGTTCGTGGGCCGGGCCCCTGGGCCGTGGTGCACGGTGCCGGAGCCATGGTGAGTATGGCTGGCGGTATACAAAGTAAGTGCCTAGCGACGAAAAAAGCGGCAATGAATGCGGCAATTATTTTGAAGTTGGGCGTTTCTTAGGTTTATCCTGTAACGACAAAAGCCCGCTAAGTATATGACTTAACGGGCTTTTATATGGTTGCGGGGGGCCGCAACCGCCGTAACATGCTATTTCGAGCGACAAGTCTCGCTTTAGATTGACGGCAACACGCCATCCTAGAGATATAGCAATAACGGAAATGGTTTGAACCCTTCGATCAACGGCAGGTGCGATATCGGTTGGTCGACAGCGCAATGCCGCAAAACCTGGCCGTCAGCTGGAGACTGTTGTCGTTCAATAGCCTTACGGAATGCAGCGGATGACGCGCGGTAACTGTTAGATGGCCTACGCCACAACATGATCGGATTCCTTATCTAGATCTCGGCCTCGCCTACGATGCGGGAATCCTGATTTGCATTGAGAAAGACCGGTAGGTAGGGCTCTGTGCAAGGCGGGCCCGCGGCGATCCACATGGTATGCTCACACAAATCCATCACCAAGGATGCGACCGTTTCGATGGCCGACTCCTCTTGTTCTGGTGTCTGGTGCCGGCAGACAGAGACCGGATAGCCACAATGATCCTTGAAGGCTGTCATCAGATCTTCGACGCCGATATGGTCTCCGGCCTGATCGAGTGCCTTGCGCACTTGCACGTCGCGAAAAAGCGTATCCGGAAACCGGGTGATCCCGCGATCGGTCAATTTCGCTGTTGCCGTTGAAGATATGAAATGATTTGCGTGAATCAGCAATCCCGCGTCGGCAAACACCGAAAAAACCTCGAGTGGTGTCGCTTCCAAATCTATGACCGCACCGTCCGCGTGCGCGATTAGGTGGTTTGTGGCGAAGGCGCGCGGAGACCGGCGGACCGCCTCAACCGCTTCATCCAATGTCGACGAACTCAGGATGGCGCGGCGGATCACTGGGATGGGCAAACCTTCTCCACCTTTCGGGCCATCGCATTCCAGAAAATTGCCGCATAACCCAAGACCCGCATCGTTCATGCCGCTTCGGGCCAACATGCCCGCTTCAACAAACGTCAGAATGGATGGGGCACTGTCCCGCATGATGCGCAGTATTATGGCGCCGTTGCCAGCGTCCGGCCACCAGTCCCAGTTTTGCCCGATGATGGTGCGGTTTTTGGTCCGTACGGGCAGCAGCACTGCACCTGTGCATCCGTCACTCTGTTCCCCAAACAGCAACTCAGTACGTGCGTTAAGCGCGATCACATCGGACAAGGGGCAACCAAAGCCGTCCGCAAGGCCGGCCATTTCGTCGACAAGATCGGGGGAACTGTCACCGATCATGGTGTGGAACCGCGCCACGCGCACATCCATTTCGCCGCCGCTGCCCAATCCTCGCTGCCGTAGCCGCGGCAGATAATTCGCAAAACTACGCGCGATTTGAGTACACGCCGCTTCCCCATACTGACGCCCACGCTCCCGAGGCGAGCCGGTTATCGTGATGACGGCAAACCGTCTTCCCGAAGTCATAAGAGCACCTCCGACCTTGTCCGTCTTAGTACGGCACCGGACTGTACCACGGGGCATCCGTTTGGTTGGTGCACAACTGGACCTGCTATTCTCTCTTCGTCTACGCCTGCCATCGCCAACATCCAACAGTGCGCGACGCATCGAAAGGATAGCCTCGGCCGCTCGAGATTAAGCATTGTTTTTAATAACAGGAAATAGTTATTAATTATAGGAATGAAGCGCCGGTATCATTCAGTTGACAGAAGCGGACTGTTCGAGTCGCATTTCATTCAGATGATAGATGGGCCGATCATTGCGATGGATCGTTCATCGTAGGGAGATTGCCGAGTGAGCAACATTGCTGGCTTCATGAGCATCGGTCGCACGCCCCGGCCGGATATAGTAAATGATGTGCAAGCTTGCCTGGGCCGGAGGATAACCATTGTTGAACGTGGCGCTCTTGATCAGATCGCCGACGACACGCTTGCCGATCTCGCGCCTGGTCAGATTGACGATGCGCTGATCGCATCGCTGGGAGATGGGCAGGAAGCAGTGGTGTCCAAGGCCAAGGTCGCCGCTCTGTTGCAGGTGGAGATCGAACGTCTTGAAAAAGAGGTCGATGCCTTCGTGATCCTATGCACTGGACCGTTTCCCAGCTTTAGATCCAAGCACAAAGTCGCCCAGGTCGGCGCGTTGTTGTTCGATGCTGTACGGGCGAAGGGGATCCCGGATCGGCTAGGTGTGTTGATGCCGATCGCCGAGCAGGAGCGATTGAACCGGCGGCTTTGGACGGGGTATGGAAAAACGATCGAGACGGCGGTGGCATCGCCCTATCAAGGCATAGACGGCGTCATCGCGGCGGCGGAGCAAATGGCGGCGGCGGGCGTTGATCTCGTCGCCATGAGTTGCATGGGATACAGCGAGGCGATGCGCCAGGCAGTGATTGAGGCGACGTCAGTGCCGGCGGTTGGTCCCGGTCAGGTGCTCGCCGATTACTTGGCCGAAGGCCCCTAACATGGCAGATGCGATGGCTCGGCCCTCCCGCCAGGCGGCCTATCGTCTGGGCTGTGACGTCGGCGGCACCTTCACCGATTTCGTGCTGCTCGACATGGCCACGGGGCGGTATGATGTGCACAAAGTCTTGACTAGCCAAGACGACCCCTCGTTGGCCATCGCCGAAGGGGCGGCGGAAATCGACCGGCGTCGTCCTGGAGCGGCCGCGGCAACGGAATACGTCATCCACGGGACGACCCTAGTCATCAACGCCATTCTGAAGCGCCAGGGTGCAGCGACCGCGATCATCACCACCCGCGGGTTTTCCGATATCCTGGCATTCCGGCGCGAGCACAGATACGACATCTATGACTTGGATGCGGATTACCCGGTGCCGTTGATCGCCAAGGCGCATCGGCGCGAGGTGAAGGAACGCGTCAATGCCGACGGTGCCATCGTGACGCCCCTCGACGAGGCCGAGTTGGAGACATTGCTGGCCGAGCTGGTCGAGCAAGGCATCGAGAGCATCGCCGTCTGTTTCCTGCATGCCTACGCCAATCCGACCCATGAACAGCGGGTTGCCGCCATCGCGGCAGACAAATTCCCCAACCTTCTGGTGTCCCTGTCATCACGCGTGTTGCCGGAAATCCGAGAATACGAACGCACCAGTACGACGGCGATTAATGCCTATGTGCGGCCCCTGTTAGGGCCTTACATCGATCGCCTCGAAAGCCGGCTGGCCGAATGCGGTTATGCCAGGCAGGTTTACATGATGCTCTCGGGTGGTGGCGTAATTGCGCCGAAAACGGCGACGGAGTTTCCGGTCCGCATGGTCGAATCTGGGCCGGTCGGCGGGGCATTGGCAGCAGCACATCTGGGCAAACTTGCCGGCATCGAAGACCTGATCATCTTCGATATCGGCGGCACCACTGCGAAGACCACGGTGCTGCACGAGGGGCGGTTGGGCATCACCACGACCTACGAGGTTGACCGGGTGCACCGTTTCAAGCGCGGCAGCGGCATCCCGATTGCGGTACCTAGTGTCGATCTGATCGAGATTGGCACCGGCGGCGGCAGTATCGCGGCAATCAACGAACTTGGTTTGCTGCAGGTCGGCCCGCAAAGCGCGGAGTCCGAGCCTGGACCGGTGTGCTATCGCCTCGGTGGTGACCAACCCACGGTCACCGATGCCAATCTGTTGTTGGGCTATCTCGACTCGGAGTTTTTCCTGGGTGGCACCATGGCACTGGATGCCCCGGGTGCCGAGGCTTGTATCGCCGCGCAGATCGGCGAGGTTCTTGGGCTGAGCTCTGTCGAAGCGGCCTTTGCCATTCACGATGTGGCCAATGAGAATATGGCAGCCTCGATCCGGATGTTCATGGCCGAAAAGGGTCTGGGTCCATCGCAAACCGCATTGGCCGCGTTCGGTGGCGGAGGGCCGTTGCATGCGGATGAAATTGCCCGCAAATTGGGTGTGCGCCGCATGCTCATTCCGCGTGCGGCCGGGGTCTTTGCGGCGCTTGGCTTTCTCGTTGCGCCGGTCGCCTATCAGGTATCGCGCTCCTATGTCACCGAATTGGATACGGTTTCGATGAAAGAACTGGAATGCATCTTGGTTGAACTAGACCAACAGGCCGCCGATCAGGTGCGCGACGTGGTCGGCGATGCGCCACTGACTTATCAGCGCGAAATCGACGTATGCTATTCAGGCCAGGGGTCGACGGTGCGCATCGAGGCCAACGGCCTGGCCAGCATCGACGAGCTAAAGCGGCGGTTTGCCGAGGATTATGCGCGACTGTACGGCCAGTCCTACGACGATCTCCCGGTCCAGATGGTCACCATTCGGGTTACCGTTTCCTCGGCTCAGGAGTTGCCTGACATTGGCCTGCCGTTCGTCGAGGAAGGTGATCTTCCGGTGCCCCGATGGCGGCCGGCTTTCGCTCCCGGCAGCCGGCAGTTTTCGGACTATGCGGTGTACGAAATGGGGCAATTGGTCGGCGGCGCCGAAATCGAAGGCCCCGTAATCGTGGAAGACAGCTCATCAACGCTGATTGCACATCAAGGGTCGCGGGTGTTCGTCGATCCGCGTGGCTGGCTGGAGGTCGAAATCGAGGATGCTGCCAGATGAACCAGGTGAAATCCGACCACGATCTTGGCTCGATCGATTTTCAGATTCTGTGGACCCGCATCATCAGTATCGCGGACGAGATGGCGATCACTTTGGTGCGCACCGCGTTTTCCCATGTGGTACGGGAGAACCAGGATTATGGCTGCGGAATCTACGATGCCGATGGGCGGATGATGGCGCAGTCCACGCAATGTACACCCGGTCACATCGGCGCCATGCCGATCGTAGTGCAGGATATGCTGGAGAAATATCCCGCCGACAGCCTTGTCCCCGGCGATGTCTTGATCACCAACGACCCCTGGCTTGGCGCGGGTCACACCCCCGACATCTTCATCACCACGCCGGTGTTCAGCGACGGCAAGCTGCTTGGTTTCGCCTGCAACTGTGCCCACCATATAGATATTGGTGGCCGGATGGGCGCGCCAGACGCGCGTCAAGTCTATGAAGAAGGCATTATCATCCCAATCAGCAAGCTGTATCAGGCCGGCCAGGCGAACGACGGATTGTTCGAACTGATTCACCGCAACGTGCGCATGCCGGAAAAGGTGATCGGCGACCTTCGCGCCCAATTGGCCGCCAACGACGTGGCCGCACAGCGGCTGGTGGCGTTGGTTCAGGAACGGCGATTGCAGGACTTCACCGACCTGGCAAGCATGATCAACGCGTTTACGGAAGATGCGATGCGCAAGGCGATCGGCCAGATACCGGACGGCAAATACGGGGCGACGGTGGCGATCCCGGATGTCGGCGAGGACGGCGATGAACTTTCGATCAAAGTCGAACTCACCGTATCGGGTGGTGATATAGAAGTGGATTTCTCCGGCACTTCGCCACAGGTTAATCTGCCGCTCAACTGCGTTTACAACATAACCTACGCCTACACGATCTTCCCGTTGAAATGCGCTCTGCATCCGCACATTCCGAATAACGAAGGCTGCGCCCGACCGATCCAACTGAAGGTACCAGTGGGCAGCATCCTCAATGCCGAATTCCCGGCGGCCTGCATGTGGCGCACCTCGAGCGTTTATTCTTGCACCGAGGCGATTTTCGAGGCGCTGGCGCAGGCGATCCCGGAAAAGATCATGGCGCCCAGCGGTTCGTATCCGCTGTGGCTAAGTATTTTCCGCGGCGAGCATGACGATGGGCGTTCTTTCGTCGCCCATTTCAATGCCCAGGGTGGGCAGGGTGCGCGGTACGCGAAGGACGGCGTGTCCACAACCGTGTTTCCGCCAAACGTGATGAACACGCCGGTGGAGATGTTCGAAGCGGAGACGCCGATGCTCTGCGAACAAAAGGCGCTGATTCCCGATTCGGGTGGCGCCGGCCGGCATCGCGGCGGCAGCGCGCAGCGGGTCGTGTTGCGCAATACCGGCCAGGCACCGATTGTCGGCTCGGTTGTTGGCGGCCGGTTTGAACAAGGGGCAAAAGGGCTGGCTGGCGGCCGTGCGGGCAGCAAGGGTGCCATTCACGTCAACGGCACGCGGCTGCCGCGCAGCGAACAGGTGGTGCTGCACAGCGATGATCGGCTGGAGTTGACTTATCCAGGCGGCGGCGGCTTCGGCGAGCCGGCCGAACGGAACGTCGAGGCCATTCTTGGCGATTTGGATGCGGGCGTGATCACCGCTGAAAAGGCATCTCAAGACTACCCGAGCGCGCAGGAGGCTTTGAGCCGACGAGGTCGCTTGTCGCCGGGGCCTGGAGACGACCATGAGCCTACCTGAGCTTGATGTCGCCGACCTGCGCCGGGCGTTTCATCGCCGCGCCGAACCCGGCTGGTGCGAGGTCGCCACTGCAGCAACGGTGGTGGAGGTTTTAGAAACGTTGGGATGGCAGACCCGTTTCGGCGCCGATGTCGTCAGGGACGAGGCGCGCCTCGGTTTGCCCGACCCCAAGGTGATGACGGCGTTCTACGACCGGGCCATTAGGTACGGCGTCGCGCGCGTTGTCGCCGACCGCTTGCGTGACGGTTTTACCGGCGTGGTCGGCAGCCTGAAAGGCGCCCGTCCAGGGCCGACGATCGCGGTTCGGGTCGACATGGACGCCAATCTGGGCATCGAAGCCGAGGGCGAGGCGCATCTGCCGGCACGCTTGGGCTTCCGCTCCCAGCACGAGGGCGTGCAGCACAATTGCGGTCACGACGGTCACACCGCGATCGGCCTGGGCCTCGCCGCGGCCCTGTCTCAGCGAGGAGCCGATCTTGGCGGCGAGGTGCGGTTGATCTTTCAGCCCGCGGAGGAGGGCCTGCGCGGTGCGTCATCGATGGTTGCGGCCGGCGTGCTGGACGGCGTCGATCTATTCTTCGGGTTTCATATCGGTGTGCAAGCGCTTGTCCCGGGCGAGCTGATTGCCGGCTATCAGAACATCCTGGCCAGCGCCAAGTTCGACGCCAGCTTCACTGGCCAAAGCGCACATGCGGCGATTTCGCCCCATGTGGGCCGCAACGCTATCCTTGCCGCAGCGATCGCCACGCAAGGATTGCTCTCGCTGCCCCGCCATGGCGACGGCGAGACCCGCATCAATGTCGGCCACATCGAGGGTGGCGAGTCACGTAACGCAATTCCAGCAAGCGCCCGGATCGAAGCTGAAATTCGCGCTGATACGAGCGAGATCCTGGAAGCGATGCAACAGCAGGCGGAACGGGTGGTGCATGGCGCCGCGCTTGGCCAAGAGGTAGAGGTGGCGATTGACTATCTCGGCCGTTCTTGCGCGGGCAACAGCGATGCAGGCCTGAGCCAATTCGTCGCCGATACGGCGCAACAACTCGACCAAGTTACTTTGATCCGCCCCTCAGAGGATTTCAAAGGTAGCGACGACGCCGCCGAGATGATGTCGGCCGTACAGCGACAGGGCGGCAAAGCCGTCTATATGGGCTTCGGCAGCGCCATGACCGCAGTGCACCACAATCCCAATTTCGATTTCGACGAGAAAGTCCTGCCTTTTGGGGCCGAGGTCCTTGAACATCTGATATTCGGTGCGGGTGAATCTGGTGCGTGATGCTGGATGCAACGATGCTGTAGCCTCAGGCGCTCGCTACATACTTTCGATATGCTATGACCGATGCTGCCGAGTGAAATCATCCTTTGTGCGACCTAACGACGGGGCCAGTCAGCAGCGGACGCCCATTTAGCAATCCAACGTAGTGTCCAGCTCCCACTGGGTTAGACGGTGGGAATACTGATCCCAGTCGTTGGTTTTCAGTTTGATATAGGCATCACAGAATTCCTCGCCCAGGCTCGCCCGCATCACCTTGTCCTTAGCAAACAGCCGGATCGCGTCGATCAGATAAAGCGGCAGCTCCCTGACACCCCGGACCTTGTGGCCCTCCGCATACATGTCGATATCCAGGCGTTTGCCTGGATCGGTCTTCTTTTCGATGCCGTCCAGACCCGCGGCGAGATAACCCGCCATCAGCAAGTAGGGATTCGCAGCGCCGTCGGCCAGGCGGAATTCGAAGCGGCCTTCGTCGGGAATGCGCACCATATGAGTGCGGTTGTTGCCGCCGTAGCTGACGACGTTGGGTGCCCAGGTGGCACCGGATGCGGTCACCGGCGCATTGATGCGCTTGTAGGAGTTGACGGTCGGGTTGGTGATCGCCGTCAAACCTTGGGCATGCGCCAACACCCCACCAAGGAAATGATAGCCCAGTTCGGAAATGCCCAGTTCGCCGTTCGGATCGTGGGTCAGGCGGGTTGCCTCGTCCAGGCGCCACAACGAGGCGTGGACGTGGCAGCCGTTGCCGGTGAGATGGGTGAACGGCTTCGGCATGAAGGTGTGTCCGTCATCAAAACATTTGGGACATATGATCCTGTTTCCAATGGGAGGATCTGGCTCATCTAGGTTTGATGTTATGCCGCTTGTCGTTGATGGTTCAAGCGGCGCTTTTGGATGGTCTGTTTCTTGATCTTTTCTCTCCTTTCGATGATTGCGGTGTGGCGCCCGAAGTAGGCGTCGGCGGGTGTGACGTTGCCAATGCTCTCATGGTAACGCTGGTTGTTGTAATGATCGACGAAGGCGCCGATCTGGTTTTCGAGATCGCCCGGCAGATAGTAGTTCTCCAGCAGGATGCGGTTCTTCAGGGTTTGGTGCCAACGTTCGATCTTGCCTTGGGTCTGCGGGTGATAAGGTGCAGACCAGATTCGTTTGGCCGCGCTTAAGGACAGATCCTCGGTTACGTGTTTCGCTTTGGTCAGTCCAAAATTCTTCCTTTTTGCCGTTTTTGGCTTGTTTTCGTCTTTAGAGTAGGTTTGGATTTTTGGGCGCGAGCGGATATGGCGCCAGCTGGGGTGATGAGATTGCCGTTAAGATCGGGATAACGGCGCTTAACCGTTCCGACTGCAGGATTGGGGAGCCTTTTCTCTTCCTGACCTAATACAAAGGCCAATTTCCGACGGTCCTCTAGTAATGGCTTAAATGCGTTAGGGGCAGCGCGTATCAAGCGAACCATGCGCCCATTGTCGCCTTTTCGGTCGACGTTTTTCAAAAGAAATTGATAGGCGCCGTCGGCGTCACCATTCAATGCTATGGCCCCTGCATCGATTAGGGTAGCAGCCTTGGACTTGGGATAGGACTCTTTTATCCTTGCCGCAGCCTGCCGAGCCAAGGCCGGATGTCCCGCTTTTAAGGCCAAGGTACCGTAAAAGATGTATGCGTTGGCTCGTGTACTTCTATCCGAGCTTAATTCAAGTAGAATCAGGGATAATTTAGCAAGGTCAGGAGGTTCCAGCCCCCGCTCACCAGAATCTATCCATTTTAAAAGGTAAAATAAATCTAATCTCCAATCCTTTCGCTTCCATAGGCTGATGTCCGTTGTCATCGATTTAGCAAGCAACTCGAGCCCTTCTTTCTTAAAGTCCGCCTTGATCAATTCCATGCCCTCTTTTTTCTGGCCAATAGCGAGAATATTGTTCTTGCTCGGCCAGGGCACCCGAACCACGCTCGTTGGATTGACTACCATCAGCTGCTGATCAGGCATTTGGGCAATGCCAATCGGGCTCTTAATTTTATGGTCGGTGATGTGCGAAAGGGTCTTTCCCGTCAGCGAGAAGAACTTTATGAAGGCTATCTTCTCTTTCTTGTTCCATACCATGTCCGCCATCATCGAGCGGTTTTTATTAAACACTATATTCATATCTTCGCGAGGATTTACGCAGCATGCGATCGGTTCGGTCCTCATAGAGCCGTCAATAGTTTCGATCCCGTATCCTCTGCCCCGGCGGTAAACAAGGAACAAATTATCGTTCCCGAATCCCAATTTCCGCGGCATTGCCAACATATCGAGTGCCTTATCATATTCTTTCCGGTTTGCCACGCCTCTTAGCTTTTTCACGCCGAAGTCTTGAGCGACTTTAAGCGTCCTGGCATCCAGCACCCAGACATTCCGGCTCCAGACCTCGCGCTCCCATCTGCTGCCCAGCCGCATGAGCGTCACCATGCCAGGCACCACAAGATATCGACCCGATGGGGAGAAGCGCATTCTTCCATCATAATTCAGTGTAACTAGGCCCTGCTTCCCTTTTTCTTTCCATCGTTTCAAGAATAGTGTCGAGCTGGCGAGTCGATTGCCGGTTTTTACGTCATAAATGTCAACGACATCGTCATCGCGAACCAGATCGGAAACCGAGTATTCCTGGCCGATATCACGCTTATGGCACACAGCGAGCCGAGTGCTATCAGGACTGAACGCCAAGCCACAGGCTAGACTGGCGTTCCTGTTCTTTTCGGGCGCGAACATCCGATCCATCATGCGCCTGTTGGATATCGGAATGTTGATGGTGAGGTGCTGGTTGCCTTGCCAGTCGCGGATGGCCACTTGAAGACCGCTTTTTTGACCATATTCCATAACCGCAGCGTAAAGGGAGCCGTCGGCGGAAATCGCGAAGCCATCGTCAAATCCAAGGCCCGACAGACCGCCACGGAACGATACCTCACCCATCTTTTCGGGGTCGTCCTCCGTTGCATCCCACAAGGAAATTACCGCAGTGGAGCTGGGATATCCCATAGTGACGAACCGTTGCCCATCTGCACTGAATGACGCGTAAGTTGTCCTCCCATATTTCGCATGGTCAGAAAATTTTTCACCCGGCACCAGCCGCTGGGCCTCGATTTTCGCCATCACGCGACGGCCTTCAAAAAAAGAAGCCTTCGTCAGCCATGTTCCCTGAATGAGCCACCCGCTAGCGGATTTAAATAGCGTCTCAGTCAGGCTCCTGTAACCCTTCTTCTCCAACTCCGATTCCCGCGCATCGACCTCTTTTCTCGTCAGCCCGTGATGGGTCCAAAATCCGAAACCTTCGACGCTGAGATAGGGCACAAAGAGACCCCGAAATATGTTTTTACCATTGTGGGATCGTCCTTCCACAAGGATGGGAAAGCGTTCATTGCTTTTTTGATTTTCCACGTAATCCTGGTAGTCCTCACCGCTCATCCAGTTGCTGAAGGTATAGCTTTCCTTTTTGCCGTTCGGCGCCGTAGCGGCGGAACTTATAGCTTTGAAAATGTCGGAGATGATGGGAATATGACCGTCAGCCCTTGTCTCATCACTGGACTGTGCATGAGTAGGCAATACCGCGATGGCGATGACCAAGCAGGTGGCGGCGATTAAACCAGGCAGGCAGAGATTGACCTTTTTGTGCTTCACTTGTCTTTCCAATATCATCGTTGCGATGTCCAACCCCATCACCTTGGCCGTTGCGAGGGTATACTAAGATGCTGAGTCGCGCTCGTCCGCGCTTTTTATGGCCAATTTGGATTGT
>Ga0187827_10008103_pt1 | contig 11483 bp, 8 predicted proteins | sample ETNtaG_39_FD_167969 | JGI IMG/M metagenome (GOLD analysis project Ga0187827, IMG submission 167969) | Marine microbial and viral communities from oxygen minimum zone, Eastern Pacific Ocean - ETNP2014_SV_150_PacBio MetaG (Illumina Assembly) | ecosystem: Environmental > Aquatic > Marine > Hypoxic... | reverse complement strand
ATTCAGATTTTTTAAACAAATTTTCAGCAACTGCAAAAGATTCTTTTTCCAAATTACGCTGCCGGATAATACTTTTGCTGGTGGTTTCAGCCCATGCAGGACAAACCAGGGAAGTCGAGATCAGAAAAAAGATAAAAAAGGCAGGAAATATCTTAATAATTTTCAAAATCAAGAACCCAATTCTTGTCTAATATTTTTAATTTTATACTTTTCAAGGCGATATCTAAAAGACCTGAAACTTAAATTCAACAGGGACGCCGCTTTATTTAAAACTCCATTGGTTCTGTTTAATGCAGTAGTTATCAGTTCTTTCTCAATTTTTTCAATATATTCTTCCAGGTCAATTCCCTCCTCAGAAAGCTTCGGTATTTGCGATTCCGATGTTTTAAAAAGTGCTGTAACAGACTCGGGTAAACTTTTTGCTTGAATCACATTTGAGGATTCCAAAACTACCGCTCGCTCTATAGCATTCTCCAACTCTCTAACGTTTCCCGGCCAGTTAAACCGTTCCAAAGACTCCATTGCCTCGGGAGTAAAGCCTTTAATCTTTCGATTATTGCTTTCAGTAAACCTTTTTAAAAAACCTTCTGCTAATATTGGGATATCTTCCTTGCGTTCACGCAATGGGGGTAATCCTACAGGTATCACGTTAAGACGATAATAAAGATCTTCCCTGAATATTTTTTTTTTGACTAACTCTAATAGATTCTGGTTTGTGGCAGAAATAAAGCGGACATCTATTTTAATGTTTTTGTTTTCACCCACTCTTTTAAATTCTTTATCCTGTAAGACTCTCAGGAGTTTTACCTGGATCGATAGAGGAGCCTCTCCTATTTCATCCAGAAAAAAAGTTCCTCCCTCAGCTTCCTCTAATAGTCCTTTTTTATCTGAAATCGCTCCTGTAAAAGCCCCCTTTTTATGTCCAAAAAGTTCGCTTAAAAGAAGATTTTCTTCAATAGCTCCGCAGGAGATGCAAACAAAAGAATTATTTTTTCGGCTACTTCTCAAATGGATTGCTCTTGCTACTAATTCTTTCCCTGTTCCGCTCTCTCCAGATATAGAAATGGTACTATTCCCATCCGCTACTTGATCTATTAACTTAAAAATTTTCTCAATTTTTTCACTTTTACCAAGTATCTGTGAATATCGATATTTTTCTTCCAGTTCCGTTTTTAAATACGCATTTTCATCCAATAATTTCTTTTTCTCCAAAGCTCTCTTGACAATGATCTTCATTTCATCCACATTAAACGGCTTTGAAATATAATCATAGACACCCTGGTTTAAAGCTTCCATGGCTGTTTCATTTGAGGCAAAAGCTGTAATCATTATTACAGGAGTATTCAAATTAAGAGATTTGACTTTTTTTAAAACATCAACTCCATTGATATCAGGCATCTTAATATCCGTAATCACAAGATCAAATTCCTTTTTTTCCAAAAGCTCAAAAGCATCCCTGCCGGATGATGCGCACTTGACTTTATAGCCCTCCTGCTTTAAAAAAATACTCAGAAAATCTCTCATGCTTTTTTCATCATCTACTACCAGGATCGGTTTCAACACTGTGTCTCCTTGCTAAAAAACTCAAGTTAAAGAGAATTTAAAAACGTATCACAGGCCATCCGATATTGCAATTGCCCGTTAACGGGCAGAAATATTATTTAGCCTGAACAAAAAAAACCTACCATAACAATAATTTTGTAATTGTCATAATAATTGGAAAGACAGCCTTGCCTATAAATCCGCTCATTAGTAAAACCACTATAATAATAAACCCGTAAGGTTCAATTTTAGAAAACTTAATAGCCTGTTCATGACTTAAAACGCCTGCCAACACTCTTCCTCCATCCAAAGGTGGAATAGGGATGATGTTAAAAATCGCCAGGGCAACATTAATTCTCACACTAATATTTATCATAGCAAAAACGGGTAAAATGACATACTGCAAATCATTGAGATGATGATTCAAAATCAATTCTACCGCGGGTTCCTGTAAACGGAGAAGGATAGCGCTGGCAACAGCAATAACAATATTTGCTAATGGCCCGGCTGCTGCCACAATTGCCATATCTTTTTTAGGGTACCGGAAGTTTCTCGGATCAACGGGAACAGGCTTTGCCCATCCAACCATCTGAGTTACAACAAACACTAAAGTGCCCATGAGATCGAGATGTTTTAATGGATTCATGGTTAGTCTGCCCGCGTCTCTGGCTGTCCCGTCTCCCAGCTTTTCAGCAACCCACCCATGTGCCAACTCATGAAGAGTGAGAGCAAGGAGCAGTGGCAACGCCAAAAGTGAAAACATTTGTATTGATTGATTAATCTCCATAAAATTCAGACTTCTCTATAAAATTTTTGAATGTGGATAGTGAACCATCCCTCACAACTTTTCCTTAACCATGCTGGTAAAGGGCTTGCTACGGGAAGCCTCAATTTAATAGTTTTTTGACTTAATGTTTTAATTCTTTTACTCTCTCTACGTCTTTCACTCCTTTGATTTTCCGGACATCTTTCATAATCCTGCTAAGTTGTTTTAAACCATTAATTTCAACGGATAGATTTATGACAGCTCCATCACCTTCAACTTTTATCGTTTGTACGGCAGAGATATTGATCTCCATTGACCCTATAACATTGGATACTTGAGCCAGAAGACCTGGCTTATCCTGAGTAGCAATAGATAATTGTACCGGGCGTTTAGTATTTGCTTCTGAATCCCACTCGACCTTAATCCTGCGTTCTGAATCATATTCTATATCGCTAATGCTCGGACAATCTTTTTGATGAACAGAAACTCCCCGGCCTCTTGTAATGAAACCGATAATTCCATCACCCGGTATTGGATTGCAGCACTTTCCAAATCGAAACATGATGTCGTCTAATCCCTTTACAAGCACTCCTTTAGCCGGTTTATTAATAACTCTTTTAACTAACCGGTGAAAAGTAGATTCTTTTTTCCTTTCGACCTCATTAAAAATTTCTTTCGGGATTATTTGAAGCATCAAATTTTTTAAAGATACTTTTCCATAACAGATCCCCTCCAGAAGCCTGTCCACGCCAGGAAATCCAAAATGTTTTGCCGCCTCTTCAAGATGTTTCGGTTTCATAACTTTCGCCGGAGAAATATTGTATTTTATGACTTCCTTTTCACAAATTTCTCGCCCAAGAGTCGTACTCCTTTCTCGCTGCTGGACTTTCATCCACGCTTTAATTTTTGATTTCCCTCGCGCGCTAACAACTATCTTCAACCAATCCCTGCTAGGTTCATGATTAGGAGATGTCATAATGTCTACAATATCTCCATTCATTAACTGATAGTGTATAGGAACCATTTTGCCATTTACTTTTGCGCCACAACATCTATGTCCGACATCAGTATGTATTTGATATGCAAAATCAATAGGAGTGGCGCCCCGGGGGAAACTTCTGACTTCTCCTTTTGGAGTAAAAACATAGACCTCATCTGAAAAAAGATCTATTTTTACCATTTCCAGAAATTCTTTCGGATTTTTTACTTCCTTATGAGAATCCAGCAAATAGCGGAGCCATAGGTATTGTTTTTCATGCTCATCGTCCTTACTTTTGTTGCTGGCAATGTCTTTATATCTCCAATGAGCAGCAATGCCTTCTTCAGCAATACGATGCATCTCTTCGCTTCGTATTTGAAATTCAACCCGTTCCCCATGTGGTCCGATAACCGTGGTATGAAGAGATTGATACATATTGGCTTTGGGCAAGGCTACATAATCTTTTATTTTCCCTGGAATAGGTTTCCAGAAGGAGTGGACAGTCCCCAAAAGGGAATAGCAGTTTTGTAAAGTATCTGTAATAAGTCTTATCCCCCTGAGGTCATGGATTTCTTCAAAACTAACGGCCTGCCGTCGCATTTTGTTAAAAACACTGTAATAATGTTTTGAACGACCCATAACTTTTACAGGGATGCCCGAACTCGATAATTTCTCTTCTACAATTTGAGTTGTTGAATCAATAATTTTTTGCCGCTCTTCAGCCCCTTTAGCAACGCTCTCTTCAATAAATTTATACTCTTTTGGATAAAGATATCGAAAAGAGTAATCCTCCAAATTCTGTTTGAGCCACCCTATCCCGAGACGGTTGGCAAGAGGGGCGTAGATATCCAGTGTTTCACGCGCAATCACTTTTTGCTTGTCCTCCGGCATGAAGCCCAAAGTCCTCACGTTATGAGTACGATCAGCCAATTTAATTAATATCACTCTAAGATCTTTAGACATGGCCAGAATCATTTTTCTATAATTTTCTGCCTGCTGTTCTTCATGAGACGCAAAATGGATTTTGCTGATTTTAGTTACACTGTCAACTAACAGCATTATCTCTTCACCAAAACTTTTTTTAATTTCTTCAGGGGTTGCAAAAGTATCTTCTACCGTATCATGCAGCAGTCCAACCGCTACACTAATTGCGTCCATGTGCAACTGGGTAAGAATATAGGCAACTTCTAAGGGATGGGACATGTAAGGCTCACCTGAAAGGCGTGTTTGTCCCCTATGAACCTTGGCTGAAAAGACATAAGCCTTGGAAATAATATCTATATTCGCCTCTGGATCATATTGACGAATGGCCTCTGTTATGTCTTCAATTCGTCTCATGGTAACTATCCTTTGTATTAGTACGTTTGAGTTCAGTTTACCCCGATAGTGTACGAAATACTATATGAAAATGCCTGACTGAGGTACTCCAAACGGTTTACAGAAGGGTCAAAGCTACTAAAGCTATGCTAAATTGGCAATCCTCATATACTCCTGTGATATAATACCTTAATCTTGCATAATAAATATTTTTAAAGAGTTTATTTATAGAGCATTACTGTATTTCAGCAATACCAACCAATAAAAAGGTTAGCCCTGCATAAGGCGCTGTAAAAAAAAGAACCAAACAGCGCCTAAACCCGTTTAATTAAAGTTTTTATTATAATAATTTTAAAAAATTTACCACCAAAAGGCGCAAAAATTTCACCAAATCTGCTGCGTTGTCAAGCACTTGAAGTAAAAAACTACGACTGCGTACTTGCCGCCTTGCAGCATCGGCAAACTTTTGCGTGCAAGATTGAGGTAATCGCTTCATGGAGGCTATCAACGTAATTAAAGAAATAGGAGTCATTGCCAGCATTGCGCTTCCCTTATTTAACATCCCGCTGATTTTGAAAATAAGAAGAAGAGGCTCTTCAAAGGATTTTTCTCTAACGTGGACATTGGGGGTATGGTTCTGTCTTATTCTTATGATTCCAGCGGTACTCATTTCTCACGATATTGTATTTAAAGTGTTCGGTATAATAAACTTTACACTGTTTACCGCTGTTGTGGTTTATGTACTCAAGTACCGATAACAGGTATGTATTTGTTTCATATGCGTACGTGCTGACTTACTTCTTCTTCTTTTTTTTTCTCTTTACGAAGCCTTTACGTGTTAACTCCTTTTCTATCTTCCGTAATAAGAAATTAATGATGCTTTTGCTAAAGAATGCTGATTTAAAAAATAACCCACCATAGCTGGTGGAGAATTAGAATTTAAATCCAATTTTGCTACATCTAAAGCATATACTGTGAAAATATAAGCATGAGGCTTATCTCTTTTTGGAGGGCATGCTCCCCCAAAACCGGCCTTTCCAAAATCCGTTATGCTCTGGATGCTCCCTTTCGGAGCTAATTTTTTATCGATATTCCCGGCATTTCCTTTTAATGCATGAACTTTCTCAGAAAGATTAAAAACCACCCAATGCCACCAGCCACTTCCTGTTGGGGCATCCGGATCGTACACTGTAACTGCAAAACTTTTTGTGCTGTTTGGAGCATTTTCCCATGACAATGCCGGTGAAATATTTTCTCCGGTGCAACCAAATCCGGAAAATACCTGCTTGTTCGTTAGTTGTCCCACAAGGTCATCGCTTTTAAGTGTAAATCCCTGAGCCATTACATATGTATTCATTAAAAACAGAGCAACAAACATTACAACAATTTTTTTCATTTAACTCTCCTTTCCTTTATTTTTTAAATATTATACCTGACCTGAATTTTACAATGAATCAAAAATAGCTGTCAAACCAAAACTGAGAGCGACAGCTATCAGCAGTTACTATTACAGACTCACCTCTTTTTTTGTTTTTGATCATGCTATTTAGCATGTTACGATAGTGATTGTTTAAAATTAATTTAAACTTTCAATTCTTTATCGTGAGATTTTAATGAAAAAAAGGTTGCTCTTTTTATTCATTTTTTTGTTACTCAGCCATCCTTTGCATGCTGATACTTCACCAGAAGAATCTATTGCCCAAGTCGTCATGGTGATGGGTGATGATGATTATGCCGCTGCGGAGAAACTGGTTGACCGGTTCTTAAAAGAACGCCCGGAAGATATCTGGCAATTCAGGGCCCTTTATTTAAAAGGTCAGATCAGCAGCAAGCTCTCCAAACTGAATAATGCTGTTGATATATATATGAAGCTTCTTTCCAAATACCCGCAGTTAAAAGACTATACCATGTTAAAACTGGCTGTAGTTCGCTTGGAACTGGGAGAGGATACCAAATCTTTTGAACTGTTAAATAGCATTTTAAAAGAGTTTCCCCGGAGCCGCCTACATCCTTACGCAAAGTTCTTTCTTGGAAAACTTCATTTTAACAGGGCTGACTTAGAAACAGCGTATAAGTTTTTTTCAAGTATTATTGAAAAATATCCTAAAAACGACCTGGTTCCGGAGTCAATGCTTTTTACAGGAGTTATTTTGAGAAAACAGGGGAAGATAATTGACGCCTATGAAACTTTTGCCAAACTTTTTCACTCTTTCCCTTTAAATGAATTTTCAATAGAAGCAGAAGAAAAAATTAGAGAAATGAAACAGGCCAAAATCAAACTTCCAAAATTCCCTCCTAAATTCATTTCCAGGAGGATTGAATTGTTAATGAAAGAGGGGGAATATTCCATTGTTTCCCGTGAATGCAAAAAATATCTCAAAATCTACACGAAAGGGAATTTATTTCGAGACTTAACTTTTAAACTCGCGAAAGCATACACTTCTATGAGAAAGAGAAAAGAAGCGCTTCAAATTTACAAATCATATATTGCAAAAAATCCTTCCGGACCGCGTGTCCCTGAAGCGCAATATAAGATTGCCAATCTATACTGGAATATAGGAAAACACAGGGATGCCATAGCATATTCCAATAAAATCATTAATAACTTTCCTCTTAGCTCCTATGTTGAAAAAGCTTTTTATGTTAAAGGAAGAATCTTTAATCAAAATAAAAAATACCGGGAGGCGATTTCCCAATTCAAGAAAATGACTGCAAAATTTCCACAAGGATCTTTTGCAATCAGCGCGCACTGGCATATCGGTTTGATAAATTATATATCCGGGAACTACCAAACTGCGGCTAAAAAATTTAAGACATCCGCTTCCTTGTTTCATGATTCTCCACTTCGAGGCCAACTTCTCTATTGGGCGGGAAAATCGAATGAAAAATCGGGAGAAACCGGTGCTGCCCTCAGTTTTTACAAGATGGCGGCAGAAGAGTATCCTTACAACTATTACGGTTACAGGGGAAAAGTTAAGCTCAGTAAAAAATCGGAAAGTAAATTAAAAATGGTTGATCCTTTTTTACAGAGAAAATTAAATTCTTATATGGACTATAAAGAGTTAAAGACAAAAATGAGAGATGAAGACCGTTTTCATTTTATTAGATTCAAAGAACTCATTGCTCTTGGCCATTATGAAGATGCTGCCGGGGAGGTTCGGTTGATAGCAAGAAAAGTTTCCGTCAACACCCCAGAAAAAATTTTGTGGGCTGGAAATCTTTATATTCAAGCAAGAGGATACGTTAAGGCGCTTAGAATCATTGAAGGTTTATTAAAGGAGCTTTCTTTAAAGAAGCAGTTGGAACTGTCATTGGAATATTGGAAGCTGTATTTTCCAATTGTTTACCGTGAGCTTATTAATGAAAACGCTAAAGGCTATAAGCTTGATCCTTTTTTAATCGCGGGCTTAATGCGACAGGAGAGTTCTTTTAACCCTGATTCTCTTTCGAGGAGCGGCGCCATAGGACTGATGCAATTAATGCCGGAAACGGGTAAACATGAATTTAAAAAGAGATATAAAAGCGCGTTTCACGAAGAAATTCTCTACATTCCGAGAGTAAATATTTCTCTTGGTTCCCAGCATCTGGCTCACTTGCTGAAAAAGGCTCAGGGTGATCCGGTTATAGCTCTTGCAGGTTACAACGCAGGATTAAGCCGTGCCTTGAAATGGAAGAAAACAATAACAACTCCAGATCCTGATCTTTTTATTGAGATGATTCCTTTTCGTGAAACAAAAGCGTATGTTAAAAAAGTTATGCGCAATTATTTCAATTATATAATGTTTTATGGTGATGGGGAGGAAAGAGACAAAGTCTTGGCTTTAAATATAAAAGATTTGTAAAGTTCATTTACCGCAGAGTGGCAGGGTCACAACCACAATCAGGGTTGAGGGATCAGTCGTCAGGGAGCAGAAACTCAGAAAACCTGGTAGCCGTCACCTGATCCCTTTTAAACCTCCTCTACGCTCTTTGCAACCTCTGTAGTAATTTTAAAAAAACTCATCTGAGAGAATCAATCTATTGGCTGACATAATTATTAAAAACGGAGAAATAATTGACGGTACCGGTAAACCCGGGTACAAGTCTGATATTGCTGTAGAAAAAGATAAAATAGCGTCTATCGGAAAGATAGAAACAAAAGATGCTGATAGTGTGCTCAATGCATCCGGCCTGGTGGTTGCTCCGGGATTTGTAGATATTCATTCTCATTCGGATTATTATCTTTTGATTGATCCGCGGGCAGAATCCAAGATTATGCAGGGAGTTACCACTGAAGTGGGGGGAAACTGCGGTTACGCGGCAGCGCCGATTTTTGGAGATCTGCTCAAAGAAAGACGAAAAAATTATCTTAAACAATTTGATATTCATCTCAACTGGACTAACCTGAGCGGCTATTATGAGAAACTCGAAGAAAAAGGAACCGCAGTAAACTTCGCGCCTTTGCTCGGACTTAATACCATACGCGCATCGGTTATGGGATATGAAGATAGAACTCCGGAGCCAAATGAAATAAAAAAAATGGAACTGATCGTTCTGGATGGATTAAAACAGGGTGCTTTCGGGATGTCTGTTGGACTTATATATCCTCCTTCTTGTTACTCAAAAACAGAAGAGTTGCTCAATCTTTTTAAGGTTGTGGAAGAATGCGATAGTCTTTTCACCTGCCACATGAGAAGCGAAGGAGAAAAATTACTGGAAGCAATAGAAGAAACAATAAAGATTGGTCGGGAAACCGGTGTGAGAACACAAATATCCCATTTAAAAACTGCCGGAAAAAAAAATTGGAATAAAATTCAACCGGCACTGGCATTAATAGAAACCGCTTTAGAAAATGGTTCAGACACCGCCTGCGACAGGTACCCTTACACGGCGTCTAATACCGGCCTTTCCGCCCTTTTACCGGATTGGGTGTTTGAAGGGGGAATTCAAAAACAGATGGAACGACTTCGGGATAATTCAACAAGGGAGTCGATAAAAAAAGAGATTTTAAAATGCCACCCGGAACCGGAGCACTGGCAAACAGTGATGATTTCCCAGGTAGTGACAGATAAAAATAAAGAGCTTGAAGGAAAAAAAGTTTCCGAAGGCGCTGAACTGCGAAAAAAAAAGGTTTTCGATTTTATTTTTGATCTGTTAATAGAAGAGCAAAGCCAGGTGGAAGCCATATATTTCTGCATGTGTGAAGATAACTTTCAAGAGATTATCAAAAAGGATTATGTAATGATAGGAAGCGACAGCGGAGCAAAGTGCATAAATGGACCTCTTGGAGACGGTACGCCCCATCCGAGAGGATTTGGAAGTTACCCGAGAGTGCTGGGAAAATATGTACGTGATGAAAAGATCTTAGACCTTCCTGTTGCAATTAAGAAGATGACTTCAGACCCATGCCACCGATTGAAAATAACAGACCGCGGAATAATTAAAGAAGGGAACTACGCTGACCTTGTATTGTTTGATCCAAAAAAAATAAGAGATACGGCTACATATAAAAATCCAAAACAATATCCAGGTGGAATAGAATACGTGTTCATAAACGGCAAAATGGCTGTAAAAAAAGGAAAGTCTACAGGTATTTTAGGCGGCAAAGGTTTGAGGAAAAATTAGTGCTCCCTTATTAAAAATATTTCATTTGAACTATTGTCCGCTTATATGCGCGCGTTGACCAGCTGTAGAACTTTCCTTAGATGTCGGTATGCCGCTTATATGCTGGTCTGTTTCTTCCGTACCGCCTGGCACTACCAGTGGTTTCCCGCTAATATGCTGGGTAGCTTCTTCACTTTTTGCTTCCACCGATATTGATTTTTCGATTTCTTGCTGCTTGCTATTTTTACTAGTTGTTTTTGCTTTTTGGTCAGAGACAGCATCCCTGGTAGGAATTCCTGTTTCTTGGCCTACAGCTTTGGTTACGTCTTTATCTGTTTTATCATTCCCTTTCCCAATCATAATCAAGAGCAAGACTATGATTATCAGTATTACGATAATTATATGTTTTATATTCATAATATCAGGATGATAAATCCGGTAATTTTGAAAATCAATCTAAAAAACGGACTGGTCTAACTCGATGATACCACAACCTGTTTGGCAATGTCTGCTCAGAAAATTGCACACGCCAACTTTGTCGTTCTTTAATGCATTCATCGTGCACCCAAAAAGTTCGTTTTTTCCTGAATTCCTGTTAAAACTATGCATGAGTGACCTTTTTATATGATTATTCTACTACAAAAACCTAACAGGACAATGATCTGTTTGACAGGCAACAATATTTACATAAAATGTGCATTTATTTTCAACAAAAATGAAAAGATTCTTTAGTCTATGTCAGAATTTTTTGTCGCAATATATTGATTAAGTCATTAAAGTCAAAGAGTTTCATCGCTCCAGCCTGCCGTATAAAATATTGGCATATTTGTTGCATATTTTTCCATTAACAATTAAAGAATTTCTGCATTGTAACCCTGCTTCTTTATTATCTATAGTTTTTAATATTAATTGGAGATGTTATGAAATCTGAGGCAGAATTTTTAAAAAATCTTGACTTTTTTGATGGGTTTTCTCTATCAGAGTTGGAACAGCTTTTAGAGCTGAATAGAATCGACAAATATGATAGGGGTGAGACCATTGTTAGAGAGAATGAAGCGAATGTGAACAATGAGGGTCATTATTACGTAATTTTAAGAGGAGCCGTTGATGTCTTAAAAGAAAAGCGAAAACTGGCAACCCTGGGAAAAGGTGAGTGTTTCGGAGAATTGGCCTACCTTACTAAAGAAAAAAGGACCGCAGATGTAATCGCTGCTTCCGATGATACCCTTTTACTGGAAATCGATGGATGGAGAATTGATAGTATTAAAACATCTGATATAAGAAATAAATTAATCC
>Ga0187827_10008100_pt1 | contig 11486 bp, 7 predicted proteins | sample ETNtaG_39_FD_167969 | JGI IMG/M metagenome (GOLD analysis project Ga0187827, IMG submission 167969) | Marine microbial and viral communities from oxygen minimum zone, Eastern Pacific Ocean - ETNP2014_SV_150_PacBio MetaG (Illumina Assembly) | ecosystem: Environmental > Aquatic > Marine > Hypoxic... | reverse complement strand
CCCGATTCGTGACTGCCCGGAACGAACTGAGTCGGGCCCAGCTCTTCGGTCAGGTTATCCAGGTAAAAATGCAGGGTCGTGATGAAAACCGGCACCTTCACACGCGGATCGGCAACAACATCTGCGGGCAATGGGACAGGCAGCCAATCGACATGCAGGCTCTGCTGCGGACGGCCCGGGCCGGTCATCCAGGCGGTCATGCCGATCAGGTGGCAGTCTTCGCCATGAATGGCTTCGACGACATCGATGATGCCAGGACGGTCAATGTACTGGAGAAAGACCTCGTCCCTGTTGAACGCGTTGTTGACGTGCCTGTTCAGAAAACCTCGCGACTCCGGGGTGTCGTACCTGTCGAAGCTCTCGGGGATGGCCTCCTGACGGTCCATGGTTGCATAGAGCTCTTTGACTTCGTCCGGATTGAGTGCTTCGGGGAAGTAGACATACCCGTCATTCTTCAGAGCATTAACTTGTTCTTCAGTCGTGTGGTAAGCAGTCAGCTTTAGAGCAGGCATGGGGATGGACGGTTGGCGTGGTGTGAGGGAGACCGGGCTGCGATGATGGTTGGGGAATCAAAGATGACAAAACCACCAGCCTATTCAATTGTTTTGCAGGGACACTCGATATACGTTTCACGAGCTATCTTGCCCTGCCTCCGCCAGACAATCCTCTTTCTGAATTGGCGATGAAATCCAGAATATTCTGGATCTCAGGTGCGTCCCTCAACTCCTCGAGTTTGGCCACTGCGTTGCGCACGTTCAGCTTGGACTGGTAGAGAATCCGATATGCCTTTTTGATGGTCAGACGCTGTTCTTCACTCAAGCCGGCCCGCTGCAGTCCGATGAAATTCACACCTCTGATTTTCGAGTTCCCCTCGAGAATCATGTAGGGGGGGACATCTTTCGAGACTCGCGATGCTCCGCCGATCATGGTCATGTCTCCAACCTTGACGAATTGATGAATGACCACGTTCCCCGAGATGAAGTTTCTGTCTCCCAGGGTGACGTATCCGGCCAGCAAAGCGCCGTTGGCGATGTTGTTGATGTTGCCAATTCTGCAATTGTGGGCGATGTGGCAGCAGGAAAGCAGAAAGTTTCCGTCGCCGATGATCGTGCGTTCCCCAGGCTTGCTGGCACGGTGGATTGTCACGTATTCACGGACGAGGTTTCTGTCGCCGATGGTGAGCCCTCCGCCTTCGCCTTCCAGGTCGCGATCCTGTGGAGTGTGGCCCAGGACGGCGCCCATGTGTATTTCACAACCATTTCCGATTTGCGTATCTCCGGAGAGGTGCGCGTGGGAAAGGATCCTCGTGCCCGCGCCGATTCTTACGGGGCCTTCAACAATGACGTAAGGACCGATGTCTACGTCTTCTGCGATTTCGGCCGCCGGGTCAATGATTGCGGTGGGATGAACAGACATCAGCCAAGGAGGGATTCGATCTTTTTCTGCACCGTTTGAAATGCTTCAGGGCTTTTCTCCACAAAGTCGGTAGCGCCTTCCATGTGGAACATATCGCTGAGCTTGCCTTTCGCGGTGAGGATGAGAAACGGCATGTCTTTGAGTTCCTCCCGAGCGCGCACTTTGCGCAGCAGGGAATAGCCATCCATTTCGGGCATCTCGACGTCGCAGACACAAACGTCCGGTCTGAATTCCTCAAGAATCTTCAGAGCCTCTGCTCCGTTTTCAGCTTCGCGAATTTCGTGTCCGTTTTCCTCCAGGATTTTGGTGACCATGCTTCGGATGGTCGGGCTGTCATCTATGACAAGTATGTCTGGCATGTTGTTGTTTCCAATGGTGAATTTACCGAATTGCGATTGGGTCAAGCATCCCCGATGAGACGATGGATCGTATCGAGGAGTCCCGTTTGATCAAAAGCAGTTTTGACTACGTATCCTTCGACGCCGAGCTCGAGCCCCCTGCGCCGCTCTTCAGCACTGTCGTTGCCGCTGACGATGACCACTGGAAGGTGCATGAGATCACGATTCTCTTTGATGCGCGCGATCATTTGAAATCCGTCCATTTTCGGCATGGAGATATCGGTCACCACCAGGTCGTAATCTTTTGAGATGAGTAACTGCAGGGCTTCGAGGCCATCAGTGGCAACATCCACTTCGTATCCTTGCGCGGCGATGATGTTTCTCTCGAGCTCTCGGGTAGCAAGGGAATCTTCAACGACGAGAACCCGGCGCGCTGCAGATTCGATATGAGAAGGAGCGGCCACCCGCGTGCCGGCCACGCGGGCGGTTTGCTTTGAAGATGTGAAAAGTTCGGGAACGTGCAAGACAACGACCACGTCCCCGCTGCCAAGTACCGCAGCGCCGGCAAGATTGGGGACGTCCTGCAGATGGACGCCAAGCTCCTTGATAACGATTTCCTGCTCACCGACCACTTTGTCCACCACGAAACCGATGTATTCACCCGCGTATTGGAGAACGATGATAGAGAGCTTTCCATCCTTGGAATCACGGCCCGGCAGGAAAAGGACGTCGTTGAGATTCACAAGAGGTACCGTTCGATCCAGAATCTGGATGGCCTCCCGGCGTTCGATGGATTTGATATCTGAGCGACGGATCTTTGCGGTCTTGAGAACAGATGAGGTCGGTATGGCGAAAGTGTTAGAGCCGCACTCGACGAACAGAACACGCGTGACCGCCAGGGTCAGGGGCAGCATCAGGACAAAGCGAGTCCCGTTCCCCTGATCGGTTTCAATATGTACTTCACCTTTGAGCCCTTCGATATTCGTTTTTACCACGTCCATTCCGACGCCCCGTCCGGAGAATTCAGTGACATCGCCCTTGGTGCTGAAATTAGGCCTGAAGATCAGATGCAGACAATCGCGCTCTGACAGCCCGTCCGCTTCCTCACTCGTGACCACACCTTTCCGAATCGCGGAGGTACGAATGCTCTCCGGGTTCATGCCGCGGCCGTCATCCTGAATCTCAATGATGATGTGATCGCCCTCGCCCCGTGCTGTCAGCTTCAGGGTACCTTCTTCCGGTTTGCCAAATCTCAGCCGTTCTGCCGGTGACTCGATCCCGTGATCGATGGCATTGCGGACCAGGTGCACGAGGGGATCTTTGATACCCTCGATCATTTTCTTGTCGATCTCGGTTTCCTGGCCTTCAATCTCGGCCTTTACCTTCTTGCCCATCTCCCTGGCGATATCGCGAATCGTACGGCGGAACGATTCAAAAACGCTGGCCACCGGCACCATTCGCAATGCCATCACGTGGTGCTGCAGGTCACCGGTCATGAGGGACAGATGTACCGTATCGTCTGACACATGCCGCGAATAGCTCGACATCACAGCATCAAGGTCATTCCTTCCTTCTGTATACCGCTGCACAGAATCCAGGAGCGAGTCCGGAAGCTCAGCACCGGAATCCCGCAGGGACATGAAAGCGTCTCGAACGAACTGCCAGCGTTGATGTTGGTCTTTGTGGACCATCGATAGCCGCTTCAACATCGAGAGACCATCTTCAAAGCGAATCTGATTGACCACCATTTCCCCGGCCATGTTGACCAGGTCATCCACTTTGCCGGTATCCACGCGGATGGTCTCCTGAATGATCGTGGCCAGCGGTGTGGTCGTTGATTTCGGCATGAGTTGCCCGAGCTGGATATCGCTTCCCTCTAACAGAGTCATGGGGCCAGCCGGCTCGGCGGCCGGCTGGTCGGTGGATGAGTCCGGGATGGTTTCGGCCTTGCCGAACGCGCTGGCGAGGGGACCGCGGTCGGAGATGGTGCCCGGCGGCTTCGTGCCCGGGTCGGTATCGACCTCCTTCCTCGTTTTTACTACGGTCTGGGTGTCAATATCCGTCTGCGGCTCATGATCTGTATCTTCGAAAGGCGGTGGGGCGCCCCCCTCGAGCAGGGCGTTTATTGCGTCCAGAGAGGAGAAAATGAGGTCGCCGACTTCCGGTGTCATTTGTTCATCACCATCCCTGATACTCATCAGCCTGTCTTCAAGCTTGTGGGCTACAGAGCTGATGTCATCGAAGCCCATCATCTTTGCAGAGCCCTTCAACGTGTGTGCGGCCCTGGCCAGTTCGCTGATGACATCGGCATTGTCCGGGCTCTCTTCAAGATCCAGGGCCCCCTGATTCAGGACCTCCAGCAGCTCCTGCGCCTCCATTTTGAAGATGCCAAGAAATTCGTTGACCTCCGGCTCCTGCTCGCCGACAGGCTCAGGTAATTCGGAAGGTGTCTCAGGCAAGGTGATTGGGGAAATCTCTGCCTCGGGCGAGACAGGCGTCTCGGGTTTGGTTGCCATGTCTCCCTGGTCGGGGTTTGTGAAACGCCCAATCTGTTTTAAGAGCTCAGCAACATTGGGTGTGTTGTCTTCCTCCTGACCCGCGAGTTGATTCAGAAGAACCTGAATGGCATCAAGTCCCGAGAAGAGGACATCGCCGAGTTCCGCGCTCATCTCCAGTTCGTCATCGCGCACCAGAATGATCGCGTCTTCCATACCGTGCGATATTTCCGATATGGAATCGATGCCCATCATGCTCGCCGTGCCCTTGATGGTATGGGCGAGCCTTGCGATCTCCTGCAGCCATTCGGAATTGCCCGGGTCACTCTCCAGTGCCATCAAGCCCTGGTTGAAACGCTCGACCATCTCGTCGGCTTCTTCTTTGAACTTGGCCAGAAATTCCTTTTGAAGATCGTCGGGCATGAGCGGTAGTGATTGTGAAAAGCTGGTAGACCGGTCTGGAATTGGCTTGACGGATTCCGGACTGCGACTTGTAGATCAGGCTTCCAGATACCTTCGTAGAAAGTCAATCACGCCCCGAAGGGGCACAAACATATCAGCCCAGGGCTACGCCCTGGGTTATGAAGAAGGTCCACCCTTGAGCCCTGAAAGGGCGCCACAGATGGCTGAGAGGCATCATATTGTGTCGCCCTTACAGGGCTAGGAGTTGTCTTTTCTATCTGGTCCCAGGGCGATGCCCTGGGCTGATATGTTTGTGCCCCTTCGGGGCGGAAATCAGCTGATGCTGAATATTTACGAAAGAATCTTCCAGATCATTCGCGAGACTAGTACACCGAATTGGAAATAGCTTGACGGATTTCTGTAGCCCCGGAGGGGCGAAAGCATGTAGCCCCGGGCGCCAGCCCGGGGATGAAGAACAAAAACGGAATCCAGCCCCGGAGGGGCGAAAGCGTCAAGTTATTTGCCGTGGACTAGTAAACGTGTCGTGATTGAATCCGGAATCTTGAATCCTGTATTCTGCATCCAGAGTTCAGAATCCATTCAATGCTGCAGGTTTAACCTGCATCGAGCTTAAACTGGCCGATGGTAACTTTGAGCTCATCAGCCAGGCTGGCGAGTTCGGAAGCGCTCTCCATGGCTTGTTTGGAGCTGGCGGCGGATTGTTTCGAGACCTCCGCTATTTCTCGCATGGTGGTGACCAGTTGTTCAGAGGCGCTCTGCTGCTGTTGGGTTGAGATTCGAATCTGATTGGCTGACTCGGTGGTCCGCTCGACCATCTCGAGGATCTGGTTGAGCGTTTCTGCAGTTCGGTTGGCAAGGCTGACACCGCGCTCGACCCGTCGTTTGCCGTCTTCCGTGGCCATGACCGAAGCGTTGGTTGAGGTCTGAATCTCGGTTACCAGCTCAGTGATCTCGTTTGTGGATTGGACCACGTCTTCTGCAAGTTTGCGGACCTCCTGGGCAACGACCGCGAAGCTCTTGCCGGCATCCCCGGCGCGGGCGGCCTCGATAGCGGCGTTCAGGGCCAGCAGGTTGGTCTGGTCAGCGATGTCATTAATGGAATCGATGATTCCGCCGATTTCCTGTGATTTTTCGCCGAGGCTGAGAATGCGTTTAGCGGACGAATCCGTTCCGGTGCGAATCTCATCCATGCCCGCCATGACGTCATTAACTGATTCCTGGCCGGCCCGTGCGTTCATAAGGGTGCCTTCGGCGACGTCTACGACTGCCTGGGCGTTGTTCGCAATCTGCTTGGCGGATGTCGCAAGTTCTTCGATGGTGGCGGAGGTCTCGCTCACAGAGGCGGCCTGCTCAGCAGAATAGCTGGCCTGCTCCTCCGACGCGGCAAGAATGCGGCCGGATGCAGCGCTCATGCGGAGGCCGCTCTCCCGTACCTGTCGCACGAGAGTTCCAAGATTTATGACCATCATGTTGAACGAATGTGCCAGGTCGCCTTCCGCCTGCACGGTCGAGGTCAGGTCCCCTTCCGCCACGCATCGGGCCTGCTCGGCAAGAGTACGCAGGCTGTTCTGCATCCCTTTGAATTCAGTGATGAGCGGCCCAATAGCAATGATCTCTCGCGAGTAGTCTCCCCTGGAAATGGCGCTGGCTACTTCCTTAACTTCGGAGAGAGTTTTCTGCATGTCCGCGAATGCCTGACAGAGCTCTCCGATTTCGCCGCTGTACTGAGCCGCGTCGAGGTCGAGCTGAAGGTGACCCTCCTGCGCAAACATTCGTGAAGCCTGGGTCAGTTTAGATATCGGATTCACCAGCCACTGAATGAGCAGATTCCGAACCAGCAGATAGGAGATGATGACGGCCACGAGAAAGCCCCCTATGAACTTGAACCAGAGAGCGGGTTCCGTCCCTTCCTGGTCTGCGGCTATCATGATGATGACGACCGTCACCAATCCGAGGATCAGAGTGTTGAACGCAAAACAGAACAGGAGACGTGAACCAACACTGGAGAAAACACGAGAAAGAAACTGCATGGGCAAACCTCTTTAATTCAACCCTTTTGAGAGTCTGGGATTCATTGTCGTTTCAAGCTTCAAAATGCCAAGAAGACGATCCTCGAGCCGGGCTTCGCCTTCGATAAAATCAGCACGGACTTTTTCAATTGTAGCGAGTGGAAGTTCAATGGAAGAGGTGGGCAAATCGATCACGTCAAAAACAGAATCGACGTAGAAACCGATCTGCCAATCACCATAGAGCGCAACAATGACGCGATTCTGTCCCGAGTACGGTGACGCATCCAGGCCAAAAAATCGCTTCAAGTCCACCACGGTCAAGATCTCACCACGCAGATTCATCACCCCACGTATGTGAGGCGGCGCGCAAGGCACCGAGATGATGTCCGGCGAGGCGACGATCGTCCGCACGTTCGGAGTATCGACTCCATACCATTCATTGGCGAGAGAAAATGTCAGCAACTGGCGAGTCACCATGTCCTCATGTTCCACTCTCTGGCTGAGCATGAGGGCACGGCGTCGAAGGATTTCGCGTTCGTGCTCAGAGAGGCCGTCTTCTGCTTCAGACTTCTCTTCGAATTCATCCAGGGGCATCCCGGCCTCAAAGGAGATGCCGGCGTTTGCTTCGGCCTCGCGCTCGATATCCATGATGCGATCGATGCGCAGCATGAACAGGATCCGCGCGTGCAGCCGGGCAATGCCAGTTAGGAAGTGTCGCAGCGGTGTGATGTTGGTGGGAGGGTCGACGACTTCTTTGGAAATCTGGATCAGATCGGAAACTGCATCGACGATAAGCCCGACCGTCCTCTCGCCATGTTCAGCGATGATGATGTGACTGCGCAACGTATGCGGGAGGGGTTGCATGCCCAGCAGGCGTCGAAGTGAGATGACAGGGACAATGGCGCCCATCAAGTCGATCACCCCTTCGAGGAAAGACAACGGCTGCGGCACAGAGGTGACCTCCACCATCGGTATGACCCGCTGGACGCAGCGGATGTCGATTCCAAACTCTCTCTTTCCGAGGCGGAAGCCGATCACTTCAATTTCATCAGGCAGTGCATCGATAATGTCGTCATGAACATCCTGCACTCGGATAGGCGCCGGCGGGGTCGGGTACGGGTCCCTGTACTCCTCGAGCACGGGCGCGACAACGACTGTCGGCGAAGTCGCATCCTCGGCACCCGCGGCGATCTCTGCCGGGGACGGGATCTTCCGTTGCTCCTCGCCCCCCTCTGCCGGCGACACCGGGGCATCGGTCTTCTTGAAAAGGCTCTGTTTAAGGGGGTCGTTCCCGAGTGCGCGGCTCATCTTTTGATCACCTCGGCAGCCAGGTTGCGATAGGCTTTCGCGCCTGTCGACCGGGGCGAATAATCGAAGATTGTCTGGTGATAACTGGCCGCTTCATCCAGTTTGATTGTGCGAGGGATGACCGTTTCAAAAACCAACGCCTTAAAGAATGATTGAACCCGTTCGAGGACCTCCCGGCTCATATTGACCCTCTTTTCGTAGAAGGTAATGATCACCCCGCCGATCTGCAAATTTGTGTGCCCGAGGTCTGATTTGACCAAATCGATGATCGTCATCAGATGCTGCACCCCTTCCAGCGCGAAATAGCCCATCTGAATGGGAATGAAGATCTCGTCCGAGGCCATGAGCGCGTTCACCGTCAACAGGCTGAGGCTCGGGGCACAGTCAATGAGGCAATAATCAAAGTGAACAGAAACTTCCTCGAAGGAACGCTGGAGGACGGTTTCCCGGCCGGCGATATTCACCAGTGTTACCTCGCAAGCGGCGAGATTCAGATTGGCGGGGGCCGTATAAAGGTCAGTAGTACTCGTGGGCTGGATCACCTGATTAATCGTCACCTCCGGGTCGGACATCACGTCATACATCGTCCTTGCATGATTCGAGCCGAGGCCGACACCAATGGAACTGTTGGCCTGAGGATCGAGATCCACAAGTAAAACCTTCTTTCCTTCCAAAGCGAGGGCCGCGCTCAAATTTATTGCCGTGGTTGTTTTGCCGACTCCGCCCTTCTGGTTGGCAATGGCAATGGTTTTCATACAGGCCGATGAAATGGATGGAGTCGCAGTCGGGCTGACGCTCCGCGGCAGCTCTTCCCATAGACTCTAAGACCCGCGAATGTTACGGAAACCTTTGTCTGTAAACAATTCCGGTCAGCCTTGTTCGACAACTGGTTCCTCTGTTGCCTCCGGGGCGGCTTCCACGTGCTGGCAACTCTCATCGCTCTGCTGGCCGCTCTCATCATTCGAAAAGACCTCAGCATTTACTACCACAGCATTGCCGCGTTTTTCACAGGCCTTCAAATTTTTTGAGCCCGGCCTTTCAGTCCAGAGCAGGTGTGAATCGGCCATACCTGCTGAATTCGCTGCGTCAGCAAGGAAACGAATCACTTTCGGCCGATCGAATCCCCGCCAGACTTTGTGAAACGCCTCACGGTACTGGGACGCCTGCAGTTCCTGGCTGCCGACCAGTTGTCCAAGAGCGAGGAGCACTCCTTTCATCTTTCTGCGCATGGGAACGCGATCAGCGAACTCGCGGAGACGGTCAGACGCGACACAGGCATCCTGATGATCGCCCAGGACTGTCTGAAGCACCTTCAAGTGCTTCACGAAGCGGCCCAGGAGTTTCTGATCGAGCACCGGCTCGAGGAACTCGCATGCATAACGGAGACGTTTGCAGTCGATGCGCAGTTGATGGTATGGCTCGGGTGGCGTGTCGGATTTAATTGCACGCGCCTTCTTGTGGACCTTCTTGAACCGCTTGGTGACGAGCTTCATTCCGTGGACGGACACCGTCCGGGATTGGCTGAGCTGACTTTGCGGAGGGCCGAGCTCCAGGAATCGTTTGAAGCGGCTGATCAACTGCTCATACCTCGGGCTGGACAATGCTCTGACCAGCCGCTTCCGAGCCTGCTTGCGTTGCTTGTCCAGTTCCTCCTGATAAGTGGCAAGGTTGGCCAGGTCGTTCTTACCAACAATCATCGAGTAGCCTTCAAAATTCTCCCGATAGACATCCAGGTCCCGCACGTCGCCCAGAACTTGAGCCAGCCATTTCAATTCCCGTCCGATTTTCACGATCGAACGCTGAGCCAGAAATCTGTTGAAGAACTTGAGTGCCTCGCGGATGCGCCGGACGGCCACTCTCATCTGATGCACACCTTCAGGATCGATGCCCTCCCAGGCGCCGCCTTCATGAAATAGAACTTCATGAAAATCCTCCGCAAGACAACGATACGCGAGGCGGGACATCGGAGTAGTGACGGAGGGAATCTCCTTTACCGCGATCAAGGAACCCGGCGGACGCAACCCCGCTGCATGAAGCCCCCTCTCGAACTTACTCAGCCTTGCCGGAAGGAGCTTCAGGCGGCTTTCAAGCTTTTCAGCCAGCGAATGCAGCTCCTCTGGATTGCCCTGGGACAATTCCATCTCCAACTCGAAGAACTCGACACGACCGACTGCATCGCCGAGTGGCTTTTGAATGCTCTCAATTTCAGTCATATCCAAACAGAGCTCCAGCTCCGTTTCATTCGGCGTATGAACCATGTAACGCCTGCGGATTTTCTTGACTCGGAAGAGCTCGCGTGGCGCCTCACGCGGGAAATCGGCCGCAATAAAATCAGCAACCACCCCGGGTGGAATCGCATCCGGACCGGCAGGCAAAGCGACGACGCTCTGCTCGATCTCCTCCCTCTGTTGAACGGCCGAATCCTGGCGACTGAGTGACTTCAGCCCGATGCAGCAATTACTGCCTTTGTCCTGCCATCGGTAGGCCCAGCCCGATTCATAGAGTCGCCAGTCGAGCGTATCCAGATAGACATCCACGATCTCCTGTGTCGCGGCTTCGACCAACTTGTTGCCTTGTGACTCAAGAAACGTGAGCAACTGCTCCGCCTGAGCAGGATCTTCAAGAATGAACTTCGCTTCGAGCTCTACAGCGGCTTCGCGTTCCATCTGGGCACTCCGGTCTTGTGATGAATTCAAGAGAGCAGAATCATACGAAAGCCGCTTCGTATTGACACCACACTGGGAAGACAACAAACACGAGCGAACAGCCCGGGCAACGTCCGGTACCCATTAGCCGCAACCGAGGACTCTTACCACAGATGGTAAGGCCATCCCACGGATTAATACCGTCTTAGACCATCCGTGGGATGGCCTTGCCATCCGTGGTACTTTATTAATCAATTGAGGCTCTGCCCTCGTTGGCCGGTCTTTCAATACCAAGGACTCTACTCATTTCTTCATAAGAGGTCATCCCCTCTTTCCAGGCATCAATCGCGGAGGCCCGGAGACTTGACGAGCCGCTTTGGCCCGCGGCTTTCTGAAGCTCATCCAGAGGGCTTCTGGCCATGATCAACTCATGAATCCGTTCATCAAGGACGAGAAACTCACCTACCGGCATCCTCCCGAGATAACCCGTCATCACGCACTGTTCGCATCCCTTCGCCGTCATGGGAACGAATTCATCTTCGCCCTCGCCCGCAGAGGCACGCGATTCTGAATCTGCCTGCCGGCAATTCGTACAGAGTTTTCGCAAGAGCCTCTGCGCCAGAACGGCCGTAAGCGATGAGACAAGCAGATAGGGCGGCACCCCCATGTCGAGCAAGCGAGCAAAGACCCCGCTTGCGGATCCACTGTGAATAGTGCTGATAACTTTGTGACCGGTGAGGCCAGCCTCGATGGCAGTCTGGGCGGTTTCGAGGTCTCTGATCTCACCCACCACGATGACCTCGGGGTCCTGTCGTACTAATGTCCGCAGCCCCGTGGAGAAAGTGAGCTCTG